>Ga0209671_1008309_pt1 | contig 10854 bp, 9 predicted proteins | sample WorMetHERISLAND2_2_FD_187401 | JGI IMG/M metagenome (GOLD analysis project Ga0209671, IMG submission 187401) | Marine gutless worms symbiont microbial communities from Max Planck institute for Marine Microbiology, Germany - Olavius geniculatus... | ecosystem: Host-associated > Annelida >...
TAAACAGTGAAGTCACGTAATAGTAGTCAGTGCAATGAGACGTTCTTAGTCATGTCTGTAAGACCGGGCAAAAAGTTCGGTTTTCAGTCTGCTGCGGAAAACTTGCAACGACGGCGATGACCTCACTGACTCTGGCAAACCATTCTAGACCGATGCAGCAGTCACTGGAAAGGTGCGGTCGCCAATGGTAGAATGCACCGTGTGTTGGTTATTTGACATCACATGGTTCAGACATCATTATCTTGAACGATTCTGTTACTCTACAGTCCCACAGATGCTGATCGTCAGTGATATCAGTGCTTATCAGGAAACAGTAACTTTCGTGATGAACACCGATATTGAGCTTGTCTTTTTATTTCGACTGGTTCAGTCGACATCAAAGAAATTTTGCAGGATATATGCTCGTGAATGCCAATTTTATTGCAGATAATTACTGCTATACGTGACGATCGAGACTGATAAACTAGTATAGACTGGGACGTTCTAGGATAAACACTGATGAAACCAACAAACAACGATTTCTTGTCATATCGATACTTTCTGCAAAATCAGCCAAAAAAATTATCAACATGCTGAAATTTTCTTCTCGATAAGTTTTGGTTGCTGATTCACTTCCAGGACGAACCGAGATTTTGTGGCAATTTTGGAATTGTCACAATCGGGAACAAGTTGGCATTTGTCAGACCACAAAGTTACGCTGCTGCCTCTGTTTGTTTGTTGGGCTCTCTGTTTTTGTCTTTCTCCAAAGTTATGCAGACTCGACTCACGTGTGCATTGTTTCAATGACATTTGCCGGGTAAACCTTGTTGTTCTACCGAGCTTTTTATCTTTTCTACGTCGTTTTCGTAGATCGTCGACTCCAAAGGTAAATTATTCTGTGTTGACAAAACGCTGGGCGCCGATATTGCTGCCAAAGTTATCAGAAAATTCTGCCCATTTAGGAAAATAGATAAAATGTATATGTTAATTTTGGCGTCCACGGACCTTTAAGCATCTGAAATAATTTGCCGTGAATGTCTTGTACACACTTTTGACCTTTCTGACTGTAGTAGTTGGCCTGTGTTTCCATATAGGGAGGTGGGTCATACTGCTACAAAGGGCGGTGTAACAGCCACGACAAGCAGTGTCATCTGTTGTGGGGCTCTACGGGCCGCATGTCACATCGACGTTGTTTTGATAAATTCAACATTCTCGGCACCGTCAATGGTCACTGCGGCTTCAGCTGGGTCGATAACAAGTCTTTCAAGAAATGTGATGAACGGTCGGTATACTGCTGCGTGCCAATTTCCAATTGAGTGCATTTAGTCTCTGAGTGTCACTGTGGTTCCTGTCGCGGTGACAATAGAACAGTTGAACAACTCTTGAAGAGTCTGAGCAGCTGCTGTTTAAATGTGTACTAAATGATACGATAACTATCATCTGCTTAACTGTAGTCTACATTGCCAGACGTCGGTTATAACTTGTGCAGCAGAACACATAGTCATGAACTTTCCATTTTATTGAGACTGATGGACTGCAGCCTTTTAACCCATTTATTTTTTAAAGAGACTTATTAACAAGATTATTCTACTGTAATTTATTGTCGTTTTTTGCGTACTTCATACGAATAGGTATTCAGTTGATTACAGGTGGACCACTTGTCTGGAAATCAGGGATTTCAGTTAAAATTAAAGAAATATCACGGAAAAAATCTTATCAGGGATAATTTACCAAACACTTTCCTAAAAATTGCACCAAAAGCCTTTTTTGTATTACTCGGTATGTACTCATTGATGATTATTTTATGCTGTTTATTGCTGAATTTTGCTTACATGTGTTTTAGCTTCTAATATTTCTATCTATGTTATATTTTAGCTAGTACTAGGGTTAGGCGATTCTCGTTGAGTAACAGTTAAAATGGTCAGTGGTTTTGCAAGTCGTCGGGGAATTGTCAGCGAGTTTTATAGTGTCTGTAAAGTGGTCACCGCGTGATGTTGTCTGTGTGTATGTGGTTGATAGAGACGTGATGTGTGGCATGCTGCATTGTGAACATCTGAGTGAGAAGCTAATGTTCTGGAAGGAGGCGCTGGCGTTTACGATGCCCGAGGCCTGGGTGCTGGTCAACGACACGCGGCATGACTGCAAGGCTGCCATTCTGGACGTTGGCCTGTCGATGCCCGACCCTGGCATGGTGCCCGACGGAGCCAAGTGCGCCAAACAACATGTCAGTATTAGAACTGCAGAAATTGATGATTGATCATTACGAAACTTGAACGATTAAATAACATTTTAATGCATGAAACTTCAATTGCAGTTACATCAGTTAAGCATTATGAAGTAGATGCGGTGAGATCATGACAAACATCTGAGATCATCTCAACCATCTGTTTATTTTTGCAGAAAAAAATAAGCATTTTAGTCTCTGTACAGAACTCATTAAGAAAACGCTCAATAGTTGTCTTCCAGTGCATCTGTTAGAGCTTACGAGGTGATCAGGTTTTTTGAGGTCAGAACTGAGATGGTTGAAAGTCCTTCATAGAACTCTTATACAGCGTATGCTCAGTATTCTATTTCTCAGCATGTGGCTGTCCAGTTATTGTATTAATGTAGGATTGGGACTGTGCCGTGTGTACAGATGTGTATAGCTCAGCATTGTACGGCTGTCTTGAGTCTGCCGGTCCTGCCTTGTCCCGACTGCCACGGGCACGGTGTACGTAGCTTCATTCAGTCATGTTTTTAAACACTTTCGTTTACACCAGACTGCGTTTGATGCAGAATCGGATAAGGCAGCAAAATAGCATAGCGAAAACTGACGAAATGACACATCTTCTGATGTTTTTGTTTACGACAAGTTCTTATTAGTCATGGTTGTTTTTTGCAGTGCGTATGTTTCAGAATTGACTGTTAAAGGCCAATTTGCATCAGTTTACGTAACTGTTATAAAGCGCTAATTGGCTTAATCAGATGTTTATTTGTCAATATTTATTAATATTCTTGTTCTCGGTGTTACCTTTATACTGTAAAAATGTTTAACATGGATAAATGTGATGAAAGTGTGATGTCACAAACAACTATTAACGTCAGTGTAGCGTTTGACAGAATTTGAATGCTAGCAGCATCGATGGAGCGAGGTACCAGGCGAAAAGACTTCGCTTGCATTTCGAGAAATTGCTGTCATGCCGAAAGTAGACTGACTGTATGCCCTTTCTGTTGCACCAATCGCTGACAAATTTCGTCTTTTGCTTCCGGAATGCAAGTGAGTTCCCCTCCCTGAGCTCGCGCTGCATCGATGCTACGGCCAGCTCATGGCGTGTTAACTTTCTCGCATGCTGCAATACATGCTATAAACAAAGAGTAGTAGGTGACGTCGTGATTTCGTTCGCACAACATTATTTTAATCGAAATTAATGTAAAGCGATGTTTTTATTTCAACTGATAAGCGCATTATTAATTAGCATTACATTCTACACATATTCAGCCAATATCGTTTTTTTTCTTGTGACTTGGCCTTTCCCTGTAACAGTTTTGAACCTTCTGAACTTTGGGGACATGTCCACCCTATCACACAGCGATTAGTGCCCATAGGTGGACCACAGTGTTTTAAAGTGGGCGCGTTCTTTTTGCTGAATCCCAGTTCATCCTTAGTAATCATTGCACTGCATCTCCTACGTTTCCAAACCCTAATTCCCAGTGTCCATGAAGTTTCCATGGTTTTTTCAGTGCTTTTCTTACTGGCAATTAGCCTGGATCATTGAACACTTGAACACGGTGTTCATTTCAATGTTCGAGGCTAATTTTTACTGAAACTGTCCAGTTCCTCGATTTCTATATGAAGCACAAACGTTCCACTTTTTCGTGCACTACCCAGTAATAGCCAGTTCACACCTATTACGCAACTCAGCAGTTGAGTTGAGTTCAGTTGCATCGGCATCGTAGGTGTGAATTGGCCATAAGATGCATGAGAGTGGCTTGGGTGTGTAAATGTGTATACAACTATACATGTGTATGTTAGGAGATTATTACACGTGACAGCAGGTACTGCTATAGCGCATCTTAGCCATCGCAATTCTGTCCATCTGTCTGTCATGCGGATGGATCAGTCAAAAACGGTGCAAGCTGGAATTACCAAATTTTCACCTTCTGCTGCCCGGAAGACTATAGTTTCAGGAACCGTAAAGGTTTTCCATAAATTTGAAGGGGGTCACTCCAAACGAGGGCGCTAAATGAGAGAGGGGTGGGCAAAATTTGTGATTTTTAGCCAATAAGTCGCTGTATCTCAATAATGGTGCGAGATAGGGTTTAGGTTAATATTAATCACTCATAGGAAGTCATACACTGGCTTTCGATTGCCACCGAGATCAGCGACCTTGGATGACCTTGAACGCAAAAATAGGGGGTTTTATGGATTTTTTGGTGATTTTGGGCTGCGAGACACATTTCAAGAGCGGTAGCATTCACGCAAGATGGTGGCGCCATCTGGCGTATATAAATACATCGTACCCAATGTCAGTCGCTGGATCGATGAGCTTTGATTTGTTCGCAGTGGGCATTCAAACATGCACAGCCGTCGCTCGTTCCCCTTTGCGTTAGCTGGGCTTTTCTTGTTCATATCTGTATGCATATCTATGTTAGGTGTGTAATAACTTGGGTCAGTGTCACTGCGACGTGGGCTATGCGCCTCCACGATGTGATCGGCCGGGCAGCGGCGGCAGTGAACACAGTGGACCTGTCGCTGTTTTGCATAGTCAGTACACTTTACATTCTCACTCGTTTATTATTAGTAGTAATAGTTCTTATGTGCGAAAGCAGCTATTGCTGTAGCGTGTCTTAGCCATCGCAATTATGTCTGGCCGTTTGTCCGTCTGTTTGTCCATCCGTCACACGAGTGTATCAGGCAAAAATGGTGCAAGCTATGATCGCCAAATCTTCACCATCGGCTGCCTGGAAGACTCTAGTTTCAGGAACCGTAAAGCTTTTCCACAAATTTGAAGGGGGTCACCTCAAACTAGGGTGCTGAATGAGAGGGGGTAGGAAAAATTTGTGATTTTCAGCCAATAAGTCGCTGTATCTCAGTAACGGTGTGAGATAGGGCAATAGTCAGAAAGAAATGCCATAGTGTCTGTTGACTATTGCCCTATTAATCACTAATAGGAAGTCATACACTGGCTCTCGATTGGTGCCAAATTCAATGACCTTGGATGACCTTGAACGCCAAAATAGGGGATTTTTATGGATTTTTTGGCGATTTTGGGCTGCAACACAGGTATCAAGAGCTAATTGTGCCAAAATCAATTGAGATACACATAGAAAAGCTGCACGTGAAATTTTCAGCATTGAACGTAGATTTCAATGGTCCAAGCCTCGATTTTCTAGGTTTAAGGAAACCTGTGCATGATGGCATCAAAGAGTGGTACCCCCGTAAAAGTCGTTATTTTACCATTGTTGGCCAGTCTTTCATCAAAACAGTTGCGGATAGGCATGGGCATGCTGCCTATCACAACAAGCACTAGTGACGATCTTTTTAGTTGTGTCAAGATCAGTGACTTTGAAAGACTCTGAACTTCCAAAATAAGGGGTTTTTATTGATTTTGCGATCTTTCGGCTGCAGCGCTCACTCCAATAATGAACTGCAATGAAATGGCTGAAGATAGACTAAGACAATTTGCGAACAGAAACTGCTGTGTAGGCTTTCGCGCATCTCGTGAGCATTATCTCAAATTTCTTGTAGTAGTACAGTGCCAGAATGTCAGAAAGAATGCCATAGCGTCTGTTGACTTTGCATCATGTCATTTTCTTAGAAGTAGCATTAACAATGATGTTTTTGTGCTCTTATTATGGCTCAGTCAATACAAGAGTTCACCCAGTTCATTTCATGAAGCTGTAACAGTGCCGGGTGGGCGCCATACTTTAGATCAAGCTGATCAGCTGTGCAGAGCATTTTCCTAGGTGCACTTTGTATCACACAGTTAGTAATGACAGTGGTTATTTAATGATAGTAATATGCAGATTTTGAAAGTGTCATATGCGGTTTGGCAGACTTTTTTCAGTTTAAATTTTTGGTTTAAAAGGTGGAAAGTCACACGACATCGCTCTGTCTGTACTTAAACTTAATTCTTCCCATGCCAATAGGTGCATATGGTGGTGCTAATTTCCTTTCTCTTAGATCTCAGCTAGGCACCAGTTTACACTGCAAGGTGACCACAGATACGAACTAGTAAATTGCTCGGTGCACAGGCTTATGGCCCAGCTTTCACTGGTACTCATTGCGCCTACCCTCGCAGGGATGGCCAGGCTGAGTTTGCCTGGGTGGCTGGTTACATACCGAGATGGTTGACCCGCCTGCCAACGGTTACACGTCCAAGTGCTAACCGGGCCCGGTGTTGCGACCAACAACTTTACCAACGAAGTCAAACCGCCACCTCTGTCTGTGCGTCAGTATCATTGTCGTTGGTTGATTGTGTGCAGACAACGTTGGCCTGGTCGTTGGCCTCAGTTTCCTGCTGTTTGTGATTCTGTCCGTCATCTGCATCACGTTCGTCTACGCTTACCGACACAATGAGAAGTTCAAGAGATTCTGGCTGCAACGACACAGCGACAAATATATGTATGCTTTCCACCATCGGTTCATTGCCGTTGTTGCAATATTTTTGTTTGCGCAAACATCTCTTTCTTTTCCTCCCCCTTTAGAAGTAGGCCCCTTTAATGAAACTATGACGTCTGGGAGAGCACAAGTTCCCCCAGCAAACTCTGGGGTGGAGCCCAGTTGAAAACGCCTTTTAGAACATTTCCATAATCAGAAAACTGCAACTTCTGACACCAGTTTTTGTATTATTTTTTATTTCTAAATGTCTAGGGCTATTTGAAGGAACGCTATTGCATCACCATTCCCTTTTGTCTTGATATTATTTGCGGAAACGGTGTTCCTTCGCATTCCCCTTGACTACAGAGATGGTGTGTTATGTATGCGTGTAGGTCGGTGGCTCGCAGTGTGACTGCTGACACTGAGCGTTCAGCAGCAACAGGCTCAAACATCGTCTCATCGACGGCTGTAGCCAACGGTGCCCCCGCTGTGACCCCCTCCGCAGCCAGCAGCCAGTCCCATCATGCCATCATTCCTCAACATGTCCGGGGGGCTGCCAAGAACCCCCGACCTCGGTCCCAACTGGAGCCACTGAAAGCTTCCAGCACCGGTGCTGTGAAGAGGAGTGCCAGTATACGCCTGGAGGACATCTCAAGCCCGAGATTGCAGAGTAGTACTAACAACAGCGTATCGTCGGCGTCAGGAACTGATGATACTGCCAGCGCCGGCAAGCTGCAGCCGACCCGAGCTGCACCAGCGCCACCTGTTGACCAGCTGACACACAAGCCTCCACAGCGACCACCGCCCCCGTGTCCTACCATCAACAGTAGAGACTCAGCGGTCACTAGTAGTCCAAGTGGACCACCACCTGCCCCGCCGGACTCGCGCCATCGGTTTTACTCAACGCAGCTGCCACGACGACCGACCGACAATCTCGTACCCTCGAGCACTACTCCGCCGAGTGTGGCGAGCATGCGCAGCAGGTTTGAGGCTTCCAGTCCCGTACCACGCGCAGCGTCTCCGGGCTCAAACCAAATGCTGCGACAGACGAGACGTGCTGGTGCTGTCAGCCCCGGCATTAGCAGCTGTTCCTCGGTGGCCGCAGCCGTTGTGCCTGCTGCCAAGAGGCCTCCACCACCTAGGACATCGCCGGCGCCCATCAACGAGTCGCAGTGCTGACCGACGCTCTGCTTCTGATTAGTCAGTTTATCACCATTGTGTGCGCATCTCATGATTACTGCTTTTATGTACAAGCATACTTTGATTTAGCAGCGTGGCCTCAAGGGCACATTGATTACACTGCAGAATGCTACAACTAGGCCTTCACCTTGTACTGTCAGTAGGGGTGTGTGAAATGATTTTTTGAAATACAGTTTGATTTTTAAAATGACTACCATTTTCGCTTTGAAACTATCTTTGGTTCGATTTAGTTGAATATTCTGCTATTAGTTTGGAATTGCCTCGAATCCGTTTTGTTTTTGTAGTTTCTGCTGGTAAGTGCATTACCAAGTAACAGCTACTCCAATCGGACAGTTTTGCTTTGAAACTGCAGTTTGCCTGTAAATGAAAAATGACTGAATGTAATTAAAAATTTCGTATGGTTTGGTTATTTTAAAAATTGAAAATCGAACCGACTTTTGTTTTCCACATAACTGTAGTCTTCTATCAGAGCCTCAGTGCTAACAGTGTGTTCTATGCTAGCCTGATTACCTCTGTATTGTCTGTTGAAATCTCCTTCAATGTTATCAATTGTTATTGTACGTTGTTATTTCTGTTATTATCATGAGTTATCAAAACAATAATTCACAAAAATGCATCACTAGTTTTTGGGATCAGTCAAACACAAATTATCAGATGCAGTTTGTAATCACAAATTATGTGTTTTTGTACGTCAGCTTTTGGCATAACAACCTTTCACCTTTCATTGCCTCATTTCCTTTAATTTTACTGAGCTCCAATGACTTTGAATAAGGTCACTTTGGTCGGACCCTGCTTCACTTGGACAGCAGGCCAGTTAGACACAAAATAAAACATGTATTAATAGTATACAGTGTAGTTATCACTAGGGCCCACTGTTTTCCGCAGAAAATTCTGCAAAATTCCACGGGCCAGTTTGCAAAATTCCGTGGCTCACTGCGACCTGCGTAAACTAAGCTCTGTTCTATTAAAAAACTTGCTTTTTGGTGGCTGGCATGGTGCTTAGTTCTGCTAGCAACATGCAAAGAAAATTATCAATTTTTTCTTTTCAACAGTGCAATTTGTCAGTTAGTCGCATTGTGTTTATTTACGATTGTGCCGTATTATGATGGTAATTATTAGTAGAGACGCATTTTTAGGCAGTTTAGTTTGATTTTTCTCTGATATAGTTAGTGTAATTGCATTGTCAAGCCAATGATCGTACTAAACATCGGTCATTTCTCAACTTCTGCAAAATTCCCCGGCAATATCAAAATTCCGTGGAAAAGGGCAAATTCTGCGGCTCGGCTTGAAATTCCACGGCCCGTGGAAAACTGTGGTACCTAGTTATCACTATGGAATATAGCTTTATCTAGGGTGCTGCTGGTTGGTTTGGTGTGTTCCACTTATCCTTACAGTGTACTAAACTGTCCACAGCTTTGTATGTTTGAGCTGACAGTGAATTTTGCTTACTTGCTTGATATTTGTTTTATATTGTGACATTACATGTGCCAGTTGTGTAAGAAACATCAGTCTTAACAAACTGTGGTCTTTAATGATGAATGGTGGCATAAAAAGTAGAATATAGATAGACTGAGTAGTCGGACAGTTTTGGAAACAATTAGCCTCAATCGTGGCGGCAAAGGGTGGTCAAATTGAGTACTAGACTCAGAGTTTAATGTGACCACCCTTCACTGCAGTGATCGAGGCAAGTTATTTCCGAAACTGCCCAGTTGCTCGATCATGTTCCACTTTTTATGCTCCACCCTGTACATTCTGCTGCTGTTGTTGGTACTGCAAAGCATCATGTCTTTGCCAGTGTTATAGCTCACGATCGTTTGTGGTGTGAAACAGTGTTGCCGAGTTAATATAGCTTTTATAACTGAAATTGTATGCTGTCATCTGCCACAGGGTGGACCAATAAAAAATGTGCCACTTTACTTTTGTTTATATCTTCGCCCTGTGATTATTGTATATCCCACCACATCATAAATCCGTTTACACTTCCTTGTGAAATATAAGTGAAATATGCGTATATAACAATAACAAACCAACATTTTGGTAAATGAAACAAAAACACTTCAGACCAACATTGTGGTGAATGGTCTGTATGACACTAGAGTGCGTGGGTCTAACACAGTTTAGTGTCATACGGATCATTCATCGCAGTGTTGGTTTGAAGTGTTTTTTTCGTTTACCTAAATATTTGTTATTATCGTTAGATTTTTCTTACATTTATATTTCGCAAGGTAGTGTAGAGATGCATTTACGGTGTGGTGGGATATATAACAATAACATCATTGCAAATTGTCCGCAAAGTGAAAATATTTTGAAAATCGTTCAATAATTGGCAAAGATATAGACAAAAGTAAAGTGGCACTTTCATTGGCCCACAGTGTAGTTACTGTTGTTGCCTTCTCAGTCCAGAAATTCTGCATGCTTTATTGCATTGTAGCCGGCATTAGGTTTTAATGGCATGTCATTTTTGCCATTCTGACATGGCATGCTTTAAAGTTATTTTATCAGACTTATCTCCATGTGAGTTTGACTCATGCTCACAGATGCTGTGAATATATTGTGCATAACAATGTCTTGTCCCCTGGTCTGGAAAAATCTAGGTTTTTAGAAATAATAACGTTTCTTTCAAGAAGTTATTACATTTTTAAAGTTTTTTTTCGGTTTTAGTGTAGAAATAAGACAGGACACAAATTTTAGGATACAGGAAGAACATACTCGTGTCATTTCATTTTTATTGAGTGAATGAGGTGACATCAGAACTCAAAAATCATGATTAAAATATGAAATTTAAGTTTGATTTGTATTATAAATTATGCAACAAATAACAACCTTTAAAAACCTAAAAAAAATTACTTTTTAGGTTTCTAGAAAACAAAAACCTAGGTTTATAAAGCAATTTTCCAGCCATGCTTGTGCCAAAACTTACCACACTTAGTTTAGTCAGCTGCTACAATTGTTCATTATGACTGTTTTACGAACAGCTTTTAATATGTAGTATTTTGTTGATTTGACTTTTGTTGCTCGTTTTTGATTTATTGGTGCAGATATATAATTATATATGTATACATATTATGTATTATAGTCACTATGTACTTGCTTAT
>Ga0209671_1008312_pt1 | contig 10853 bp, 5 predicted proteins | sample WorMetHERISLAND2_2_FD_187401 | JGI IMG/M metagenome (GOLD analysis project Ga0209671, IMG submission 187401) | Marine gutless worms symbiont microbial communities from Max Planck institute for Marine Microbiology, Germany - Olavius geniculatus... | ecosystem: Host-associated > Annelida >...
GTAAAATGCTATTCTATGTTTCTATTTCAGCATTTTTACGTTTTTTCGGTTTTTCTGTTAATGTTATTTAACGACAATTTATAATAAATCAAAACAATAATTTTTATTTAATAAATAATTTCCAAGGTTTGTCTCAAATTTATACTTAATTAGTCATAGCTTAAAATTATTACCTTGAATAATAAATAATAAAGCAAATACTGATTATTAATCAGAATATTTGACGATATAAACATGACTTATCTCTATTTGCCAAAAGTTTTTTTTACATAATCAAATCAATAATGGCTTTTGAGCACAGTTTACTACGAAAAAGTTGGTAGTTTAAGCCATGTTTTATATATTTAATGTAAAATACAATTTTACAGACAATATTAGCTTATATATACATTTTATTATTATAAATATTTAATTGTTGTATTAGGCTAATTAACTGCTTAATAATTAAAAACATATAAATTGATTATTGATAAAAATAAAATTTAAAAATACAATCGTATTTGTTATATCACTGACAGTTCACTGTTAAAAAGTCAAACTTATGAATAAAAAGCTACAAGCTCAAGCGTACATTATGTTGTAGAAAGTGCACTGTTGTTTAAATATTGTTTAATTATTATTTACTATTAATTATATTTAGTATGATTAATATTTCGCAGTTTTTTGTTATTTTTTTAAAATAAGACTATAGTTTAAACTTGAAATAATTTTAAAAAACTTATTAAGCCTAAGAGCCACCCACAGTAGAAAACTTGCATTTCCATTTATCAATTTTTATATGCGCACGTGATGCACAAATATAATTAGGTTTTGTAGTTTGTCAGTAATTAATTACGTTTCTGCGCTATGATGTTTAGCAGATGTTCGTATAAATCAGTTATTACCGACCCCTATAGGCTCGGGTCAATGTCGACGAAAAAATATAAACAAAACTCAGTCGATGTACGACAGAGTTACGAAAACCAATTTAATAAACTACTATAGTTTTTTAAACCACTAGATTTACATATTTTTATAGCACGAAAGAATAAACTAGAGCTGTTGAAGCGTTAATTTTTTAATGCATTAACGCACTGCGATAATTTTTAACGCATTAATTAACGTGTTATTAACGCACCCAGGCCCGTCGAGAAGGAGAGTAGAGAGGGTTAAGTTACCCCGGGCCCCGCGACGTTTGGGGGAGGGACCTGCCTGTAGAGTGTAGAAAGTTAGAAACACATTCTTAAACGTATAATCAACAATAACTGACGTCATAGCTAGCACAGAAATCTATTAGCCTGTCGTCAAAATAATTATTTAAGAAAAATTTACATAGCAGTAGCGATGAACGGCAACTATACAGTTTAGTCATAGGCCTACTTAAATTCATTCGATTGTCAAATAACTGCAGTTTAACGGAATATTGGAACTTTTCTTTCACATAATTTAGTAAATTAACATAAATTCAGGTATGTGCGTTAATTTTTTTAACTCGCGTTAATTTTTTAACGCGCGTTAATTTATTAACGCATTAACGCGTTAATTAATGTGTTAATTTGACAGCTCTAAAATAAACGAATTTATTTAACGGGCCTATTCAAATCTACGCAGTTTACACACGCTGTTGACACGAATTGTTTTATATACTTCGCACAAAGCATCATCAGAAGCATGATATTTTGTAAAAGTTATATGAATCTATAGTATTTTTACTTATAGGCATACAACCATTTAGCAGCTTAATACCAAAAAGTTTCTGACATTTTCTTATCATTGTTGTAGGTTATTAATAAACAATTTCACGACCGGGAAAAAATAGAGCGGATAATTAAAGTGACACTTATCATTATTTGCTTGATCCTTCGTGAACGCCAAAGCCACCGCTGTATAAAAAATCCATCGCATTATCACTCTGACAGTGCGCACAAAGCTTGCTTGACCTAGATGAATATTGAGGTCAAAGTTCGGAGGTCAGTCAGGAGTTATCTTGATATGATGGTGATTACAGAAATATTGCCTTGCAGGGACAGTTCATGCGCATAGGCCGCATGTTTGACTCTGCGCATGACCTTTTGATTTTGACGGGATAAATAAACTAATTCGTCTTTACGGAGGTCTACGGGCAGCCGTTCCTGCGCCGTGTTCGCTATGCATAGATAGGCCTACTCAGATACTCAGACAGTGAGACAGACAGAGTGTATGACGTTTTAATTAAAACACGAACATTCATATTATGTGAGCCCAGGTTATGGTACGAAGGGGACAAAGAAGGAAGAATTGCCCCACTCCTAAATGTTAGCTTGTCAGATTTTTCCCCAAAATACAACATACAACAGTTCGAAGTGAAAATTCCTCTACTATGGAGAACTTAGAAACAAAACTAAAATTTTGAGCTGAGCACTCAAGCATCTTCTGATGGAAATTTGCATGCTGTTTGCCTGAATCGAAAAAAACTGCCATTTTTGCCCCCCCCATTGTGGTAAATAATTTTACTAAACGCCAACCTATGAGATCATAACAAATCGTCTTGGAGGGATGGGGCGACTTTCTAAAAATTACGGGGACGAGCAAAGTTACGATTTAATGTATACTTCTAACATCGCCATCAAGGCCGAGTTGAAGGCTGATTAGACCCTGTTCGATAAAATGTATAAGCGCCTACGTTCACACACAAAAAAATTATACTTGAAAAGAGTTAAATCACACTTGTTTCAAGTAAGAAATATACTTGAAACGAAGCCAAGTCAAGACATACCTGAGTCCAGTATGTTTATTTACTTGAATGTACACACTTGTTTCAAGTAAGGTATATAGCCTACTTCAACAGAATAAGTTATTTACTTATATTTCAAGTATGCTTTTTAATGCACGTGTGGCAATTTATTCATATTATATCAGAAAAATAAAAGATAAAAGTTTGTATTTGAGTTAAATTAAGTTATTTACTTGGTGTGAGTAGGCCTATATGTCAGGCCAAAATGAGTTTGTAGGGGTGCATAGCGCAAAAGTGAGATTTCACCTTTAACTCGCATATCTATAACTACGCCTACATAACTAACTACCTATCTACTAACTACCAACGTACTAACTACTTTCTTAAGTACGTACATAAATACGCACTTAACCGAAACTTAAGTGCGGTTAACTTATTTTAACTAATCTAACTTAACTAAGTCTAACTTAATTAAACTTAACTAATCTATTCGCCTGCTGCCGGAATCGATGGGATCACGCGCTTTTAAGACAAGTGTTAGGCCTATACCGACATCACTATAGGAAAGAGTTGAAAGGCGAAGTTGATGTCATTCAGTGTTTTTTGTCAACTCAAACAAGTTGCGCTAAAGCTTATACCAAACGCTGTGCAGCGCAGTGTAAAATAAAGGAAAAATATACAAACATGGTATATTTAATACATGCGTTTTATATATATACTTTTTTTCGCATCAAAGCAGCACAACCTGATACTAAAAGAGAGAGAGAAAAATACACACACATACTGTACAGTTAAAAACATCTACCACAAACATAGAATGACCAGCCTAAATGACACATTTACAAGTATACAACCTATGGACACAGTTGAAAGCATACACAGGCATAACTTGTTTAAAATCGATAAGGCTTAAACATTTGTTCATAAAACACAATCTTCGCCTCTCTGCAGAAATCGCTACACTAGGTAAGTTGAGAAACTTCCTGAGATAAGCCACGCTCGCACAATCAACTTTAAAAATTTTATACAAAGCAGCATTAATGCAATTATCTAACATATTGATCGTAGTCTTAGTTAATGGCAGAGTAGCATACATGTAGCATACATTTCAGTAGCATACATGATAAATGGTAAACAATATGATTTCATAAGTTCTACTGTGACAAGTTCAGAATTGACTCCTTTACACTTAGAATAAATGGCATTAAAAACTCTATAAAACTTCATTTTGACATTGTTCATAGAACACTTAAAATATTTACCGGCAGTTATACAAATACCAAGATATTTAATAGAGAAAACAAACTGTAACTCACTACCAGACAGTGTAAGAGGAACAAATTCAGCATCAAACCGAGCAACAATTCGCATAGCAACTGATTTACTACCATTAAACTTCATATCAAAATCTACTGCAAACTTTTCACAAATATCAAGCATAATACGCATGGCATTAACTGAATGTGTGACTAGCACAATGTCGTCAGCATATAATAAACATCCGAAAAATTCATCCAACAAACGACAGCCCAAACCACAACTACGTAGACGTATACAGACACAGATATTGCTACCCGAGAATAAATTTGGGGTTCTGAGTGGGGATAAGCAATAATATTAATTGCTTCGTTCTTTATATGCTGCATCACCTATCTGCAGTTCATTTTTTCCCCAGAGGGGTAGCAGTTTGCTTTTCGTGTTTTGGGGCATTTTTGTATTCATTTATGATTTACATTGCTGCTTACTCAGCTTATTTATTTTTTAAAAGTTCTTTGGGTATAATATTCATTCGCTAAATTGTTTTAGCTAGTTTTATAGGTTTTTGATGCGGCTTATTCAACTATAAAATTATTGAGTTAAGTACGTGTTTCATTCGCTAAGTGGCGCCATTATTGTGCTTTTTCTTGTTTTTTTGTTTCTGTATAGGCCCGATCAAAAAATCCCTCTTTAGAATGATGGAATTCACGCTCAAACTGAACTTTGTTCTCGGGTCTCAATAGTCAATTATTCGCAGTTTCCCGTAATTAAATTAGTCTGAAACATGTATAACAACACTAATTCTACCTATTTCAGTCACTTCTGAAGCAATCTGGGGTGGCGGAGCTAATGTAAATTTTTACCAAGTAAATTATAAGCCTGAATTATACAAGTCATTAATCAAGAGTTGTGACAACACCCACTAAACTGTGGACTTACGTGGTTCCACAACATCAGTCAGTCATTGATGTCACCAGAATAGGGGTCGGATTAATCTGCTGAGCTGAGCTGATCACTGAGCTGATCTAATTTCTATTGGTAAACTGCTGATCCAGAAATCGCTGATCTGTTCAGCACTGAGTTTTGTAAATAACTAAGTAAATAGGTAGCTAATTAGAACGTGGATTTTTATAGCCCATCAACAACTAAGCATCAACTCCGTGCATTCATCATGACTTCAGCAAGTGAGGTTGACGAACAATGTACCTTTACAACCTTTAGAAGCGTATTGAACGTCTAAATCATAAGTCAACGGTTGAGGGCACGCTGATGTTTTGTGGCTGCTTTGTGTGCGTGATACGGTGCGTTGACTGAAAAGTAATAACCTCGGAACAACGCGCTCGGTGTGCTACAACGGAACAAGGAGTACAAAAAGTCCAGCTGTCGCTAGGATAGCCGACCGTACTGGTTGCCAGTGACCTTCAAGATCATTCAAGGTCAATGATTTTTATCTCATCTGATAGGGCGTATGCCAGTTCCTATTAGTGATCAATAGTAGCATTGTTGTTGTTGTTGTTGTTGTTAATCTGCTGATGTAAATTTGGATCACGTGACCGTCACCGACCAATCAGAGGTTGAGAAAATAGATCAGCGGATCAGCTCAGCTCAGCAGATTAAACCGACCCCCAGAATAGTAACACGAACACCGTGACATCTGCCTTATTTAAACAGACATAAAGTTGCGTATACTCACCAGTATTACAGAGCTGACTCCCACACACAAACCACCGTCGAAATGCTAATAACATAACCGCTTATCAACTGATAATAACCTTCACGCATCAAACAAACTCAAATCCCCTATTTTCGCTCACAGCATAAAAATCTATTTGTTTACTTTTGTAATTTTCTGTAAAATAGTTATATATTCTATGATTTATGCTATGTGGGTGGTGCCGCTGATCGACAACTATGGATTAATATTGTGCTAATTATATGATTATATACCGTATGAGAGCAGTGACGAGAGATTTGTACTGAGGAAAATGACGAAGGATCGTCTGGCAGCGTTGAAAGCGGTAAGCTCTACTTCCATCTCTGTGTCATTCATACGATCCAGCTGTTGGTTATTGGCTGCTGGCTGTTTCTCAAAACTTTGTTCACGTTCATAATTTTTGGTCAAATCTGCGGTTAGGGTTTAACCTGTATACTATCACGGTTTTTCTGTGGGTGATTTGTCCCTTGGGCCATTTGCCACTTGGCTTATTTTTCTCCCCAGGTTTTATCGCCACCTCAACATTTTGGGCTACGGGTAAAAAGCAGATTGCAGATCTGCTGATGTCGGAACAGATAACGCTGTAATTAAGCTGCAATTTATTAGTTCAGCCATCTCTGAACCCTATTTTTAACTCTAACTTTATCTCTAATTGTCTCTAACCCTATTTGTAACTCTAGCCCTAACCCTGATGTAACATCTGCAGATCTGCACATTCGCTGATCTGCTTTTTATTATCGTGTGACATTTTTCCCCTCGAGTGATTCGCCACCAGGACAATTTTAGTATTGTCAAGGTTTCACATTTGCTGTGGTTGGTCGATTTTGGTTTGGTTTTACATGAAAGACCGCAGTTAACGGTTTATTGACAGGTGCATAGGGCAGGTTTGATCGTCTGCGATATGCACGCCATTTGGTGAACGCGGCAAACTTTGTGGGTACGAAAAACCTATTTTCAGTGATTACATTCAGAACAAGAGACAAAATTTCATGGATTGAGTGAGTCACACACACGTAGTCATACGTCACGTTCATCATGCACAGACAGAGAAGCAGAGAGACTCGCAAAAAGTAGCTTACACAGTGCAAACTGCTAAACTAACTATATAGAAGTACAAATGTTGATCACTAGGGCTCACAGTTTTCCGCGGGCCGTGGAATTTCGAGCCGAGCTGCGGAATTTGCCTTTTTCTACGGAATTTTGCAGAATTTTACACTAAGTTAAGAAATGACCGATGATTTGTACGATCGTCAGCTTTAGACTAACTATATCATGGAGAAAAATCAAACTGAACTCTCTAAAACTGTGTCCCTGCTAATAATTACCATCGTATACGGCTTGTAACATAATGCAACTAATTGACAAATTGCACTTTTGAAAAGAAAAAAAGATTGATAATTTCCTTTGTATGTTGCTAACATAACTGAGCGCCATACCAGCATCCATAAACTGAGGTTTCTTAAACAGAATAAAGCTTAGTTTACGCACAAACGGAAGGCCGCGGTAAGCCGCGGAAGTTGGACAATTTTGCCTCGGTGAGTCGTGGAATTTTGTGAACTGCTCCGTGGAATTTGTCAAAATTTACTGAGGTAGACTGTGGGCCCTATCAATCACAGAACCGTCTCTGCAAAATCTGAAATTGTCACCTACTATTGTTGTTCACTGTAGTTTACAGTTGTCTGGAAATGTGCAGATTGGTGATATTAAGAAGTATAAACTTTTAGTACAATGTTAATCGATTAATGCAACTTTATCAATTATTTTTTTAACGATTAATTATTATGTAGATTTTGCAGTTTTATTTTTTTTGTATTTGCCAACTGTACTAATGGCAGCACTTGTGGTACAATGTGTCATCCATCTGTCTATCAACCGTAATGAAATGTATTGCAACTAAATGGTAGGTCATAGGAAATCCGTGATGGTTTCATTTCCTGTCGGTTGTCAATAGTGGCAATGGTTTAGCTGCAATTTGCAGCGCAAAGTTGCCGCCTGCAAACATGTTATCGAAACACAGTTTTTTTTGCTTATTCACTGATACTGATACCAGTTTAATAATAAAATAATAATATAGTCACTTGTAAGGTGCTCAGTGTCAGCGAGCTGAATCTGAGGCGCCGGCAGTCGCTAGATGGGTGGTCCAGGCTCATCAGTTTTCAGAAGTTTTTTTGCAGGGACAGCCTAAATCTGGAGTGGCTTCAGAAAATTTTGTCAGCTTAACAAAGTGTGTGCATGCATGTGTGTGTTGTATTTTGAATCATGTCTGAAAACAACTGTTACTTCAGTAGTCAGGGCATGCAGGACAGAATTACCCAGTAGTGCAGTGCATGTGTGTGCTGTGTGATTTCCATTATTGCCAATAATTATATGGTTCAACTGGTGCATCTATTGCTCAGTGCTGATCCAATAGCTGTGTGACATTTGAGATATGTGATTGCTATCACAGAGGTGTGTGCTGTGCCAACTGCTGTATGCCTGTGAATGGAGACTATGTAAGCACTGAATTATACACACAAACCAACAGTGATATGCACTTAAAAGACTAGCACAAAATCCACGGGTTCTTAGACCTTCTGATTTTTCACAATATTTAGTGTCACAGTAGAAAGATTTTTGTCATGTTTACTGTAGAACTTCAAATATGTTTTTTGTCGTAAGACATAGGTGATCACTTGTGGACTGGCTTAACCCTAGCCATACAGGCTTGTAATCATTTTATCTACTGCAGAGGGATGTAAGGCTGAGTTGACCTTGTTCCAGATGCAGTCAAACTGGGTTTTCTTTAGGTGTTTTTTGCCATAGTTTCCTCATTATTCATCATCATACAATACATAGCTTCAAACCTGAAGCTTAAGTTCTGCTACCTGTGGCTTTGTTGTAAAACAGTTGAAGTGAATGGAGTTGGAGTTTGGGCTTAAGTTTGAAACTCAGTCATCCTGATGTTGAATGCTAAATTTATATTATTATTATTATTGTTACTGTTGTTGTTGTTGTTGATGTTCAGCTGGTGATTTTGATGCTGTGTTATGTAGGCTCTGCCTGATGAGGATGAGACAACAGAGAATGGGGGCTGTGCTGTCAACATTGCCTGCACTAGTTCTTTCATGGACACCTTTTTTGAGCAGGTACATTTATGGTGCATACATAGTGACATAACTGAACTGAACTGAACTCATGTGGTTTAATTTTTGATGAACTGACCAGTGGGCAAGCAGTAATGCATTACAGTGGGCACCATCTAATGGCGTCAGTGATACGTGATGTGACTATAATCATGTATTTGTCAACCAATGACCAACGTTCTTGCCCTTCTTGCCCATTAGAGAGTTCATCAAAAACTAAACCATGTCAGTTCAGTTCAGTTACTTTGCTCTGTATGCACCTTTAAGTAAGTAAGCAAGTAAAATGTAAATTTATATACCACTTATTGTTAAATTAACCTCTAATGTGCTTTACTGGCAGTGGTTTTGATGTAACTTGGCTTAAACTTCAGTTTTCTTTGTCAATGCTTCTGTTCACTTCGATGTTTTCTAAGTGTGTATAGGAGTGTTTTTCAACTTTTTTGCTGCAACGGAACCCTACATAAGTGTGACAGTCACACACGGAATGCCATGCAATGATCCGTGAGTCCAGTGGCGTAGGCATAGTGGAATTTTTAGGGTATCTGGGGAACAATGTCCCCAGCGGAGTCAAAAAGCAGAGAACCTGTGGGAGTCTGGGGCAAAACCCTCAAACATCGAAGATAAAGCAGCGGACAAAAGACGCGTTTAATTTGACTGCATTAGATGATATTATTTAGCAATTTTATTTTGTGCACTCATAACCAAAACACTTCGAGGCGGTCTTCAATGGCCCAAAAATTATCATTGGATCTTTTATGTTTTTACGCCCACAGAAAGCTCAGGAGGTCTGTCCCTCCAGCCATATGCACTGATAGACGAAGCTTTTAACATTTTTAAGCAGAATATTTCAAGAAATGAAAGTTTTTCAACGAATGGATGCATGATTTCTTAACACTAACACTAGTAAGTTAGTGTTTGGTGTTTAATGCAAATATTCTAAAACTGTTAACAACAAGAAAGATATTCCACACTGTATGCAAAAGTAGATGCTAGAAGCGCTAATTTGAAACTATTGATTCAGTGCATATTAGCCTACTTCTGACGTAATTTTGCACACTTGGTTATTTTTACTTTTTACTGACCGGCTGTGGAACCCTTGGCAGATGCTTGCGGAGCCCTTGGGTTCCACGGAACTTCAGTTGAAAATCACACATACGGTTTAATTTTTAAACTGCTGGGATGATATCTCTTAGACTCTGTGATTCAGTGTACGTTTTACAGTGGTAGTTGTGATATTCTGTTTTTGTCATATTTGCATAGCTGCCAAGATTTGTAAATCAAAATGTGTGAGATTGATCATCTATTTCCCTCCCTCCTTTGTTTATCTTTTTTTCCTTCTTTTCCATCATTTCTTCTTTTCTCTGTTTTTTTTTCACCACTCTATTTTCTTCTTTTCGTGTCTTTTCCCAAAATTAAGAGGTCTGGGTAACACTGTAATTAAGCTATCCAAGCGGGGTCTGTGGCAGAGTTCCAGCCACCACGACATTTTTGTGCATTTAAGCTTTAAGTTTGCAACTAATGAAAGCAAGTTTTTATTGCTACTATACAAATTTCCTGTAAGAGACAGAAATATGAAATTCATGAGATAAAACTTAGTGGGTGGAGAAGTGTGAGTCAACTGAAAATGCGCGAGACTCGCGCAAGATGCTTGAGTCTTGACAGGGCTGTATTTGGAAATTCACGTCTGCCACCAACTGCGGAGACTGGAGAACATCTTGGAAACGTGCTGCCTGTAACATGGTGTTCAGATTTCGTTGGGATCGGAGTAGGGAGTAGGGATGTGTCTAATTTACGTTTTCATGAAAATAGGCATCGTATCTGAAGAACTCAGCCTGGAGTGATTGCCATAATTTTCTGAGAATTTCTACAACTTACCAATAGCTTTGCTTTCATTTCCGAAGATTTGTTCGAGCTTTGATTGGTTTGAAGCAAACAGAATCAATTGTTTAGATCAGTGCTGTCCAACCTTTTTGACACCGCGGGCCACTTAGTCAATTTCCACCAGCTGGCGGGCCGCAATCAAGGGCGGGGGGCCATGGCGAGCGCGCGGAGCGCAAGCCTATAAGGG
>Ga0209671_1008314_pt1 | contig 10852 bp, 6 predicted proteins | sample WorMetHERISLAND2_2_FD_187401 | JGI IMG/M metagenome (GOLD analysis project Ga0209671, IMG submission 187401) | Marine gutless worms symbiont microbial communities from Max Planck institute for Marine Microbiology, Germany - Olavius geniculatus... | ecosystem: Host-associated > Annelida >...
ACATGGCTACGTGTAAAATGAGCACAAAACACAAAACATTTTTCGCAAACGTTTAGTGTTTTACGTGTAAACCCGGCTTTATTCGGCATTCTACAGCGAAGACTTTTTCTAGGTTAATGTAGTAACGACTTTTAACCACATAATTCTTCTTTTTACGAAAATGTTCTTAGTATAGATTAATTTGATAGGGTAAAAGCTGTGCACATCTTACTTTAAGCGATGTTTTTTTTTCTGTTGGAAACAATAGCCTATCCAATGTACAAGGAGTTCAGCAGTTTTTTTACAATAATTTTTTATTTTTATTTATATTATTTTTAAAAATTGTAATTCATAAAGTACTACTTTTGCACTCAGTTGAGAATTTAAACTGCATGCAATCCTACTTTTTTTATCGCGCATCGGCTTGTAACGCAAACGCCCTAGCCTATATCTAACGTAGAATTTTTGTGATATTGAATGTCAAAAGTCAAGTCGGTTAAAATACAAAATAAAAAGTTTGAATAGAAAATTGTATGAAACTGTATTTTACACAAAGTTACCGCAAGGCCAGAATATTTTTAAAGCGAAAGCATTTTAAAATAATATGAACAGCATAGCGCAGCTACTTAGTGCAGCTGATTTCCTTTAAATAACACTCGTGGCTGATGCCCGGTTATTAGAGCTCGTATAGTACTAGCAACTGCTCGACTACGAACTTGCACCAGAGATCGAAGAAGAAAAAAAAACTTGTGATTGAACTATAAATAACGTCAAGTTAAGCCGCCGCCTTAATCCATAGCGGTCACGCTGCATAGTGTGTCACTTCAGACTACTAGTCTGTTTTTCAAAACTGCATCTAAAATTCACGAAGCTGTTATAGACAGTACGTGTATGCACGAAGATAAAGATAATCTGGTGGATAGAGCAAAACCGATATCCGCCTGCAGCGATGTCCATCGTCTACTATACGCTTCTGAAATATCGAAGTCGTTTGATTTTATAAATGTTAGTCCTCAGTAAAACCTTGCGTTTTCAGGTGCTTATTGCCGTTTTGCGCATCCCGCGTTTCAGCCACAGTAGGATAATTCCAAGCTCGGTTTATGCGGAACTCAATCTCGACGTTGATCTGTAGACTTTAGTTTGCGCTTGACGGTACGAAATGAACTGGTTGGTGACTGTCAATCGATGATGTTTCGTTATGAAACGACCATAAATAGCATGCAGTGGCGTCAATCGTGTAGGGAATAAAAACCCAGGTTTCTCTAGAATGTTCAATCACAGGTGATCTTCAATCTGAGCATGAAAATCTGTCCGTCCAAATCCCAAAAATTCTCTCCGAGTTTGCCTCTATTATAAATAAACTTTAAAACTTAAACTGCCCGTTTTGTACAGAATTATTATACAAAGATATGCTAACCCCTCTGCATACCCTACAAATTCATTCTTTAATTCCCACAATAGATTAATGCCACTCGTAATTAAGTAGATTTTTAATGTCGTTGTTGCCGACAAGCAATCGAATGTACAAGTAGTTCGTATATTGTAGTGAATTGGTTCATGCATGCATAGGTCCTAGGCCTATATTGTGCGCTGTGCTGCCGTCGCTGGCCAGCGACAGTTTTCTATACGTCTTAAGTATGTGTATCGTCAATCAGTCATATCAGATCGGATCCATTGCGTTCGTGAACTAATTACCGGCTGCAAATGGCAGCACCGGCCGGCCTAAGCCTACTTCGGGTTACTTGTCTATTAATAAGCTTAGTTGATGACTGCTATTTGCAAGTGTTCGGATTTTGTCTGCAGGCAGAGATAGCTAGCTGGGTATCACAGAGGACCTCTATAGGCCCCTCATATTGCCGCCAAAAATTGCCAACGTTCTCAGAATTTTAAAAACGCACCTTGTTTGAATGGCTTCTTACTTTACTATTATTTTGCACAAAAAAACTTAAAACGCCAAAACTGTATGGATTTCCGCAAGTCACCGTCAGTTTTCCCAGCATTTTATAGTTCCTGTCAATAGAATGACGCCACATCCTATTTTATGTGTATGCATTTGTGTTCGCGTTTATACCGCTGTGTGGTGCTTTTTCGTATAATTATGCTTTTTAGCTTTTGACTACTTTGTAAAAGAAGGGCAGAATATTTGTGCTTAAAATTAATGAAACCTTTTATCTTAATGACCATACTATGTGATGCACAAAAACATGCGGCAGAAATTAAGTGGTCGTGAATTAACTCGTAATGTTTCCAGACAAATGACTGCAAAACATTTCGCTAAAAGATATAGGCCCCACTTGTTTCTTAGTTAAAATCAGTGAAGTTTTTAAATGACTTGTAAAGAATATCAGGCAGTATTTCGATCATATTTCATATTTGATCAACGTGATAATGGGTAAAGTTGGGTGCGTGTATTTCGTGACAATATGCAACTGTTTGTTACACTTTACTGAAATCATCACAATATGGCAATTATATACAAGACCAAACGCTTCTTTGACATGTATGTTTACGCATTTCTTACCGGACAACCGCAAAATGCGTTTTGTGCAACACATACATAACTATTGTGTGCTAAAATTTGATTCACAGAAACAAACTGCATAAAGCTTGTAAGCGCTTTTCTTATGCGATTAGGCCCCTATTATATATTTAATGTGAGCTATGTGTTACTGAATATAACATATCCACAGAGTGTTTCATGTATATATGAGTAAAATGTACTGTTTATAGACACCGTTTTATTGTTATAATTTATATACACTATTTTGCTATCAAAAATTCAGAACTAGACTTTCCTGTATCAGAGAAGATGGAAGTTGTTGAGCTGCGTTTTACAGACTAGGTTGCATTACTCGTTTTGCCCGTCCGTCTGTCTGTCCGTCTATTTAGTGTGCTGATTATTAACTCTAAAACAAAAAAAACAAACATTAAAAATTAGCACGAACGTTCCCCGGGGCAGGCGTGTCCGGTGTGCTCATTTTCAGTTCGAAAAGTTAAACGACACAAGATGTCAACAACGAACAACATGAAAATGACGCATTATTTCTTGTAATAGCGGCTCCGGGTTCCGCGTACTGCATGACATTGTGTGGTGCACCTGTAATAGCCGCACTCTAATGGGCAGGAGACATCAGACTACAAAAATTTAATGCTGGGTTTAGTAGTAGTAGTAGCCTATAGTGATGCTGACGATGTTTAGTTTGTCTGTTATGATGAAGGAATTAAGATGGTAACACATTTTGATAACGCGGATGGCTGCATAGCAATCGGCGCCAAAATTTTTTCTTTTAGTTTAAATGCTATTTCGGCGGCTGCAATCTGTTAGTGTCATTCGTGGAATCGCCGATTAACGGCGATCGAGGTACAACGAGTAAATGATTGCATTGCATGCCCTGGCAGGCTGACGTCGTGATCGATTTTAATCCGACAGTCGCATGATCTGGCATCAGCCAACACCATGACTGACGACTTGACTGATTGATTGATTTGATCCTGACGCCCACGATACACAGGCCATAAATCAATCAACAACGACCGTCAGCTGGTACCCCATTATATCGTCCCCCCCAGAAAAGTCTCCCACTGGCCGAAAATTTACCAGCAAAAATCCGCGAGGCGGGGCCAGGGGAGACTTTTCTGGGGGGGACGATCCTATAGTGCAAAGAGACTTTTTATTCTGCCCGTTGTGCCGGCGATATTTTGATAAGGAGGAGACATATCAATTCCATGATTATTTTTCCCAGGCGGATTTTTTGATGGGGAAACATTTTAATGTGACACCGGCACCGGTTTTAGACTTACAGCGATCTTAGATATCCGTCATTTGACGTGATCCATGTACTGTGGCTTTGAAGCTTACCTTACTACTACCAACTACTAGCATTGATAATAGTCGTGGTGGTGGGCGTAGCACTAATTAGTTCGGGACAGAAATTGGCATTAAAAACAGCTCTCGACAGCCCGCGTGTATAGGAGATTGAAGACGAATTTCTTAGGCTTGCGTCTTATAACTTGTTTACACGATGAAGCTGGCTCAACAAGCTCGCTCGTCGAGCGCAAGACGAGCGCTTGACGAGCTGGCTACCTTGTCGTTTAAACGGTGTAATACGACTGCAAATATTTACAAAGCTGGCTCGACGATTCATGTGTCACTGGCTTTAGTTATCGGAACATGTTATCACGCAGTTTGGCCGTTGTGTGCAGCCTCGAATATTTCATTCCGGTGGCTCCGCCCACTAATGATTATTTATGAGCCTCATCAGCTGGCGCCGCCCACAGTGATCTAATCTTCGCCGCAGAAATCGGATCAGCCGTGTTCATCTGGACTTCGTCATCCATTTCACAAGCTGATTATTAGCTTAGCTTTGCTCGTTCGTGGGAAATAATATTAATTATTGTGGCGGTCGGTCGGCGTCGCCGTGTCATTAATCCGGCTCTTCTCGATGTAAACTGATGCCTCGAGGCCTACTGACTGACTGGCTGCGGAGACTGGTGGACATTCCGCCCGGATCGGTTACTCGGATCGCCGCGCCTAAGAACCTGATGCGGATGTGATGGTTCCAAATTAACTTGGAGTCCTCGTCGCCGGCTGCAGGCTCCGGTCATCCGTCAAATTAGCCGCGACGTCCGACTGACTGAACGCTCAAGAACCTTGGTCGCTGTCGCCGACTGCCACTCGACCACAAGACGACGTCGAGACGATCCGTCAGAATCTCTGCGACAAAATCTCATACGACGGAACCCCGACGCGACAAATTTCCTGCAACACAACTACCTCTAGTGGTGAAAAGGACACATTTATTCACATAAAATGCAGAAATATACAAAAAACATATACCAAATACAGCAAGAATTTAAAGCTCGTAAGAGTATCCATGACGATACGAACTGTGTCAATATACGTGCCTATAAAAACAGATTGGATCAGAATTGGCAGTTTCAGCCAAAGTGCTCGTCGCGATTTTTATCTCGCGCTTGTTTTCGGTCAGCTTTCAATAAGTACGAAAATATGGCGGCGATAATGGGACTTCGTCGTTGAAAGGTTTAATAGTGTATGAGTGTCTTTGTCGTGTGGGTTTTGTCCGTCCTCTCCTCTCCCCCGACGACTTGGCGGAGAAAATCGATGTAAAGACGATTAGCTGACTCTGATGAGACGTTAACGCTACTTCATCACAATGACGTACTCTACGACGTACTTTATGACGTATTTCATGACGTAGGCCTATTTCATGCCACTCATGGCGTACGTTTCGCGGCAACTCAACCAAAACTTCACCCCCGGAATGCAAACTTTTGCTTCATCATTTCTGCAAATCTCTCCCGTGTTTTATTTTAATTGGTCTTATCCGTTACAGTCGCCGTCAGCTGTTCTCGTCTTCTCTTTAGGCCCACATGTACATGTGCTATAAATAACTTTTGTACTTGCACGATTTGTTGTTGTCGCTAAAATTATTTAAATACATACTAATACATTTCTTGAAAGTTACATTTAGGCTAGACTGAAACTATTCCAAATCGTTTCAGTTACGGATTAGTTATACAAACTACTTTGTCATAGTGCCACGTCAGAAAATGTAAAATATATATTCATGTAATATGACAGAACTAAAACGTTTTCAGTTACTTGAACAATGCTTTAATTGTTTTAGTTTTTGAAATAGAAGCCAAAAAACACAAACGTATACTAAAATACACACGTAAATGAGGATTAAACAACGGTGATTTTTTGCACCATTATATATAAAACTTTCTTCGTCAGAACACTGACAGCAAGTAAAGAAAAAAATACAAGAAAATACAAAAAATAAACAACTTAACTAAAAAACAAAACTAATAATTAGCATTGCTATCAATAGCCAACAGTTCTTTCATTGCCACGTCCTTAAATACGTTACACAACGCATTATCTGACACGATAAACTTACTCAAAAATTTACACTTTCTGTTTGCCAATGCATCGGATGGCGTTTGGCAGCTGAATACCAGTGGCAGCTGAATACCAGTTTACACATTTCAACCACTTCCTGAGAGCGCGTGGAGAAAATTTTCCTAAAGGCGCAATTGAGGGCAAAATCAACAGCATTAAGCTGAGATTTTGCAGCACGATACAGCTTTTAAGTGCTGTTTTTTTCTAAGAATCTACAGACACCCCACTCGTCGCTATGAGTTTGTATAGCCTGTGCAGAGCTGTCTGTAATGCGGTAAGAAGCTTGTAGATCAAGACAGTAATCGAAGAATGCAGCGCCGTCGTCGAGATACTGACACGACGACACCGAAGAAATGAACAGTCCGTCGTAGCAACGGCGAGCAAATGAGACAGTAATTGATCGAACGAGATGGAAGCGTGGACACTAGGGACTCGACCAATGTCCAGCTTACAGTAATAGCAAATAATGAAAAATCTTGGCATCCATTATTTCGCGCCATCGAATGTCAATAATGACCGTGCGACCTGTTTGTTTGACTGATGCATCCAACGGGCGTCGTTAGTAAATAATGGCTTTTAGTCATCGCTGATGAGAATGATATCAAGTAGCACTGTCAACGATACAGAAAAACACCCGAGTACAGGCACAAATACTAAACACAAACGAGTAGCTTATAGAGATTGTGATGTGACTTTTAAGCATATTTTTCATTCGTTCTGCAGCGGATGCTGAGCGTCGCTAAAAAACAATTGACTTCTTGAACTAAATTTTCGAAAACTATTCGAGGGCATCTATCCGCGGGTTTGGGTAGGCTAATAAACTAAAAAAACAAAACAAAAACTAAAAATATGGGGCAGAGCCCAACGTGAGGCCGCCCGGCGCCGTAAGTCCGATTGGGGGGACAGTCAAGAGGTTGAAATTTCGTTCGCAGCAAAGTCACGTGACCCGAACGCAACTGCATTATCATATACATGTGTAGCAAGTGCAATGTTACACTTAGGTGGTTCGAAATGAGACAACAAAACTTTATTGTTTGTGAACCGAAGTTTACCAATGTTTCTGCGTTCAGCGTGAAATCGATCGTAGTTGTAAACGCCGTTTTCCGTTTATCGATTTCTGTATCTGTTTTAGAGATATATGCGACCAAAGTCAAAAGTTGTCCGAAAACGCGCGAACTGTCGATGTTGGGTAAGTCGAAATGAGCAAACACAACTTCGTGGTTAGTGGACCAAAGTTTGTTAATTTTTTTGTTCAACACAGAAAGGACAGTAGTTTATAACGCCGTTGACCGCTTGTCGATATCTTAATCCGTTCCAGAGATATTTGCAGTCAAGGTCGAAAGTTGTCCTAAATGGCGCCGAATTGTAGACGTTTTTTGCCTTCCCAAATTTTAAGGGGGCGGTGCCTTCCAAATTTTGTACACGCGTTAACACCCCCATCCAACGGCACATCAGGTGGTAAAGTATCATTAGGCTAATCCCCTTAGCGCCAAAAATCTAGTTGCTTATACGCTAAATTTTAAGCCAATTTTTGACCCACCATTGAAAAAAAATTGTTGGGGGAACCCCCATCATCTGTGGGGTATAGGCTTGTAAGACTTGGCCACTCTGTAGCGCGTGCAAAAAATTCGGGACGCAGCACCCCCTAGTGGCCGAAATATGCTTTTCCGAAAAAGTCGATTTTGCGGGTACAATTGCACCTCTAAATCTCCGTGGTTAGTGGATTAAAGTTCACTAAACTTTTTGCCTTGAACGCGGGAAAAAACGCTGTCTTGCACCAGGTTTTCAGATTTTAGATATCTCTAACCTTCCCGGAGATATTCGCGCTCAAAGTTGGAAAGTGTCCGAAATTGAGCCAAAATTAGCGTTTTTGCCCCCAAATTTTTTGGGGGCAGACCCTTAAATTTTTAGACCGGCATTTATAAATTGAACATGCTTCCGAACATGTGGCAAAATTTCGCGGAGATCGGCTCACGGACCTCGGAGATCTCGCGTTGAAAAAAAAATAATAAACAGCAGAAAAACATAAGGTCTTCCTGAAACTACCGTTCCGGGCGGCCTAATAAACTAAGGTTAAACCAGGCTAACACAGTGTTCTCGGCCGAAATAAAACATTAGCATGCACGTTGGAGATAATTCAAACAGATCAAACCGAGACGATAGACATAGACTAACACGTCACACGCCACGCACGTTCTGATTTTCCGCAACGTTTATCGTAAGCGTTATGATCTCCCCAATCCCAGTATCGAGAATTCTGCAGCATGCATTCTTTGTTGAGATTCTTCTTCCGGGAACACCTCAGCAGCAGCACAGCAGCAGCAGCCGGGATGCAGACTGATTCCAGTGAGCGTTGACAACGTCACGCGCGTGATGCAGCGACTGACACAAACACGCTCGGCGCTCACTGCGAGGCAATTAATCGACTTGACGTCTGCGTGCATCTGTCCGACCACTATAGAACAAGAACGACGTGCCAGCAGTGTGACGGGCGACAGTTGGGTGTCCGATTTTTTAGACGAAAGCTTTGCAAAATCTGCCTAAGTATGACAAACATTGTATAAAAGATAGTATGGATAGTCCGTGTAGAACGAAAGCTTCTTACAGGCAAAACAGGGTATTAGATAACTATGTAGTAGACCACCAAAAAGCACCTGTGTCCAACATTTTATAGTATAAGACTTATATTTTAGTGCATCATATACAGTAATGTTACAGACCTTTTATTATAGTTTTTTTTGTATTAATTAGTAGGAGCTTATGTGCCTGTATCAGGCCGTCAAAAGTAACGGGGTCTGTGGGGGCTTCTGCCCGTGTTCACATCACTTCGGATTCGGAATACGTGACCAACGCGCTGTCAGCAACTCTTAGCGCCTGTGAGGTATCACACTTCCCAGGCCGTCGAATTTACCAGCTGCAAGACCAGCTGAAAAATTGCGTAATTTCTTTCAATCTCTTTTACCGCATTTCCCCCTGAGACGCATGTTCTGATTGCGTTGACAGGTGACAGCAACAAGCTGATCCGTTAATTATTCTTCACTTCAATTGTCATTTGATTATTTGTTAGCGCTTTTTAAATTACAAACTGGGTTTAACTGGCACATCAGTAGAGTTCACTCTGTTTCGGTTTTGCGGCTTCTGTTACAACGAATTCGATAACATGTATGTCGCTAGGCTATTACAGCGGCTTTTTAAAATCTGCTTCAAAGCTGTTTAATGGCCAGCTATTCATTACAGTAAAGTAAGAATTTTGACTTTAGTAATCAAGTCTACGAGTCGCCTGTTCCTAGTTTCAATTACAGAAACAGTAGCAAGATGTGAGATATAGTTTGGCGTCGTTGTCTACGCCGCAGATTTTCACTCGTTCGCGTGAAAACGACGACTTAAAGCTATCACTTCAGCATGCAGCCGTTCTATTATAGACCACATTACTCGTCTCTTGCAAGTTAGGCCTAACCATTGTTAAGCCTAAGATTAGTTACTTTCGGCAACTAAGTGGACGGGCGCATACGTGTCGGCACTAGGTGCCACATTTTGTTCGTTTTGTTCCAATTCAAGGTATACATGAATTTCGGGCTTCTTGGCACCATTGCTTGAGAGTAAGTTGAATCGATCAGGACTTGTGCTGTGTGCGAGGCACGCGTGCTGCGTACAAAATGCTTTGGTCTACTTATTTGCGGACGCTTAACTGCCGATTAGTCGTAGAAGTAAATATGTGGATGTCGTTAGAGCTACAGCTTTAGGTGTGAGTCGAAGGCTACATCTTTCATTAGCCTGTTACGGGTGTTCAGGTCGTCTGTCTTCCTTCCAATGGGGCGTATTCGTTCATTTGTCAGAGTAATTAGACTTGATCACATTTAGTCGCAGGAAGGCAAACCAGAGTTGTTGGAGATATTCATTTTGAGTGTAACTCACCTTTGAATGCATGCATGTCTCGTAGCCCACCAACCAAAGTTTTGTAAAATGCCGACTAGCCCCCATAGCTCCTCACAAAACGTAATATCGCGCTAGTTCAAAGAAACTTTGGTATCTGCCTATACTATAACAGAACTACAAACTGTGTCTCAAAAAACGTCCCACTTTGTGATTGTCCATATCTTCGTCAAATGTTGACCGATTTTCAAAATTTTTTCACTGGCACATTTTGTGGACCAGTAGCAGTAGTGTTATTATTAAACATACCATCACACCTTAACTGCGTCTCTACACTACCATGTGAAACTCTAATTGTCAAAAATGTCTAAAATGCTAGTAATACATATGCAAAAATAAGTAATTTGAGCAAAGCTCACGAGACGCGCGAAAGCCTATAGCAGTTCCTGTTCGCAGGTAATCGTAGTCTATCTTTATCCATTTCGTCGTAATTCACTCTTTTGTAGCCAAAAATCGCAAAAAAATCACGTTAAATCAACATTTTAGGGTTTAAGGTCATTCAAGGTCATCGATGTTCATGAATCCAAAAAGCCTGTCACAGGTGCTTGTTATGATAAGCAGGATGTCTGTGCCTATCTGCAACCGTGTTCACGCTACACGTGATAATTGCGGTAAAATAACCACTTTTTTTAGGGGAATAGCTCTCTTTGACGCCCGCCTGCGCCGGCCTCCTTGAACATAGGGGGTCGGGACTTGAACTGCTGAAATCCACGTTGAATGCTGAAAATTTCATGCGCAGGTTGTTTTGATCTATCTCCAGCCATTTAGTCGCAATTCAGTGTTGAAATGTGCGCTGCATCCAAAAATTGCGAAAAATTCACTAAAAACATGTTTTTGAGGGGTTCAAGGTCGTTCAAGGTCATCGATGTTCATGAATCCAAAAAACCTGTCACCAGTGCTTGTTATGATAAGCAGCATGTATGTACCTATCTACAACCGTTTTCACATTATTCGAGCCAATAACGGCAAAATGACGTCTTTTTAGGGGGGTACCCCTCTTCGACGCCCTCGTTC
>Ga0209671_1008318_pt1 | contig 10849 bp, 7 predicted proteins | sample WorMetHERISLAND2_2_FD_187401 | JGI IMG/M metagenome (GOLD analysis project Ga0209671, IMG submission 187401) | Marine gutless worms symbiont microbial communities from Max Planck institute for Marine Microbiology, Germany - Olavius geniculatus... | ecosystem: Host-associated > Annelida >...
TAGTAGCCTAATGCGTATCATTGTGATAATATGTGTTAAAAATTATAAAAGTAAGTTTAAATTTATTGAAGTTATTCAGGAAAAAGTGTAGACTCTTTTTTCCGGACACGGTAAAGTTTCACTTGTCATTTTTTTTAGTTTTTTTTCTGATTTCAGACTTCTCGCTTACACAAAACCACCTGTTTCTGATTTTTTTTAACTTTTTGTACAACAATACTTTTATTTCAGTTTTTCTTAATTTGTTTCCATTTAAAACATTTTTGTTCTTTTTAGTTTTTGTGCTAGATTAAACTGTCAGCTTGCTTGTCGGTTTACCAGACTAAATCGTGTATCGTATCGTATTGGCTTGCGACTCGTCGACTAGGCCTTATTTTTGCTGAGCGTGGCGGTGTGCCTACAGCGCCCGGTACGTACTACGTACGGCGTCCACAGTTCGACATATTCAAATGGATCCACTTCAGCTTTGATTTATGTTGAGTTAAATTAGTCAGTCGATTTTAATTTTAAGTTTTATTTTATATACTTTGTCGTATGCCTACTTTCGCTTTGTTCAATTGTAGATTCTAGGGCTGCGTTCGAAAATACCAATCCAATTGCACAGGATTACCCTGCAGCCTGCCGATTATGCGCTTGTTTCTCGTATCGGGATAGACCTAAACGAGTCGGGCCGAGTAAATCGACTTGAGTCTCGGTATCTAACCAGCCGCCCAGGTCAACTCTGCCTTCCATCCCTCTGGGGTAGGTAAATCGAGTACCGGCCTATCTGGCTGTGTTTAAGGCAGAGCGCGTTCACCTGTGTCGGGTGGCAGGTAACACTGTGTCATCTCATACGGCATGTGACGTTCCGTAGCTCTAAGCAGGCTTTCTAAAAAGAGCCTTTCTAAAGTCGTTTGAAGTGGACTCAAGTTGTCGCTGTCAAGTGACGTCAAGTCAAGTCAAATGTGATCAAGTATACGATGGTCGACTTGGGGTCATTTTAGTCTCAAGTCGGGTCACGTTTTTGTACCACAGCGACTCGCAGGTCTAATTGGCATTATCCTAACAGAATGTATCTGAGTTCAAAAACATGCGATCGAGTTCGAGTTAATCGAGATTGTCCAAGTAAATCTGGCTTCATTCTGCAACCATTCCGATGAAAAGCTGACACGTCCACCGAAAAATGGCAACACTTCAAATAGTAGCCTAAGTGTTTATGTATTGTTTATACTGTTTTTATTGCATTTTGGATAAATTATTGTAGTCGAAAACACCATAAGTCAAGACTTTGGTGGTTTGACTTTCGATCAAAGTAAAGTCTTACCAAAATGTCATTTCTCCGTTATTGTTATTTAAGCGACCCTACTTGTCGTACAACGTGTCTGTGGCTGTCTGCGTTTCTGCGTCCGCTGTCTGTCTGTCCCCAGTCTGTCCGCAAAACTGCGCTCGCTAGTAGTGGCAAGTCACGTCGTGGCTTGTCGTAATCAGCATTGCTGAGCAGAACGCACATCAAGATTTCTTCATTATATAGTAGCCTTGTGTATACATCGGGTACCTACCTGTATCAGCGTCTATCAATCGTGCGATATATCGTCAAGTGACATGATAATCCTATTATAATGCTGTCAATCAAAAGATTGAGAAAGTCGACGCATAATAGAATCGTACGTTTGCAGTTGTCCACCAGGCGTACGTTCAACGAAGTGTGTACACCAACTACAGACTACTAGGGCGTGAAGCGATGCAAGCCGTACTGTTTGGTACTGTATGCTGTTGTATGATGGGCGTACATCATAACACTGGTAACACGACCGGCTGTATACACGCACGATGCTCTGTAATACCCCGTTTACACGATCGAGCAAACATCGAGCAGACATCAAGCAGGCCTAATGGAACCCCGCCCCCTGGCTCAAATGTAGGCTTAGGCTTAGCCCACAGCTGATCACGTGTTATATTACAACCCGCCCGCCCTCCTAATTAGCATGCTAATTACCATAGCTCGTCGAGCTAGCTGAATGAATGCTAGCAAACATCGAGCAAACGTCGAGCAAACATCGAGCAAACGTCAAGCAGACGTCGAGCAATTAGCACGTGTATTTTGAATACATTTGCTCGACGTTTGCTCGATGTTTGCTCGATCGTGTAAATGGGGTATAAAGAATAACAGACTGGCAATAACAGCGTGCTGTAGGCTGACAGAGCTGACGAGCACAGTTCAACCATGCGTGACTGTCAAAGACTCGCCCACCGCTAAGCCGCTTACAACACTAAATCATGCTTTTATGGCTTCGACACATCAAATTTCGCCAGATTTAAACGCAATAACTGTATCAAATAAATTCACTCCTTAAACTGTGATGATGTGTATCTGAACGACATTGATCGACGCTGATATAGGTAGGTACCCCTAATAGGCCTACTATAGTATGTATATTGTAGGGCTAGTACTGATTAAAATTTTTTAATCGATTAATCACCAAAAATTAATCGCGATTAATCGATTAATTTCGAACAATTTTTCAATTTTGTAGTTAATGCAAAAAACATGAAAACTGCAAAACGCGAGTGTACTTGTTACCGTTCATATAAGTTAAAAACGTATATAGGCTTTCTTGTACACTATGCAGTCAGTTAACACGCATTTCAGGCTTTCAGCCAATCACGCAGACAAACAAGTGATGTCACATTTTCGGGCAAAAGAGCAGCACGTGTTTTGTTCACAATGTAGCCTGATGAGCTAAACAGGCGTTCGCATGGGACAGATGTCACAGGTATGCAAAGTACTGTTTTTACAAAACTAGCAAGAACAGGAAAACGATGGCTATTCAGTTTCCACCAGTTTAGTGAATTTTCTGTTTCTGGAAGCAAATCTTCATCTTTGTAGCGAGCCAAGTCAGCAGTCCATGCATGTGATACATCTCTCTCTTCGTCACTAGCATCAGAATCAGAATCGGTGAGTAACAGTGTCATTTTCGCTTTCTTAGCCTTTGGTTCAGAATGGTCATCACTTCTAACACGACCTTAAACACCTGATGGTCCTTCTTGCTGATCTCCCACACAGCATCTCGTTGCTCCCTGGGTAAACATTTCAGTTTTTTGTAGCGAGGATCTAAAGCTACAGACATCTTCAAAACTGGCAATGCGTCCATGCCTTCGATTCTTGTTGACAAGTCACTAGCTGCTTTCAACCTACTGTGCAAATTAGCAACGTTCACATGTCCAAAATTTAATTGAATTTTAATCGATTAAAAAAAATTAATCGAACAATTTTTTTAACGATTAATCGATTAATTAATCGTTAATTTTCGCGCCCTAGTTCCTAAACACGAGATATATGACTACAGAGACAGACACATGCTAACAGACATAAAGACTAGACCTTCTAAAGCTTTTTCGGCTCAGCTCAAAAGTTTTTTGGCTCGATAGCGAGTTCGGCTACAAAATTTGGCTTACACTGCCAAACATAACCAAAATATCAATCATGAATTATACTCCAAAATCCGCAGTTATGCAGAGTCCTTTGGCGACCTTGGCCAAAAAAACGTCTCAAAACATTGTAGCTTTCTAATTGTGTCATTGTGAGCAACCAGCGAATGTCCATGCTTCTGATTCAGAAAATCTGATCCATGGAACTTTTGCCAACAAATTTTGCACACGCTTGTAAATACAGATCAAATACGTACACAGAGCACATGTGTCTTGCTGTAGTATGAACTTAGACAACCACTCAGCTGACGCAGAAATTGCGCCACCTAAAAATATCACATCAGCATCGTCATCGCGTGCACTGATAAAACACATGACGCATAAACAAGTGGAAGACACACTGTGAATCGCCCAAAACACAGCCAAGTAGCCTAGGCACAAGGTCCAGGTGCACCCAAACATGAGTGGACACGCTCTTGCAGCAGCTTAGAATTCTAAAAATCGATTAATGTTTGGTGAAGATATAAAAAATGACAAAGTGGAAAATTGTTTTTGAGACACGCAGTAAATAGATGAAAAAAGTTTCAACTGCAACTTGCAATTCTCGTCGACTGGTCCAGCACACAGCGAAACGGCAATTTATTTTGTGCTACAATGTACACCAAGGTCTACAAAACCAGACTGTGCTACGAACAGAACATCAACTCAACCAAACAAAATCAAAATGCTCTTCTTGAGTGCACTGTAAGTGTCGATTAATGAACTGCTGTAAATTCAACCGTAATTAAAAATTTTGAACAATGGCTACTAATGGTAACCCATCTCAGATGTACTGAGTATCACCTGCCATATGGGATCACCTGGCAGCTGACACAGGTGAATGCACCCTGCAATAACTGCAGACAAATTGGCTGATTTACCCGATTTACTTACCCCAGAGGGATTGTAAGCTAAGTTGACCTTGGTGCTGGTTATACATCCATATGGTTTACCTGTCCAAGACAATAACCAATCCAAGTAGTAGCCACTTTATAGCGACCCGACCAAAAGTTACACCAATGACCTTTTGATCACCGATCACAATCTTGACCGCAATATGTTGTCACTAGACGTAAGTCTAACATCCTAATTGTTCCGCCATCAAACCACCAGTTCTTGAGACGTCATTTGAAATAAAGACCAGTTACAAGAACCTGTAAACATCCACCCAGCCAGACAGCTCAATCTGGTACTGCATTGGAAAAAAAACAGACCTTATCATTAGCAGCTGGCAGTGACAGCTACTGCTACAACTACCATTACTACAATGATTATGACTATAAAAACTACTGGGTACTACAAATACTACATAAGACCTTGTGAGTAGCAACTGGTGGTGATGATGGTTGACAGCTGTTGGTTTTAATGATGCTGTGAACACAAATGGTGACTACGTGGTCAAACTGAATGATGAAATTCAGCAGAAGACACCATTCCTCCTGACCGAACAAACACAGCAGAATCAATCCACCAATCGATCCATCAAACTAAAGGGGATGTCAGACAATCAATAAAGTTCGCTGACTTTATCTGGCAACAAAATCGCCTGACAAAAATTTGTTGTGCATCATGCAAAACTCGTCTAATTTTGTCATCCGATAAAATCGACCAATTTTATCGTACAAGATCGAACAAGTTGTATATCGATCAACAAATTTTGTTTATATGTTACCATGGTGACTGTTTGCAATGAAAGATAAATATTTATTTTTAGGTATTTACTGTGTTTGTTGTTTATTTTTGTTCATCACATGCAGAAAAAAGTGAAGCAGGTATCACTTTGCTATCTGCCATGATACACCAATTTTATTGGCTGATTTTCTCGAGCAACTAAACCACGCCCACAAAAGTCGGCCATCTTTAGCGATCGTCTGACATCCCCTTAAGTTGTACTAACAGTAGAGTCTCTTCATGGTTAAACAGTACGGCAACTGCAGGTTTAATAAATGATGATGTCTGCGGTCAGACATGTTTGGAGACGTCGACGACTCAAGGTCAAAAGTGACTAATATGTTATTATCTCTTCCATTCTTCCATTAGCGTGTTCCAGACATGGGGTCCAACCAGTAGCAACTTAGTAGTAGCTATACAGTACTTGTAGTAATTTGCAGCCATACCAGTGCAGTCATATAATAGTAGTATAGCATCTGTAGTGCCTTGGTGGTGTAGCAACAGCATGTCAAACTAGTGATCGCAAGGTCCTTGGTTCAACTCTCGCCTGGTCCACTGCCAGCTAACAATCCTGGGCAAGTTGTTCACACACGTGTGCCTCTGTTCACCAAGCAGTATAATTTGGTACCGGTCAAAGGGCTGTGATGCCCCGCGGCTGGAAAGGTAACCGTAGGTCTGGCGTCGCACTGGCCATGCGTCACGGACTCGGTGGTCTATCCACCTATAGGCTCAATGACCACAGAAAGGGAGATGAGCACCCGCCTATGCCGGAGCTGGGGTATGACACCTTTACCTTTGTGTAACAGTACAAACCTCCAGTTTCAGTAGTGACCAATCAACATGTGCTATGTCTGGCAGAGCTGGGTATTTTCCTGCAATTGCACACACCAATACATCAGTCAGAAACGATAAAACACAATTTTTCCCTGACAATTTCCTGAATTTTTACTAAAATCCTTGACATTTCCTTAATGTCTGTAAAATTCCCTGACATTTCCACGTTTTCTCCGTTTTCCAAACAAGTAGTCACTCTGTCTCCTAGCTGAGCTGTCAATAGTAAGCCTAGGATTCAAGGCTTAATGTGTGCCTAGACCTCAGTTGGGGTCCTTGAAGACAGCAAGGACCAAAAATTGTGGCCTTGGCCATAACCTCATAAGGTCATGAGCCTGGCCTTGGCCTTGAAGACCACGGTGAAGTCAAAGACAGTCATTCAATGTCACATTTTCGAAGCTTTCAAAGCCTAGTTTGTTTACCACAAAATACGTTACGTTAGACCTTGTCAACGTGGCAAGTGTTCACTGTGCATGTGCGGTGCTCCCGTGGAGTACAAAAAGGCCTGATTTGGTGGCATTTCGCTGTGTAGTTTTGCCTGAAAATCACAGAAGCAAAGCAACAGTGATTTGGCCAAAAACCACAAAACCAAATCAGCTTTGCCAACAGAATAGGCTTAGCAAATAAGACATAAGATAGGTCACTTCCAAAGCAGACCAAAGCACAGCTTACGGCGTTGACTTTCGCATAAGACCAAGCCATTGTCTTTGCATGCGGGGCCCACTTTGGACATAACTTTTGATGATTTGCAAGCAATTTGTTACACAAACTTAGAATTCTGCTAAATAATTTACGCTGAAATTTATTTTGTGCTTAATTAAGTCGTTACAGCGTTTACTTGTAAAATAACTCAAGGTTATGCAAGAATTTGGAACATTTATGTTTCACACGGTAGTGCATTGACATAAATTACATGAAGTGGAAAATGAGTGCGTGTTGCAAGATTTCATCGTCTTGGCCATCTTTGTGCCAAAAATTATCAAATTTAGTAAAATTTGACATAGTTGTGGGGAAAACAATTTTGAATGTTTTTTTCTGAGACACAGTGTATATGAGAAGCAATAGACTGATGTGAGTTACCTTCACTGACAGCTTCGTTGAAATGTTGAAACAAAGTAGAAAGACGTGCGCAGTTGTACATCACAAATACAGCTTGGTCAAATGTGCCATTATGACTGTCATCTGATAGCTGTAGCTTCATCTATGCAAGGTTGACGAACAACAACAACAAGAAATTTGAGCTAATGCTCACGAGATGCGCAAAAGCCTATAGCAGTTCCGGTTCAGTAGTTTAGCTGAAAATTGAGGTGTTCATGCGAAGTTAATATATAAATACCAAATTCTTTATCTGGATTGCATACCGGTAATGACAGTACCATGGCATCACCTTGTGAAAGATATAGACTTGTGTCACAGCCCGAAATCGCCAAAAAATCCATAAAACCCCCTATTTTCGCGTTCAAGGTCATTCAAGGTCATTGAATTCGGCACCTATCGAGAGCCAGTGTACGACTTCCTATTAGTGATTAATAGTATCCTAGGCCCTATCTCGCACCGTTACTGAGATACAGCGACTCATTGGCCAAAAGTCGCAAATTTTGCCCACCCCCTCTCATTTAGCGCCCTCGTTCGGGGTGACCCCCTCGAATTTATGGAAAAGCTTTATGGTTCCTGAAACAGGAGTCTTCCAGGCAGCCGACGGCGAAGATTTGGTGATTCTAGCTTGCACCATTTTTGACTGATCCACCCGTTTGACAGACAGACAGACAGACGGACGAACGGACGGACAGACAGAATTGCGATGACCAAGACGTGCTAAAGCAGTAGCTGCTTTTGCACGTAAAAACCAAAGTAATTTGGTAAAAAAATTGGATTGCTAATCATTTCTATTCACCAGGTGACAGCAGCAATAGGCGACTGCATGTTATGGCTGGGATTTAGACCACCCAACTCTCGCCTTTTCCCTGGGAAGTCAAAAACCCTCATCCAACATCAACACAATAAGTTACTGGACCAGCTGCGTCATGAGTTAAAAAGTAAATAAAGCAGCTACCGGTATTTGCAATTTCACCACAGACCCTACACATTTCCAACAGAATTTGGGCAGCAGCAAATAGAAAAGATCATCGTCGCTAAAACTGTCCCAAAATGGGGGTTTTTCAGCACCAAAATTTTGCATTTTGGACTAAAATTTTCAAACAAAAAAAATTATCTGACAATTATCCAACAGGAACAACACCACTGCATTGGACCCCACTGACTGTATTTGCCAAATGGCATCCAGCTCTGAGAATTTAACATACAACCAGACAGACCGAGACATACACAGAGACAGAGATAAAAACAAAAACAGACAGACAAAATGACATGTACACAGACAAATGGACATACCGGCCGAGTATAGATGAAAGAAAGTAACTCAAGTCTAATGACAGCTCTGAGGAGTTGACAAACAGTTGCCCGCCATGACGATGACGATGACAATGAGCCTAAACAAATTCATCAATTCGTACTTTTCAACTAAAAGCAACCAGAAATCTCAAATCTCTATCAGAAACAATGCTGCCACCTGGTGAATACAACAAATGTAATTAATCAGTGGTTCTTTGTGCAAGAGCTTTATTGTACTCATCAAAAAGTAGCTAAAATATGGATCGAAGAATTCAACACCACTCAATGTGAATCCCAAACTGGATCACCATCAGAAGTTGGTAATTGGACTACTCTCCAACCCAATATAGAATTTTATTATAGGATTTTATTAAAATTCGTTCAAATCTGGCAATCAAAAAAAATTATTACACATTTCTGTCTGTATTTTGTGTACTTGTGTTTGCTGTGCAGTACCCACCACTACCTACCATTAATAAATATCAACAGTATGTGATGAGAAATAAGACAATATGACTGAAAACAAGACAAGCAGTTAGCAGTGCAACTACCATACCTGACACTTTGTCACCGTACTTGATAGAGAAAGCACGACACAACTGACCATATAGCACTCTACACACAATGAATGAAACAAGAAATCTGAGCTAATGCTCAAGAGATGCGAAAGAGCCTATAGCAGTTCCTGTTCGCAGGTAATTTTGATCTATCTCCATCCATTTTGTCGCAATTCAATCTTTTGCAGCTAAAATCGCAAAAAGTCACTAAAAACTTCTATTTTTAGGGTTCAAAGTCAATCAAGGTCATCAATGTTGACAATCCTAAGAAGCTCGTCACCAGTGCTTGTTATGATAAGCAGCATGTCTGTGCCTATTTGCAATCATTTTCATGCTAGACAAGCCAGCAGCGGATAAATAACCACTTTTTAGAGGAAGACCCATCTTTGACACTCGCGTGTGCAGGCTTCCTTGAACCTACAGGGTCCAAACTTAGATTGTTAAAATCTACACTCAAATCCAAAATTGCGAAAAAATTCACCAAAACCTCCTATTTGTGGGGTTTAAGGTCATTCAAGGTCATCAATGTTAACATTTTAAGAAGCTCGTTGCCAGTGCTTTTATGATAAACAGTAAACAACATTATCTTGTGCCTATCTGCAACCATTTTTATGTTAAAAGAGCCAATAACAGTAGAATAACACCTTTTAAGGGGGGTGCCCTCTTTCTCCCACTCGTTCGTGGGCAACCCTTCACCCATCGGCATGAAATTTTGTCACAAAATACTAGATACTCTACGCTATCATATAATGAAAACCTGAAGTCTCTATCTCATCTTGTCTTAAAACGGTACTGGGTCGTGTCACCAGGACAGACAGACAGACGAAGAGACAGACAGACAGAATTACCAGAGCTAATACGTTCTATAGCTCTCGCGCGTAAAAATGAACGATGGAGAAAAGAAAAGAATAAATGCATGAATAGAATAAATCAATTGATAATTAGGGAATAAATAAATAAATGAACGAACAAAGGAATGAACAAGTGGATCAATCAGTGAAGGCACATCACATATAAATGAATCTGCTAGAAATTAAAAAATGAATAAATGACCGATAAAACAAATGAATAAGCAAAGGAACAAACAAACAAAAGAACAAAAATTTAACTTTTGTGATGTTAGCAGAAAGTCAGACTGATATGTCACTAAATCCTCCAAAAGTGTTCCTGAAATGTAGTCCAGCAACCAACTGCGAAAGCCCAGTTGGTTATCCTGTCCACTAAAATGCAACCATCAGTGACTAATTACACTGACTTTTAATTCAAACTGAACAGAAAAAAACTGACTGGAGAAGCAGTTTAGCAGACAGATGCTGTGAACTGTGCTGACTTGAAACTTTACCACACGACTGATGAACGACCTGCGTACAGATTACAGCAATCAAATGTCTACCAAAATTAATTTTAAACTACAACAGCACAGGGTTGATGCAATTTAAATCAAGTGATTTAAATCATGATTTAAATCAACAATAAAAATCATGATTTAAATCACTGAATATAAAACTACAAATTTTTGTGTAAAAAGTGATGGCTGTTTTCAGTTTGCAATCTATTATTGGTATTTAGTGTACTGTAGTGCTTGCTAGCTCAATTTATTTTGTTGACTACATTTTTATTTGGTTATATCTAAGCTGGCAAGTTAGCTTAACCTGATACAATTTACCAAAGCTGACATCGCCAATTACTTGGCCTTGACTCTCGTTAATTGCTCATTTTGTTTAGGTAGTTACTTTCAGCTATCAGCATGCTTACAGGTATTAGAAATGTTATGGCCTTCATCAATGTCTACTATTTGCCTTACAAAGTCTGACAAATTGCAGCCCCAAAAATATTTACAAACATTTAGAATGCATCACCAGGTTAAAATTGTAAATAGTTCTTTGCCAGCCTGTCATAAAAAATAACACAAATATTTTTTTTAAAATTCTAATTACGGCCAATTACTGTCATCC
>Ga0209671_1008322_pt1 | contig 10846 bp, 7 predicted proteins | sample WorMetHERISLAND2_2_FD_187401 | JGI IMG/M metagenome (GOLD analysis project Ga0209671, IMG submission 187401) | Marine gutless worms symbiont microbial communities from Max Planck institute for Marine Microbiology, Germany - Olavius geniculatus... | ecosystem: Host-associated > Annelida >...
GTAAAAATAGGGAAAAAAGTAAAAATAGGGGGAAATTTTTGTTAAAGATACAGATTTTAAAAAATAAGAAGAAAATACATGTAAAAGGGGGGAAGTTTTGTTAAAAGTGTAAATTACCCAGTGAGATATAAGGGGCGAGTTACAGTCAATTTTCCCAAAATTCGTTGCAATGCCAATATGGATAGTTAAAAAAATTAAAGGCACCATCAGATAGCCCGGGTCCAAAACAGGATGGTGGGCGAAAACAGAGTGTAAGTGTCTTTTACGGCAACCGATGACTTATAGCTAATTGTATCCCAAAATTCGTTGCCATGGCAAGAGGCAGTGGCGATTTTAGGCCCGGCCCAGGAGGGGGGAGGCACAGTCCCCCAGTTTCACTCCACCTCCCCCCCTTCAGTTTCATGGCCATTGGCCACCCACGATTTTTGGCAAGGATAACACAAATATTAGATTTGTTTTGCGGTTCTAAATTTTAGAAAAGTAAGCAAATTTGTGGCTTCCATTGAACGTCTAAAAAACAAAAGTGCTTCAGCTTCAGGGGGCTTCGCCCCGTGACCCCCTAATCAGAGGCTGTGCCCATGGACCCCGCTGGGGGCTCTACCCCCAGATCCCCGTTATAGACTCGCGCTACCGCGCTCGCCATGGGGCCCTGCCCTCCAGATGTTGCAGGCTAGAACCGCCACTGGCAGGAGAGTCGTTAATAAGGTGTTAACACGATCCAGCAAACGTCCAACATTACATTTGCTGGATCGTGTAAACATCCCATAAAGGGCAATTTAAAAGACATCATCGGATAGCCCGGCCCTAAAATATTCTGAAGGCAGGTGAAAAAACACAGCGCAATTAGCTTTTTACGGTACCAAGTTATACTGCTTTGAATTTCCCATAGGCCGTTTATAAATTGGGGCACAAAAAGGAAAAATTTTTAATCAAAAACATATGTGTTTATTAGATCTATATGATTACTGATTAGACTGTATGTTTATAACTGAGCAGTTGTCACATTGTGCCTCCCCCATAATTGCATAAAATTGCCATATATCAGTTGGGTCCAATACCCTCAGATCTCACTGTCGCTGCCGCCGGTAGTGGCCCATATTGAGTTATATCACACTCCCCAGAACCAACTCCTCATATAATTTTAAGATGCTTACATACTGACTATCTGTGCAGTTGTGCAAGAAAGCAGTGGCGCCATGCAATGAAACCGACGATGAGCGGTGGTCTGGAATCTACAGTTTGAGTACAAAAATTCTGCTCATCTTCTCTAACATGCTTTGACATGCACTTTTCAAAAAGACTGATAATTGTTCAGTGATAAACCTATTTCACATGCATATTCTGAATTTAAATCTACTCCAAACTGCCAAATTTCATTCAATTATTCCTATAACTTTGCCAAAGTTATGCCACGTTAAGTGCAATCAACTAAAGAATTTTTACATTTCGCTTGAAGGCCAATGGTAAAACTCATTGTATAGTACAAATGGCCAGCCAATTCAACAGATTTTAAACCACTTGACTATTAATGCAATGCTGGAGACATATCACAAATTTAATCCAAAGCCAAAGACCATTACAAAGCTAAAAAGTACACGGCAGCAGATATGGGATGACTTGCCACGGACTTTTGCAATATCATCTGAATGCATGTGCTTTGGCCAGAGTGGTGAACATTTTGATCATCAGATAAGGATATTAATAAATGTAAAAACATCACTTTACATACTTGTTAACGGCATACTCAAGGACCCACACATCGAAAACAGCAAAAATCACAAAAGGCGATATTGCCTGCATCACACTGACGTTGTGACATTGCCTCCCCTACTTTCTTCCTAGTCTCCCCAGCAATTTCTGTCTGGCGCCAGGGCTGAAAGTAACCCATTTAACTGATACGTTTATGGTGTACTGTTTTTTGACACATGTGGTGTATAATTTGCGTAGTTCACAAACGACAAGATTTGCCGAGCAACAAGCTGTGTTGTTACTCACAACAGATGAATCAAACACACAACAACCAACAGAAAACACACAATGAAAATAATAATAATCCAAAGGCAAAGAAAACGGTGCCAGTTGCAAAAACATGCAGAAAATTCAACACATACAGAAACGCAGAAACCAAAATGAGCGCCAGGTGCCTAAAACATCACCTAGTGTAAGATGAACCAAAATTGCTAATGAGATGAATGCGTTACACAATGTGTCTTAATATAGACACGCTATAATGCCAACATTTTCAATGGACTGATCAATCATGGGCAAATTTGTGGCTTCTATTGAACGTCCAAAAGCCAAGTGGTACAACTTTGGGGGGGAGACTCTGGCCCACTGACTTTCTGACCAAGGACTCTAATGTCAGAGCTCCATTATAGGGGTGAATAAGTAGTATTTAACGTCCCACCTGACAGGGTATAGGTCATTTCGGGGACAGCCTTTCCAGGCAAAATTGCACATACACATAATAACCGAACAAAACGTTTAACCTTCACAGAAAGTTTAACCTTTATGAAACACAAAAAAACGACCAAAACCTAAAATTGTAAAAACTGAAGATTATAATTGTGAATATGTATCAGTAATGGCAGTTCTAATAATTTTCCCAGTTATTCTCCAGATAGTCCAGATAATGCTGCCTATTGGAGGACAGGGGGCTTCCATTATAGGCTTGCCACCCCCCATTCTTTGGCAAATCCTAAACATGCAGCGTACTACAGTTTGTGGTGTGATGAGGTCACAGGCCACAGTGTGTTATCAGTGGCATCATGGGTAAGTCAGCGAAAAGGGTGGCGGAACTACTTGCGCATGCAATTCCGCACAAAAATAAAATTCTGAAAATTTAACTGCAGAACTACACTACAGCTGGATTGCAACCAGCTCTGATGTAACATAATACAGCACAAATATATACATGCACACAACAACAAAACAGAAAATTGATCCTAAATAACTGAGATAAATAAATGCACAAGAAATTCTACAGCTAAGTGATAGTCACAAATTATCATATCTCATGGATACAAAATGAACTACGTAATTCAAAGAGCATTGTTACACTTGCATATTACAGTTTCAAATCAATTAATAAGACTACGTAGAGTTGCAGAAATTAACGATTAATCATGTGATTAATCACCTAAAAATAATAATCACCAAAAACTTAATCATTCATTTTCTGACTGAAGCAGTTGTTTGTGTTTACCAAGAATAAAAATGTCCACAAAATCGATCCTAAATAACTGAAGTAAACAGATGCACACAAATTGTACAGCTAAGTGATAGTCATAAATTATCATATTTCACAGATACAAGATGAACTAATTAATTTTGAGCGATTATGCTCATGCATATTACAGTTTCAAAAGATTGCACTAGTAAAAGAACTCTGTAATGGTTCAAGGGGGATGAAATTAAGAGATATTATAGGTTAAAAATGTAAAAAAAACAAGTGAAACTATGTCTGAAAACACAAACCACAACACAACTACTGTGCAAATGTACAAAAACAATGCCTGACAAGACACAGAGAATTGATGGCAAAGAAACAGCATTAAAAACAGCAGCAACAGTTTATAGTTGAAACAGAAATCTTACTAAAAAGGGTGGAAAGTCTGTCTGTAAAGCCCCTCTAGCGCCTTCACTGTTTCAAGGTCGTGGACTCAGACCACGGCGATCGAGTCCTTTGGCTTTGGGTATATGCCCCCCACCTGCTCCCACGGGCAGCCTGTAGGGGCGGGGGTTGAGTTGCTGGGTCTTCTTTCCCTGCTGATTCTGTCAAATTCGTCAGTATAGTGCTCAGCTTCGTGGTGACATCTGGTGAATGACGGCCACTTAAAGGTCCCAGTCTAAGGCCTTAAGGCCGAACATGAATTTCGTAGTCTCTGCGACGTGTGCCGGCTCACGCTGGCAATTGGATCAGTGGCGCCCTCTGCACGTTATTATGACCACGTACCACGTACTGCGTACAACTCCTCCTAAACTCTTGCTTGCATTCATTCCACTAGCAAAGTAACCCACCTGCAGGGCAGATACTTTGCTAGTACTCTTAAACTAGGAAAGCATGAAAGCCTGTACGATGCAAGTTTTTCCCTCAAGTCTCTTTTCTCTTGATAACTCTTTTCTGAGCTGAGTGAATCAAACAAGTGCAAGGTAGAAACAAGAATATCTGCATTGCATTCAACATATATCAAACTAGCTGGGGGCGGGGAAAAGGGATCTAAATGTTCACATATACGGCTGTAATATAATCACTGTAGCGCAAACTGAGATGCATGTAAAAATTCTCGATAAATTTATGTGACTCATGATGTTATCAGCATAAAGTAGAAAAGATTTGATTAACTGGCAGAACAATAGCATAAAACACAGCATAAATTGGTAAAAGCACTGAACAAGGACAGGGGCACAAAATAAATGGTATCCGGTCGTCTGATATACACAAATTGCGTACTATTTTTGCTGTTTCATTTCCTACTCGTCTTGTTCCGTTATAATGCAGTATCAGTGAAAATTCACAATAAAAATACAGTGTCCCAAAATTTTGCGACACCCCTTGCTTCAAACGCACTGAATTCAGTTTGTAGTTTATGGATTCCAATGAAATATAGTACACTGAGTGATCTTAACATTTATTACCATCGTATCTATTATGACGTCCGCATCTTACCGTGTGTTCAGTGTAACGTCATTATGACGTCAGAGTTTGTTTACATGAACGTTAAGTTCAATGCATTGTTATTCAAGCAGTTGCGTATGACATACCTGCCTAAAACTAAGAGCAACAAAGATTTGTCGAGGACACAGAGAGCCACTTTAAGCGGAAACTTTATAGACTTGTTCACAAGAATTGTCTCCATGAGTGTTTAAAATTTTGTACAAATCTGTAAGCTATTGACGATTTTACAGCAGCTTAACTGTAGCGGTGTCACTAATTTTGGGACACGGTGTAGATTGCTTTAAGAGGCCCTACATTTCTGTGAACCACAAAACATATTTTAGTACCACACTACAGGCCTATGAAGCTGCCAAAACAGTCGGAGTTTCTGACTGTTAAAATTTTGGGTGTCCGGGCAGTAGAGTTGCCTGAATGCGGATTTTTATTAAACCCAATCTAGTAGATTTTTGGGGTTTCTGATCAAACCGGTCTGTGTAAAAAGGCACAACCTGATAGGTTTTGGGATTTCTATGAGTTTCAGCTGGTTGATTCATACGAATTTCAGTCTGCTTCCCACAGCACAGAATATGCCAATGTCTGCAAATTCGTATGTTTCAATGTTTACAAAAAATTATCCACGATAAAATTCTTCATTATTAGTGGAACAAGAAACTAATATTGGGCTAAGTTTGGAATGGTTTTTTTGCGGTAGATTTTAGATAGTTTTTTGGGCGGTTTAAGTTAAAAAAAACATCCAGGTTTTTTGGGTACCTGGACTGATGTTTCAACCCTGCTTGACAACCATGACACTGCACCTATGAACACGAAACCCAGAAAAAGTTAGCAGAAGCAATGCCATAGTTTCATCACAGTTCATCATCACTCTCCGCATCCAGAACCAGATAAGCGTCGTTGTCAGCGATGTCGTCGGCTATAACGGCCTTCGCAGCTGTGGCAACCTTTTCTGGGCTTTCTAATGAATCCTCTCTGTTTTCCGACATCACTGATACACTGCCATCATGATCAGCCGACGATTCACTGCAAATACATCAACATATAACATGTTATCTGGTTTCCACGCACTTCGAGTTTCCACATGACAAGTATGTAAAATTTCCATTCCTCTTCTAATATAAACATTCCCCTCCTTCAGATGTCATCTTAATATTCATTACTTTCAGTCTGCTTATCTCGTCCCTAGCATCCCACCTCACTTTAATGCTGTTGCTACACTACCTTGTGAAATGCAGAAGTTGTAGTTTGGTCATTTACAACAATAAATTCATACTGGATAGTGCACACGTCGGCTCAGAAATTATTAACTAAAAAGCGACAAACACGATTGGCAACTATTCTCTCTCAAATAGTCATACGCGTCATATCACATCCTCTTTATTGCAGCATGCACTCAAAATGTCCTCCTCCAGCCCGAATGCAAGCGGCAAACGTTGACACCACTCACGAACAGAAGGCACAACAATCTGCATTTCACAAGGTAGTGTAGCAACAGTATTAAAGTGAGGTGGCCAAAAGTACAGTCATTTGCATCAAGTTTCTTTCGGATGTCGTATGCCAAAAATTATTAAAATCAGCCAATGCTGTACGGAGCTAGTCAAAAAATAAAAGTGGCACGTTTTTTATGGACTATGGTGTATATAAATTGGTACTTACCTATTTACTTATAACCAGCAGTCCATCAAAATGTATCGGTTTTACAACCGTCAGAAGCAAGGATGCCACTTTTAACTTTTTTTCCAGTTTAAATAGCTGAATACATATTAAGTGATCAATAATCAAAAATCGTTTTCTAGCACTCTCTGATGACAGTTTGGCACAGTTGGTAACATCATTGGTCGCAACAATGAAGTTAATCAACGCCGGGTCCGGTTAGTACTTGGATGGGTGACAATAAACAGAAGGGGAACATTTTCAAATTGGGGGTTGAATAGATGGTGGGGGGGTAAGAAATTCAACGAAAAACTAGCCATATCTCGAAAATGATGGTTACAATTAATCACTAATAGGAAGTGGCATACGCTCTGTCAGATGAGATGGAAATCATTGACCTTCGATGACCTTAAGAGCTGTTACATGCTACTGTGGCTAAATGGTGCAAGATAGAGCCTAGGTTTCTATTAATCACTAATAGGAAGTAACACACACCCTTTCAAATGGAATGAAAATCATCGACCTTAGATGACCTTGAAGCCCAATGACAACCAGTACGGTCAGCTATCCTAGCGACAGCTGGGCTTCTTGTTACTGTCTGATGCTGAAAGTAAACAAACACTGAAAAGCTGCAGGAAATGGAGTGTTATTTTATGATACACAATCACAGTCAGCTTGTAATCAGTGGTAGTAAGTTGTCTGTTCTTTTCACCAGCTGCTGTAGTTGCCCGACGATTCTCCCTTCAGTTTACAAGCTTCTGTGAATAGCAGTGAATTCCTCCTTGTTTCTCAACTTTCCCAGGTTTCAGATGATCATCTTGCTCTTTCGGGGCATGTGCTGAGTAAGTACTATTTTTCAAAATTTGTTTGTGACGGGAAGGACAGAGGAAAGGAGAGCAAGGGGGGATCGGAGACTGAAGCATCTGGACAGCTTGTGTGAATTGCGGAAGGATAACATGAGGTCAACACAGCTCATCGAAGTTTCAGAGGACAGAGAGATCGCATCGCATAGTTGCCAATGCCGTCAGTGATGGCACCATAGCAATAACAGTCACCCTATACCTGCTCATTGAGAGTCCAATGCTAAAGGAAAAGTTACTGAGCCATAAATTATAAGAAGAGATCACCGTGCAGGGTCCCAATAGTGGAGCTTTTTCCGCCAGATCTTGATGAGCATGTCCCAGCCACGGCGAGTGTAGTTGACGTACTTGTCCGGGGTGGACGGGTGCGCCTTGGTACGATTTGCACTAACACCACAAACACATAAGCCTTGTTCAAGTTACTCAGATAATTCCCTTTTCTGATTTTTTTAAAAAGTTTTACAGTTTCACAATATAACTCAACTTCGCTTTTTGTATATCTCGTTTTATTTATATTTTAAACATCTCAATTTTTTCGATTTTACATGCTATATCCAATTGACAAGTTATCTGAACGTTTTTAAGTGCAAATTGTATATCATATCGCATCAAATTCCTACTACTTTGCGGAATTCATTCACCCTGACTTATACGAGATAAACTAAATGATTTTTCCTTTTTCTGACTAATTTCTTTACGTGAAAAACAAATAAACCAAAGGCAAAAAGATAAGTTTGTACAACAAGTTTGTCACATTCTAAAATTGAGTGACACAAAGTATCTGTGGTAAAAAGGAAATCTCTCAGTCATAGAGGCAGGGACCTGAAGCGGGGGCAGTGGCCCACACACGAAAACTTTTTATTATGATGACACAGAGTGTTGACGTTTTGGCAACCACTGCTGATTACAAAGGCAGCAGCAGCTGCCGTAACATCAACAATCTGTCTCAAAATAAAAGATTGTGTTTTGATGAATTTTTGTACATCGGTAACTTATTAAAGACAGCCTACCGCTGAACATCCTTGACGTATTTGGCGTAGCAAGCGGTGTTCTTGCCGTAGTCGATCTGTTTCTGTCGACGTGAAAGAACCAACTTAACATCATTTGTCGCTAACTCGACGTTCGTATATCGACGCCGCTGGCCACCCGATCTACAACATATCATTCATATGCTGTACAGAGCCTGGAATGATTCAGTGTAGCCTATTAACTATCAGGATCTGCCAAACAATTAACGCTTCTTCACAAGAAGCCCAGCTGTCGTGGGTGGGGCAGACCGTACTGGTTGTCACTGACCTTGAAGGTCATCCAAAATCGATAATTTTCATTTTATTTGAAAGGGCATATGCTACTTCCTATTAGTGATCAATAGCAACCTAAGCCATATCTTTAAGGACCAACTTAATTCACGATTTCACGGCCGTGACATTTTCCGTGAAATTGGCCTTCTTCCGAGAAAAACGCCGACTTCCGTGAAATCCGTGATTTTTCGTGAATTTTAGCGCTTTTAGTTTAATTTATGACAATTCCAAAGTGTTATCAGCAGCTTTTGTACGGATGTTGCTGTTTGCTACGTGTCCCACTTCAGCGCTAAGTAGCTGACATTGACTGTCTTAAGTCTTGACTTAGTGTAGTAAATATTCGTTGTTCTGAAATTTCTTCATTTGCAATAGCGCAGCACCTCGAAATAACGTCTGCGGGGCCTGTGAATTTGCGAAACTCTTTCCTTGAATTTTCCGTGAAATTTGACACATTTTAAAAATTCTGCCGTGAAATCATGCATTTTTTCCCGTGAATTCGGTTGGTCCCTACCTATCTTGCTCCATTTAGCCACAATACATCTGTGACAGAGAAACGACAATCGCAACAAAAGGCCAATCTTTAAGCTTACAGCTTAGTGGTCGGCCCAAAAATCAAAAGGAAAAAGCCCAGCTAACGCAAAAGGGAACGCGCAACAGCGGTGCATGTTTGAAAGACCAGAAAAACAATCTAAGTTCACACATAGTAGCAACGATGTTTCTTTTGCAGTCACCAGAGAGCGCCAGACGACTGGTGGCTAATTATCTATAGTGTTACACTTGTACTCGACAGAGGGCATGACCTGTCTTGCTCAGCCAACGCCGTATCGGCTAAAAATCGCAAATTTCTCCCACCCCCTCTCACTTAGCGCCCTCGTTCAGGGTGACCCTTTTTCAAATTTATGGAAAAGCTTTATGGATCCTGAACCTGTCTTCCAGGCCGACGGTGAAGATTTGGTTGATCCTAGCATGCACCGTTTTTGACTGATCCACTCGGGTGACGAACGAACAGACAGACAGACAGAATTGCGATGGCTAAGACACGCTACAGCAATAGATGCTGTTGCATGTAAAAACCGCACCACAACCGAATACTAACTGAAGGAACGAACTGATCTCGTGTAAAGCTGGTTTGGCCAGAAGACGTTTCGGCTGACGGATGCTTCGGCTGCATGTAAAAAAGAATATTTGGGCTTATAATTCATGACCTTTAGGAACAACGTGTACTAAGCCAAGTCACCAAAGTCATGTTATTCCCACCAAAAGCACTTTACAGAAGCCATACAGACCCAATTTCAGACTGTTGAACATTAGATGGATCCCACTCCAATTGAAGCTGGGATGCCAAAAGCAAACGTTTGGTATGGTAGCAATTTACACATTATACACAATAGCAAGATTATTTGCAATACACAAGGAATAGTCTCAAAGCAATGAAGTATGCGAGAAATGCAACATGCACAAAATCATGCACTTGCTCACTTAGCCATCAAGAACTTGAAATAGATCATAAAATTCATGCAGCAGTGAACAATGTTACACATACGTGTCCGACTTTTTGCTACCGACACTGGAGTCTCGTGAGCCCATCTGTCTCCTGTGTCTGCAAGATAACAAACATCAGATGTATGAAAACAATTAGGACTATAATCACGGATTTTGACTAAGGTATGTGTTCCCGATTATGATGTGCAATGCAAATATTGCAAAAATGTGCAAAATCGTAATCACGAGAAACATCGATGAAAGCTATAAAAAGTTCAAATTCATGCTGTGATGCACATACACAAACATAAACACTCCAACTATCAAAATCACACTCAAAATCACCGACAATGAAACCGGAATATTTGCGACACTTTGCGAAAATTTATCAATAGTAAGGTCTATGAAGTTGTCATGCCAAACTGTAGTTTCGATCATCATTCTCAGTCCATTTGGGCATTTGTGTGACCAGACTCAGCTGCCATATTTAACTCGTTTGGTTAAACTAATGTATTACAAACTCACTCAACCAAATGGGTTCAAAATGATGGCCCACAGCATAACCAGCTTTAGTTTTTAGTTTATAGATCTTAATCAATAGAACCAATAGCACCATGAACTAGAAAAGTAGACGGAGTAAAAAAGTTGCAATTTTTCTGACGAACACTGAAAATTTCCTGCAGAATTCAGACAGACATGTGCAAATTTTCAACAGACAAGATTGCGAGTTCTCAAAATTCTGCCGCTAAATTTCTCCACACTGGGGGTTTTGCAGTCACAAATTTTGCATTTTCGAACAGAGATATTGCAACAGCAAAAAATACAAAGGGTGGGGGCAAATGCCCCCCCGCCACGATGACACTGGATTTCAAAGTTTA
>Ga0209671_1008323_pt1 | contig 10845 bp, 8 predicted proteins | sample WorMetHERISLAND2_2_FD_187401 | JGI IMG/M metagenome (GOLD analysis project Ga0209671, IMG submission 187401) | Marine gutless worms symbiont microbial communities from Max Planck institute for Marine Microbiology, Germany - Olavius geniculatus... | ecosystem: Host-associated > Annelida >...
TGTGGTGGCTGCCTGGAAGGTGTACCACAACCTGCATGGTGCAGACATGGATCACCTTAGCTTCCGCAGGGACATTGTCATGTGTCTGATGAAGATTGATTCGCCAGAAGCAACTAATGCCTCCGGTAGTCACAGAGTCGACTTACCAAACAATGTCCGCTTTGACGGAGTCGATCACACTTCAAGTGCCTTCACTGAAGGTCGATGCAGAGTCTGCAAGAAAAATACGAAGAAAGGTTGCTTGAAAAGTGATGCACGTCTACACAGCGATTGTGAAACGAAGTGTTTTGAGGACTACCACTCACGTACATAACACACTGTTCAGTTGATGACTATTAGGCGATTATTATATTATGACACACATGTAGCAGTTTTTAGCAACACTTTTCGGTAACATTTTATACGACAGGCAATTTTCGTCCTGAGTTATACATGTAAGACGTTTGTTGTTTCATGTTCATACTCATTATTATTTCAGTTGCTTGAAATGTAATGCAAATCCGTGTTACATTAGGGTCAATACCATTAGTCGTTAGTCGGTGAAGTGGTCAGCGTTCTCGTACGCAAACATAGGCCTAAACATAGATAGGCAAAATAGGCAACCTTCTAACTTAGGGTATTTCTACGTTAAGTCAGTGTCATCAAATGTTCATATGCTGAACACGTTTGGTTAACAGATTTCATGTGTGACTATTAAATGGTTAAGCAGAATAATATAGGGGATGGTTTTTTATGGCCCACTCTGTATAGTAGCACAATACAATGCTAATATGATAACTATGCGAAGCAGTGTACTACACAAATGCATCTACACTACAATGCTACTGAGCACCCGTGTTGCCCCAAATGCAAATCAATCAATGAACAGTTTTCACCGACAATTTGCTTCAATTCAACACTCCCTTATAAATTCCCTGCAAAAATGTAAGTTGGCTTCACTTTAGCTGGACCACCCTGTACACATCACTTTAATGGTCATTTTACGCGTACCTGGGTTAGCCAGTTTTCCCCGATTCTCAACATCCATTGTTCTTTATCCAAAAAATTCCAATGGGACAGACTGAGGCCTTTCATATGTTCCATGAAACAATCCCACCTGATATTCTTTGGGTAGTCTGTCTAACACCTTAATCTCTGTCACCATAACCCAGTCTGCACTTCAGAACACAAGGCACAAAAAAGGCAGTGTGACTTATACAATAAATGACAACAATTGTCACATATATGTACAGATTATGTCGTGTCATCATAGCGAGAAACAAATGCAGTCACAAAATAAACACCACCACCGACAATACTTGACACAATGCTCCCACTGAGTATAGCATCTATTCGACGGTCACAGACTTGGCCAAGTTACGTGGGCAGTCGACCTAAAACAAATACACCGACACCATCAGCATTGCACATAACATTTGAGACATATGTTGGCAAATGGCTCAATAAAATATATGGCCATCCACCTTAACTATGACCATTTGACCTGAAAATTGGCACACAATATATTGCAGCTACGTGAAACAGTCATACCAATTGTAGTTTGTCTATGCCTTTTGATGCGCAAAAGCAGCTACTGTTTTAGCGCGTCTTAGCCAACGCAATTCTGTCTGTCCGTCTGTCACACGAGTGGATCAGTAAAAAAATACTGCAAGCTAGGATCATCAAATCTGCACCATCGGCTGCCTGGAAGACACTAGTTTCAGGATCCGTAAAGCGTTTCCATAAATTCAAAGAAGGTCACCCTGAACGAGGGTGCTAAATGAGAGTGAGTAGGAAAAATTTGTGATTTTCAGCCAATAAGTCGCTGTATCTCAATAACGGTGCAAGATAGGGCCTAGGTTGCTATTAATCACTAATAGGAAGTCATACATTGGCTCTCAATCGCCACCAAATTCAATGACCTTGGATGACCTTGAACGCCAAAATAGGGGGGTTTTACGGATTTTTGGCGATGTTTGAGCTGCGAGACATTTCAAGAGCAAATTGCACTGAGATCACTACAGATAGACTAAGACAAGCTGCATATGAAATTTTCAGCATTGAATGTAGATTTCAAGGGTCCAAGTCTCGACTAGGTTCAAGGAAACCTGCGCACTAGGGCATCAAAAAGTGATACCCCCTAAAAGTCATTATTTTACCATTGTTGGCAAGTCTACCATGAAAACGGTTGCAGATAGGCATAGATATGCTGCCTATAACAACAAGCTCTAGTGACGAGCTTTTTAGTCATATCAACATCGATGACTTTGAAAGACCCCGAACTCCAAAAATCGGATCGGATCGGTGCTTATCCATGACGCTCGAGACATCTGGATGTGCGTGTTCGCTTGATTGGTCACGACGTCGGTTGATGCCGGTGATGTCGTACCGCAACCCCTGCCATGCGCCGCACTCAGTTGTCATTCTGGCGGCCGCCATCAGGAGGTCACGGTAAACGCGCTTGAAGAGATGAGTCGTCACGTCGGCAGCGACCTGATTGTTTCCTTGGTGCATTAGGAGGACAGCGCCAACCATCCGGACGTTCTGGCCATAGAAGCTGTTTCGGCAAGTGGGAATCGTCCATTCGGCACACATGTCCAGACCATCAAAGACGATTCCACTGAAAACACTTCCCAATGGTGGGCTGATCCATGCAACCGTTGCCAAGAGCGTCCAGCACTCAAAAGCGTACAACAAAGTGGTGATGACTACAGCATTGTAGACCTTCATCTTTGTCTTCAAACTTATGTTGCATTGCTTCCAGGCACACTCCTTGAGTCTGGCAAAGACACCAGATGCTTTGCCTATTCGACATTCCACCTCCTCGGAAGATGTAATGGAATCATCGGAAGTGAGGATCCCAAGTAGACAAAGGTAGGCACAACTTAAGCGAAGTGCCATCAAGAGTGATCACTGGTGTGTCACAGCCAATACTCACCACCTTGGTTTTCGGCCCGCTGATCCTAAGTCCTAATTTTGCGGCTGCAGCAGCTTCGTTGTCTAGGAATGTTTGACCAGCTTTGACAAAGTCAGCCAAATGTGCGATGTCATCGGCGTAGTCCAGGTCTTGCACTGACAAATTTTTGTCGACAACAAATGTGGAGGCACCAGCGCAATTCATGATCCAGTCGATAATAATATTAACAATCATCGGGGACAGGATGCAGCCTTGTCGAACACCGGTAGTGACATTGAAGCTGTCGATGAATTCGCCATACACCCGAACAGAGCATTCTGCGCCCTCATCATAGCTGCGCAAGATGTTGACGATTTTGACCGGTATTCCATCCACCAGCATGGCCTTCCACATGGACACACGATGCACACTGTCGAAGGCAGCCGAAAAATCAATGAAGATCGCAACAAACTTCTGGCTACTTCTGATTCGTCGCTCAATGACCTGACGGAGACAGAAAATCTGGTCCACACATCCACGCCTGCCACGGAATCCTGCCTGCTGTTCCCTTGTTCACCCTTCCCGGTGATCAATGATCCGTGATCTGATGAGTGACAAGAGTACCTTCCCGACCACTGACAGTAAACTAATGCCGCGGTAGTTGGAGCATTCTCGTCGGCTCTTTTTTCTTGTACACTGGCACAACTGTCGCATCCGTCCACGCCTGTTGCAGCTCCTCGTCCTCCCACACTTGACAAGAGTATCTTGTGCAGTGCAGTTGCCACCACGTCACCGCCGAGACGTAGCATCTCCGCACTAATTCGATCAGGGGCTGGGGACTTCCCTGTCTTGAGTTTCGTAACTGACTTTCAAACCACGTTGATGCTTGGAGCGGTTGCGTCAATGTTAGGTGCTGTGCTGGTACTGGCTCCATTGAGTGCATGATCGTAACCCAGCGTGTTAACCCAGGGTTTCATTGTTTTTTTTTGCAATTTTTGACTGCACCGCGCACTTCAAGAGTGAATTGTGACAAAAGGCTGGAGACAGACTAAGGCAATTTGCGAACAGGAAGTGCTATAGGCTTTTGCGCGTCTCGTGAGCATTAGCTCAAATTTCTTGTTGTTTTAGCAATTGATATGAGATTGACAGACAGACAAACAGACAGACAAATGGGTGGACAGATTAATGAGCATGACCCGTAATGAAGCATATTAGTAATGAGCTTTTATCGATAAAATCAATAAAAGAGACATTGGGCAAGGCATCCATAACTATCTAAAGCAAAACACATATGAATATTTACATCTTTTTCCAGATGTCAGCTTATCAAAAATACTTATTAAAAATCCATATACAACTGCAGATGGAGACTATGAAAAAATATTTTCAACTGATATATGCAGTAAATATTCTATCTCAGATAACACACAAATACATTGTTTAATGGCTATTTTGAAATAAAAAATGGGTTAGTTGGTTCCCCGAGCTGTGCAAGAAGCTAAAACTTCAGACCAATTATTCTAAACTGATGCCCAGCATCAATCACACTATGTGAATTATGATCAGTATCAATTTATCAGTTAACATATCAGTATTTAATAAATATCAACGCTAAGACTGTTCAACAATAAACTAGTACTGATAAAAGATAAGCACTGACATCACAGTTGCGGAGTTCAGCAATATGCAGTGACAGCAGTTGCAAAGGAATGACGGTCAGAATGCCTTGCAAGCAGTCCACCTGCTCTGGCACCTCGATCGTCTTATATGAATGCATCTTTGTCTCCGTATCTCCGACGTTACAGATCACAATTGGATTCCCCTACACAGCATTATTTAAATATCTTTGAATAAACTCATACATGAAAACATTAACAAATAATAACTTCCTGACATCTATGATGAGCTTTTCACCATGGCGATATCTAATGCTGAACAGAAATCTGACAACAGTGAAATGTGCCGGGCCAAAAAGTCAACTGACCAAGCTTAATCAACCAAACCGAGAGTTCAAAATTTCAAATACACAACAGCAGCATTTTTGACTAGAATAAATCAAAACACGTTTCATATTATTTTTTCAAAATAGTCAAAAAAATAAACTCTGAATTTCTGTTGCCATAAACTCAATCAGTGTAACATTACAAAACCAGCCAGGCTAAGAATTTTAACAAAAAACAGGCATGCCAGCATGGCCTTGCTAGACAAGAAAGCCTAGCTAACGCAAAGGGAACGAGTGACAGCAGTGCATGTATGAAGGCCCACTGCCCACTGCGGTGTTCATGCTAAGTTAATATACAAATACCAAAATCTCTATCTGCATTGCATAACGAGTTGGTTGCGTGGCGACACCTTGTGAATGCTATAGAGTTGTGTTGCAGCCCGAAATCGCCAAAAAATCCATAAAAACCCCTATTTTGGCGTTCAAAGTCATCCAAGGTCATTGCTCTGGGTGGCAATCGAAAACCTGTGTACGACTTCCTATTAGTGATTAATAGTAACCTAAGTCCCATCTTGCACCGTTTCTGAGATACAGCGACTTATTGGCTCAAAATCAGAAAATTTTCCTACTGCCTCTCACTTTGCACGCACGCTAAGGGTGACCCCTTTCGAATTTATGGAAAAGCTTAACGCTTCTTGAAACTAGAGTCTTCCAGGCAGCTGACAATGGAAATTTGGTGATCCTAGCTTGCATCGTTTTTGACTGATCCACCCATGTGACGGACGGACAGACAGACAAACGGAGAGAATTGCGACGGCTAAAACGCGCTATAGAAGTATTTGCTGTCATGTGTGAAAAAATCAATGCACCAAGTTGAATAGTAGAAGAACACACACACTTCTACACAGGTCTGATCTGTTTAAATTCCTCATACAGGCTGTTAACTGTCACTGAACTGCCTTGCCAGACTACTAGATAATATGAAGATTTTTCATGTTAGTTTTAGCTGTTTGTTGTTAATACTATGTTTTAGTCTTCAAATGCAGTAAAATAAACTAACGATCAACTTGCATTATGCACTGTCACATCAAACAGACAATGAGTAAAATTTCAAAATATTCTTACACAGTCCCAAAAAAATTTCATACTCACATTTCGTGCTTTAACTTGTTGCAAGGCATTCATGCACTTCTACAAGCAGAAAATGCAGCACGTCTTTAAACTGACAGTGAACAGTCATTAACAAATAACGTATGTTAAATCTGAGCAGCAAATTCTGTATAAAAATCATCCTTAGTCACTGAAACCTTTAGTGGAGCTTCAGCAGCACAGTTGACGATGCAATGAAGTACTTACACTACAGCCTTAATAAAACCTTACTTACTTGAAACCAAAAACTAATAATGCCATGACCATTATACACTGAAAGGTGAAAACATGTTGATGTTTTGTCAATCAACTTAAAAAAATCCAAGTTTCTTGTTAATAGCAAAAACTGCACATATAAACATATTATGTTTCCTAGATAGCAAACTGCAATAACAGAATGATAAAGACAATTAAGCTGATGCTATGAAAAACGCACTAACTATATAAACAGCAATAATCATAATACGTTACGAATGCTGCACGTACAGTATAGACAGGGTCTCGAGTGACAATCATCATGAGTGGCATTGTCTGGTCAACCAGTGCTAGTGGTCCATGTTTCAATTCACCTGCAAGAATGCCTTCTGAGTGCATGTATGTCAGCTCCTTCACTTTCTGCCACACAACACAGCTGCCTTTCTTCACTGCCTCTTACTTCTACAATTGTAGCAGCACCTTTAATTACAGTATACACTGTGTCCCATTAAACATCTCACTTTGCAATTGCCTACGTCTTCACCAAATCTTAACCGATTTTCAAAATTCTTTCACTGAATGCATTCTGTTGACAATTAGCAATAAAGTGATTATTGAATATCCTGCCATGCATTAACTGTGTCGCTACACTAGCTTGGGAAATATAAATGCAAGAAAAACTAACAATAATAGACAGCAAGCGTGTTGGTGAACAAAATACACTTCCAACCAATCACTGAAAAATGAAGTGAATGATCTGTACGATGCTACACTTTGTTAAATCCATTTCTTTGGATATCTGGCATATTGAACGATATGTTTGTTTCTGGCCTTTGTGGTTTAGCAAGCCCACCATTTCATCCACAGTGACCACATTTTTTTTCAATACGTGTATGCTTTAGTCTGCCGGTCTCATGCCTTTGGTCAGTGCTGCATGTTTCCCAAATCTCTGTCAATAACAACCCCACTCTTTCCCCGTTGCAGGTTATCTCCAAAAATTCTGCCAGTATTCTCCAAAAACTGAATTTTTGAACCAGTACAAGTTCTTAATCAGAGCCTTGTCTCCACCGCGAAATGGCACATTACATCACCGGTATATCATCAGTGCATTAAAAATTATTATGTACGACAATATCATCTGCTTTCATTTACAAACATCAGAAATACATGTAAAACTCGATAAAATTCAATTTTTGTATGAAAATTAGTAAAACTTGTTTGAAAAGATGATTTTCTGCTTATGTATTATAGTGATTTTAGTGTTTTTTTGGAAATTTGTGTTTCACATGGTAGTGTAGTGACACAGTTAAAGTGTGGTAAAATATTTAACAGACATTTTATTGCCGAATGTCCAAAGTATGTGCCAGTTAAAGAATTTTGAAAATCAGTTAATATTTGGTGAAGACATGAAAAATGACAAATTGGGACTTTTTTGGGACACAGTGAGTATACAACAGATTTTGTTGGCCTGATTATGTCTCCAATGTGACCACACAGTGGTAATGAAAAAAATGGCTAATAATACTTTTATGATGCCCCAGATGGACAGCAGAACATCAGCATATATTTGCAAACTCCCATGAGATAACGAACGCCTACCAAAACTATGAGGAGCTTATCTCTTTCAGCCATCTGCCTCCCCCCAAACTCATTGCAACGACAAAAACGAAAAGTCAGTCTCTCCAATGCACATCATGGTAAAAAACACTGCACAAATTAACCACAAAAACTGCAATGAACTCAGTAAATAAAAAACTGACGATGGCCAGTAGTTTGTTTCAACAGTTCTAAAATAACATTGTAATACAAATATGACTGATGCATCTTTGCTCAGTGATTTTTATTTAAACAAAGCAGCAAGGCATGCAAACCGGTATTTGCAATAGCAAACCAGCTCACATGAGACAGACTCATGACCAGAAATACTATACAATCTCAGATGTGGCAGAGCTAATGATATCATTCGTAGTGCACTACATGGCCATCTATTGCCCACATCAGCAAACAGTAAGACCAGCAGTGCAGCATGCTTACATACCAGTACTCCAATCAGCTACACTATGCCTTCATCTCATAGCCTGCAAGTTACTGATCATTTCCCATCCTACCAAGAACACTCTAGCCCATCAGGCTCTGCAGTGGCACATAAATATGACCCTGACCATAGCTGTAGACATCATCCAGGCCGCCCCAAGAACAAATAGCTCAACCAACTTCGTAGGGACAACAATACTCGGCCTGTTGACCTCTAGAGATGGGCCTTCTATGTGTAATTCAAGGGTGACACGACATTCCTCACCAACTACTTAATGACAACAACCAAAGTTACTAAAATGGTTAATACAAACCAGAGCACCCTCCAGACAGGTAGCATAGTTGAAGCCACGGCCCATGATCAGCAAGCTCTTCTGCTGGAAAAGCTCTTCAGCCAAACTGTGCATCTCTTCATCCAAACTCAGCACTTCCTTGATTTGTTCTAAACATTATAACCAATCCTTTTGCATTTCATTACATCAAAACATTTTACACGCCAGATGTCTCTGCTGTCTCAAGAGTGTTGGAGCACTGACATGTTAAGTAGAAAAACTGTATGCCTAAATTCAAATGGATAAAAATAAAGAGCAGCATTTTCCTCTTTTTTAATGTAAAAATCTCCATTCCTAAGCTTTCCTTCTATGAATCTGTAACAATTTTTGAGTCTGCAACAACTGCAAGGTGCGCCTATGAAAACCATAATGAAAATGAAGAGCAAATGCTTGTTACGGACCAGGCAGTTTGCGAAGTCCTTGAATAATCTCCCGGCGCCGAGGCTGCATGGACAACTTGTCTTCACACATGACAAGACCAAACAAAACGAGCGAAATGTACTGACTCGAGTATGCCTGGAAATCAACAACACAATGCACAGTCTAGGAATTCATCAATCAATGTGTACATTTATCAAGTGTGCTTTACAACAATCTGCTGGTGCTGGCTTGTAGACAGCATTATCAATATCAGGCAAGATAAAACTTCTGTAACGTAAAATATTCACTGCTGGCTGAAACATCAACCTAATGATTCTGTCACATTGTAGCCCTCCGAGTTCAATCACAAGTTCTTCAAGTTTTTACCTGCACGATGTTCCAAAATTATTAACGTAATTATTAACATTTTAACGTAGTTCTGACTTTTTAGCAGCAATCTGAAAAATACTTAGCAGGTGGCACGCAAAGTATGTTAGCTTTGCATTACTATTATTTCTTACCATAGGCTAATGCTACTCTTTTCAGTCACACAAATTATTAATGCCTTCTTTTTACAACAAATATACATGTACACAGCACTAGCCTACCCACATTATGGCTATTAAAATGACCACGTACATTATAAAAGCACTGTTTATTGTCTTACCAGTGCTAATGTACTGTTTATTATCTTTCACTTTGAGTTCCTTCATTTGCCAATTTTGTGCTGCACATAAAGCTGTCTGAGCAGTATCAGTAACGGGTACGACAGCCAATAAAAATATTACTGAGTACCCAATACTAGGCAATAACCAACAGCAATATCATTCTAACCCTAACAGAAACACATAATAAGCTGTCATACCTTGGTGCTAGCGACGCCAATCTCTGGACCAGCGTTGATATGAATGCCACAATGTGACTCGCGGCAAATGCTGCTGCCGACCGTGTTAGTTATACCAACAATCAGAGCACCACGCTGCCGACAGTAACGCAGCGCCATCAGAGAGTCAGCCGTTTCACCTGAGTCACGAGCAACAAACACATCATCCAACTCTGCATCTTGGACCTCCAATGATATGAAAACGTTCATCATAACACCAAAACCCTCAAAATTCAATAAGTAAAACGAGAGTGTACAAACACAAAGTGCTAAAAACATAAGAAACAAACTGATATTTCTTCAGCTGGAGCTGATGACAACTTCAAAGCTCACTAGAGCACAGTAGCTACAAAATATGACAAATCTACTAGCATACCAGAACTTGGTATCTGTCATTATTTCTATGGAGTCATAACTGTTCTTTTTTAATTATTTAGGATTTTCGGGACAAATCTGTCTATTTCATGACAGGCTTCAAATTTCAGTGATTTCAGAATGACTCAGAGATGGATTGTCTACAGTGAGACTGTTATGATGCACAGTTCTATCAAACACATTGGGCAACTTCACTTTTTGACTCAGACTTTCACTGAGCTTAAACTACGGTCTAAGTACCTGTGAAAACATGGCGACTAACACGGATTGTTCAGTACATTAAAACAGTCTGGTACCAAAAATAAACGCTGTAATGGCTACACAATGACGTAAGACGTTACGTAATTATGTCATTTGCACGCATGGTGCAATTAAATAAGCAAGTCCAAGCGTAACTAGTTGATTTATTTCCAGTTAGGTTTACCGGTTTTCCACTATTTTTAATTGTTTAGTTGAACTTTGGTCTAAGTACAGACTTCAGCGTTCAGCTTTAGCTTTGGCTCAGCGAAAGTCTAAGTCAAAAAGTGAAGTCGCCCATTCAACAGGTAGGAAACATGCAATACACTGTGTCTCAAAAAAAAAGCATGTGACTACATTTTTTGCAATAACTGGAACAATGAATGTCCGATTATAATAATTTTTGGCACACTTATTAATGAGACTATATGTCATCGAATGGTGGTTTCATTTCCCACCTCAT
>Ga0209671_1008327_pt1 | contig 10842 bp, 8 predicted proteins | sample WorMetHERISLAND2_2_FD_187401 | JGI IMG/M metagenome (GOLD analysis project Ga0209671, IMG submission 187401) | Marine gutless worms symbiont microbial communities from Max Planck institute for Marine Microbiology, Germany - Olavius geniculatus... | ecosystem: Host-associated > Annelida >...
ACTGTGTCTCAAAAAACATCCCGAACTTTTTCGATTGTAACTTGAAAAAGGAATATCGGATTTTAATATTTTTTGGTAAGAATATTTCTGAGACAACTGGCCATTAAGTCGTTATGTAGTTTTTTTTACCTCCTTTATCGTATGTTTCTGCACTACCTGGGGAAATCGGAAGTCCGGAACCAACAAAATATTGCATTTTTACCTAACGTGGTATTATTACTTAACGTAAATAACGCACAGAAACACATTTTGTTTACATTTGTGACACTTTGGCTGACACTTAATCCAATTGTTTCGTTTTTAGCTGCCTGCAATAAAATTGATCGAAATGTTGGCCAACTGTGCAATCACAAACATAGAGACGATTTTTCTATTCATCGACAGCAGTATCGATAATGTTATGCTCCAGACTAATCCAGACTTCACCAGTCGCGTCTTGAATTCATAAACATTTCTTAACTTCATATGGTAGACATACTGCTGCATGACAAGCAAATCTTCTAATCGACTGGCTCTTGGGGGCCACAGATCAGGATGGGCGAAATTTATCGACGTTTTTATCATTTCAACTAGTATTTTGCTTGGTCTGATTTCCCAGGCAGTGCAAAAGCAGACATTGGGTAAGATGGGAACTTAAACAGTCATTTAATAGCCAGTTATGTCAGGAATATGTTTGCCAAAAATCATTGAAATCTGATAATCATGCTTCAAGTTACGGTCAATATTGTTGTGGATGTTTCTTTTTTCAGGTTTTTTTTTACATATTTCAACTCATATTTCGCTTGGTTTTCTTTCCCGATGTAGTGGAAAAGCAAACATTGGGTGAGGTAAAAAACTAAACTGCCATTTAATGGCAAGTTGTGTCAGAAATATTCACACCAAAAATTACGAGAATCTGATAATTTTTGTTCTATAGTTAGAATCGAAAATATTCAAGATGTTTTTTGAAACACGGTGTTTTTACAATTATTACTAGTACTCTTGTTACTATTAAAATGTTTAATTAAACAGTTAGAAAATTAATGCTTTTAGTTATTTAAACTTCAAGTCCATTTGTTGTCGATCAATAGGCCTACTGTGCAGTAACTGACAGTTTTTGCGTGCACAATTAAGACATTTATACAGTAGGCCTATAGGTACCTTTGTGTACGTCAATCCGAATTAAATCTTAACAGCACTTTCCTATCGGTAATATTACCTATTATTTTAATCAGCATGCCGCTCATTATAGTCACTACATAGTTGTCACACATTGCAGCAACGGGATAATAATTATTATGCTGTTAAATATGCAGTCATGTTACCATGTCACCAAAATTCTTTTTAAAAATCAACACAACGAAGATCGATGGATTAGTCCTGTATATATGAAAAAAATATTTTTGAGGCAAATGTTGTAGTAGCCTAGTAGTAGCAGCAACAACAACAACCAGCGTTATTTATCATTGACGGCAGTCACTTAAGCAAAAAAGGTGGCAATGCGGCAATGGACAATGTTTGGTAAAACTATAAACGCAAACAACAAAAACATAGTTATTGTACAGCCTCCGAACATTAGTTAGGCTAGGCGTAGCTACCAAAAACATACTCATAAGTCATAATGGGCGGATGGTTTGGGAAAATATAGCCTAACATTTACTTGACCCGATGTCTGGTCACTGCGCTGTTCTGCAACAGTTCTTGTTATTCTTATTGGGTTTGATCTTTTTTGACGCTCGTCATATCAACCACACGAAGTATTTACAACGTTGCACAAAAATAAAGCGTTCGCCGTAAACCCGATACAGGAAAAGAAACTAGAAGAACACAAACCTCCGCTGAGTCTGTGCGACAAAAAATATGCTGCCATTTGGCGAACACCTTTAAATAGTGTTGGCCGAATAGAAATTTAAAAGCACACTCCAACAAATTTTCAATTAAAGGTTGTTTTCTGATGAACTTTTGTAACTTATTTAACTGCAACAAAGTTCCTGAATCCAGATTGTGACCGGGTCCCCCACCCCTGAAATCTATGGGATTGTTTTATGGGCGACCAAACTTTTCATGACTTTTGTCAGTTACAGACAGATATATGCCTATCGTATTGTAACGCATTGTATAGACGAACAAAATAGGCTTAAAGGGATAAAAAACTGAAGAACGTTACCTTACTTATTCGTCGGCAGAGGTAATACGGTAAGCGATGAACACAAGTAACGTTAACACGTTAATTACGCATAAACAGTGTCAAATAATGACGAGACAACAGCGCCAATAACCATAGGTCCTGCTGCCGTCAATAAGTCTGAATCAATCAACGTTTCCTTCCTCTTCCTCTGTAAACGATGTCATATATTTTAGTTGCAATAAAATTATCTTTTTCAAATTTTCAACAAACACGTGAACACGGCAACAATTCAAGATCGAACTCGTCCTCCAGTGCTATACGTATGTACACGGTGTCCGAAAAAAGAGACTGCAGTATTCTGCGATTATGATTATTGTAAGTCTTCCATTATGATGTGGTTGTCAGTGTAAAACGGTTGCAGGCCGTGGTTTCACGCTGCAGACCACATCCAGCGTGATCTCGCCGGGCTGCTGTCGTCTTGACGAAGTGCCGCCGGTAAGTGTGATGGCCGTGTCGATCTGGTTGAGTGGGATTGTTATGTCACCACGAACGAACGACGATAGCTAGTGAGATGGTGAATGATAATGTCACCACGGATGACAGCGGCGGCGGTGTCTTCTACGTTTGTCATCGTCGACGACGTCAGCGAGCGCCGGCAGCAGCATTTACCGGCGACAAACAGCTGGATAAACGTGTCGCGGAACTGCTTGCTCGTCTAGATATTTTAGTAGTAGAATATATTCAGTTGTTTCAGTAGTTTGAAATAATCAAGAAATAGTTAGTGTTAAGGTGGCCAGCGTGTTTGACCTCAGCGTTTTTTAGCAACCTGGATCAGTTGTGTTTGGATGTTGTCAATCAGTGTATTCGTAACTGCTGTTTGTGCCGAATAAATTTCTTCTTCTTTCTCTACACGTGTCGCGAAACTGCTTGCTCATTTACCTCGTTGTCCAGCTTGAACGTCACCACCCAGATGACAGGCTTCTTCGTCCCGTCGCAGAAAAATTCCAGGAATTTCTACATCTCCTTTATCAGCGTGACTGCGAAGTTTTAAATTCAACATTTCCTTGGTTCTGCAATCAGGTAAAAATTAAAGAAATTCATCGGTTTTCGAGGGTTACCTTCTACAATTCCCAAATCAACATAAGTGCAAAGTTGGAATTTGAACGTCCCCAACGTCACCACCCAGATGACTGGCCCGGGGGAAGTGGAACTGGTTGTCGATGCGTTCCAGCCACCGCATGTACATGTTTCGGGAAAATGCTTGTTCGCCTATACGCGTGTCGCGGAACTGCTTGCTCATGGTGCAGTAAAGCAGAAAGTTGATGCCGTTGTTGATGAGCGCAAGGATGTCGAGCAGATCGCCCAGACTCGCGTAGATCTCGTCTACGAAGCCCGTCAGGATACCGTTTAGCAGGTTGGTGATGGAAAGATATATTGTCGTCACTGCTGGCAATCGAGGCGCGGTAGTGGTATGTCTGCGTGCTGCACCGCGGGGCAGCTGTTCGTTGAGCAGGTTGGTGACGCCCTGCGGGAACTCCGTGACAAGAAACAGGACGACGACCAACAGCAGCATGCGGGTTGTGCGCGCGTTGGCTCGAGCACGACGGTCATCCCTTCCCTCGCCACCTCCCTCGTCATCTCCGCCTTGATCAAACCTGTACACTCGCTCGTCTTTATATCATCGCTCATTCATGTCCTTGCTGTCATCCCTGTACCCTCGGTCGTCCTTATATCTTCGGTCGTCCCTGCCCTCGCGGCCTCGTAATCTCTGTCGGCGCTGTTCTGCGATTTTCAGCGCGCGCACCAGCAGCACGCTGATAACCGTAAGTCCGCAGCATGGAACCAGCTTCACGAGTAGCGCCTGAATCCAGAAGTTGAGCCGGTGCACGAATTCGTCGACCTCGTTGTCCAGCTTAAACGTCACCACCCAGATGACAAGCTTCTTCGTCCCGTCGCAGAAAAATTCCAGGAATTTCCACGTCTCCTTTATCAGCGTGACTGCGAAGTTTTAAATTCAACATTTCCTTGGTTCTGCAATCAGGTAAAAATTAAAGAAATTCATCGGTTTTCGAGGGTTACCTTTTACAATTCCCAAATCAACATGGGTGCAAAGTTGGAATTTGAACGTCCCCAACGTCACCACCCAGATGACTGGCCCGGGGGAAGTGGAACTGGTTGTCGATGCGTTCCAGCCACCGCAGGCGGCCGGCGTATGATTGGCACCGGGCTTGTGATACGGCTGCGACTGGACGGTGATGGAGACAAAGTTCGGGATGCAGATGATAAACGTGACGACGTAGACAAGAACCACGGTGAGCTTAGCACGAGTGATGTTGCAGTACACGGCACTCTGACGTGGAAACTCAATCACGATGTATCTAAAACACGATCGTCACCAGACACTATACATTACGACCATTTGACTTAATTCTTATAGTGCTATTACATAGACGGAGTTAATCCGACAACTTTCAGCGGCCCTTGTAATGCAGAAAAATGTGCGGAATTTCGCCCTACGGGAAATCAACGTCGTAGCACATTGTATGCGCAGGATCTGTATTAATTTGCACCAGACTGAAGATAACGAAAGCAAAGGCAATGTCAGCAAAACGCGCACCGATAATCTGAACACTGAAAGAAAAAGCATTATTCAAATATCGGACAACATAAGTCGAATACAGGTGTAAATTAATATCGTATTTTGGTATATCAAGTTATCTAGCAGAATCTAAGAACTAAGAAAATCTAGCAATATGCAGAAACGGCGCCGATTTGCAGGCGATTGACCTCTGATTTAAGAAAAACAAATGAAAACGCATTTACTGCAGCGTGTTGTAAATGAAACGCCACGTGTTGCAGTGCATTGCCTATTCCTATCTTAAACAAGTAAGCCTAGCAAGCATCACCGTCGATTAAAGGCGAAGGAAAATGTGTATTTGACACGGCGCTGCTTGCACGAGAAACTAATTACTAGTGAGTCGTGGCCAGAAGCGTTTTGCAAGCTGGAAAGTAGCAGCTGAATGACATGATCTAGTGATAAGTTAGCAGTTCCGGTTCAGTAGTTTAGCTGAAAATTGGGGTGTTCACAATAAGTTAATATACAAATACCATATTTTTTATCTGGATCGCATAACGATAGTTGCGTGGCGCCACCTTGTGAATGATATAGACTTGTGTCGCAGCCCAAAATCGCCAAAAATCCATAAAACCCTCTATTTTGGCGTTCAAGGTCATTCAAGGTCATTCAAATCGGCACCAGTCGAGAGCCAGTGTACGACTTCTTATTAGTGATTAATAGTAACCTAGGCCCTATCTCGCACCGTTACTAAGATACAGCGACTTATTGGCCAAAAATCGCAAATTCTGCCTACCCCCTCTCATTTAGCGCCCTCGTTCGGGATGACCCTTTTCGAATTTACGGAAAAGCTTTACGGTTTCTGAAACTAGGGTCTTCCGCGCAACCGACGGTAAAGACTTGGTGATTCTAGCTTGCACCGCTTTTGACTGATCTACCCGTGTGACAGACAGACGGACAAACGGACAGACAGACAGAATTGCGATGGCTAAAACTCGTAAAAATGCTGCACTAGCAACACTGGTCGTTTTCAAAGTTCGTTGACGTCACTGGCGACCTTGCCAACCTCCTTCGCTGGCTGGAAGGCAGTTCCGTACAAAATAATCTTCAAAATTGCAGTCTTGACACAGCGCGTCATATTGTGCTCAAATTCCACTCAGTTCAAGTTGTTGCTAATGTGCAACATGCCGTACAACAGCCTGTGAGCGCAACAACACTGAAACAAGCTGAGTATAGGCTACAACAAATCCAAAAACAGGCTGCACAACAAGTCCGCAAAACATCAAAAATCTGTCCAACCAATCCAGTTTGCAACAGATCGGCGTAGTGGACTTCGAGTTTTTTGGTCGCAGTAATTCGCTCGTGTCGACTAATCGACAGAGGCTCTTGTTGACTTCCTCCAGCAATATCGTCGTTCGTTCCTGTCCTTCCGTCTCAGTACATCCCGTACTTCCTGTCGATGTCCGTTTCCGATGTCAATATATGGAACGAGCTGCCAGCATGACGTTATTATTGCGCCGTGACCACCGTCTGGTTATGAGGCAGCGTCTCAACTTCTCAAGATACGTAGCATCTGTTTCTTCGTTCACATCGAAAGCATTTTATTTGACGCATTAAACACCTATGTGACATTTGGATCTAGCAATCGTTCATTCATTCAGACCTCTTCGTTCCTTGGAGCGCCAACATCGGCGGCCTAGTCCTAATGCCGATGACACACAGTCCAGTAGCCGGCATAAACAAATATCCCTAAGCACGGGCGATTTGATGTCATATTTTAAGGCTAAATTGCGGCAAAATTCGATTTCAAATGTCGCTCTGCCCAGATCCCGCTGGGGTAGCTTACAGCGCTCCCCCATACTTCCTAGCTGGATTTCAAGGGATTGCTTGCAAGTGGAAGGTGGGAAAGGAAACAAAACAGGGAGGGTAACGAAAGAGAAAAATAGGAAAATTCACTACTATGTCCCCAACTGCAGAGAAAGATCGACGTTTATGTCCCCAAGGTTTGCGTGGAATATATCGCGTAATTGAGTTACTTATTTGTCAGAACTCAGAAACTTAGAGTGCGACGTCTCCCGGAAACAGGATTGTGGACATGAATGAGTGCTTCGCGCAGTACGTTCGTTGCGACATTAAGGCACTTTTGTTTCGTAATGGCCACGGCACTTTTGAGAGAGCATGTCTACATCGATTTCGTGGCCAGACTAATAAAAAATCAATGAAACGACGATCAGAGGGTACCGTGTCGTCTCCAGTTATTCTATTGGATGCAGTTGTATTGCGATTGCGCAAACGACTTCAATGCAAGTTTTAACAAGAAGCCCAGCTGTCGCTAGAGTGGGGTCGACCGTACTGGTTGTTACTAATCTTGAAGATCATCTATGGTCGACGATTTTTATTTCATGCGAAAGAGCGTATGCCACTTCCTATTAGTGTTTAACAGTAACCTAGGCTCTATCTCTCACCGTTTCCGAGATACGGTCAGTTTTCCGTTGAAAAACGCACATTTTTTCTACCCCCTTTATTCAACCCTCAATTTGAAAATGTTTCTCTTGGATTAAATAGCTGATATTTTGCATGCCCAAGTTTAAAACACATAGTTAATTCATCGTGTAAAAAACTTTTCCCTAAAACCTACCAATTAGCCACAATACATCCGTTATGGAGTGTTTATACGATAAAGCAAACATGAAGCAAACTTAGAGCACACGTCGTGCACGTGTATGTTCAATACGTTTGCTTCACGTTTGCTTCATTGTGTAAACACTCTATAACAGACGGACAACAGACGGTCGACAATCGTGACCTTTAAGCTTACAGCTGAACGGTCGGCCCAAAATCTATGTCATCCTGTATGACTCTAGGCCTAAATGTCCATGCTACACTAAATTCCGTTTTTTGTGCCGGCATGTATATTCCCTGGTCGTTGTTTCAGAGACAAATGAATAGAACAAATGATGAATCTACGCGTATGTAACGCGATATGCGCATACTACGAGCGAGTAAAATGTATAGGCCTAGCCCATATGTCGTGAGCCAAATGCACTGATACGACGTTGCGCACTTTACCTCCGTTAGCAGTTAGCACGGCTGTCCTCTTTGCTAAGTTACTGACTTCTTGAAGACTACTAGACTTTAGGGTCTAATCCTTCGCTGCGAGTCGCCGTACTGAACTAATCTGGTTTAGTGTCATTTGTGAAGGCCAGCTTTAGTTATGCGCGGTGGCAGCCGTGGGCGAGACCCGCAACGTTTTATTTGCAACCTTGCATGGGTTGCGTCTAATCCTATCCATAGGCTAATCTTCGTCAGTGATTGCACGTTAATATCCAGCCCGCTCTCTGCGTTAAGTGCATGCATATACTTTCTACAAGAAACAAGACCAGATTATTTCTAATCCTGGTCTAAAAAGGTCGGTTTTGGTGCAGGAAGCAATTTTTGCCACCGTATTTTCAAAGACTCGCAATATTAGCTATACGCATTTGCTTCGACGACGAACGCTAACCTAACTTCTAAAAATTATAGTTTCCATACTGGGTGCTTCTATCGTGGATGGCTTAGGTGCACAGTAGAGATTCCTGTTTAAAGTTTGTCTGATTTATGCTTAGCTTTTGCATTTATACTCTTTCAGCGTCTATGCATTGTATAGTCAGTTTTTAAAAGTAATTACAGTAACTTACACCGGAACAGCGTGACAAGACGCCGAGAATTCAGACGCGCAAAACGTTAAGAAAGATGAAAAATGATGAAAAGTTGTCTCCTGTCTGCCGACTGAAGGATCTGGCAAGCGTCGTAACTCTTAGGCCTAAGCCTCCCAGCTGCGTTCTGGGCAGCGCCCTGGCGGCCTGTGTGCAGATTTGTTTTCGTAAATCTTAAAAATTATGCTCCGTCTTTTGTACATTAGATCCTTTCAGAACTTTTTTAAAGGTTTAAAACCTTACAAGCGTATAAAACCAACAAATTTTAAAAGCGTTTTTCAACAACCTAAGTTTTTCGTTTCTGGAAAAAAATGACATACAAGACAGGCAGACTGGTAATCAGTAAAGTCATCAGTGCTGTGGCTAACTGCTGACAAGCAGCTGATGATGCGGCCGTGAAATGAAGACTGATGATTCTAGCGGGCGGAAGGAAGGTGGGCGTGTTACAGCGACAGGCGTACCCGTGGCGCGAACTGACTAATCGCTTGACGCGTTTTGACGTCCGTCTTGCAGCGACCGTTTACTCCGGACTCAAAACGTTCTATGTGACGTGTCATGCAATTGACCGGTGCACATTTTTCTTTGGTGAAAAATTCTTCAAAGCTTGAAAAACGATATTGTTTTGTCGTGTTGCCGTCCCGTCGTCGATACGAACGATCACCACCATCCCGACCAGCTTCTCTTCCTTGCATTGCTGTTCTTTTTCTCCTCACGGTGAAATCTTCCATCGACGAGGACGCTTCTGAATCAGACAGCTACTCTGCTTGGTCACGGTCTTCAGAAAGACCGACATGTAATTTCTCCAGGGTCGTCTGTAGGTCGGAGGGGTATCCGCTCGACCGCTCCTGTCTTCTTCACCATCTTCGTCCTCATCGTGACTATTTGGATGAGTGGTGGTCCTCCTTGGTGTTTGCTTTTGCATAGCTTTATTTTATTTTGTTTGAATCTGTGAAGTTTGTTATTAAAAAAAGAAAGAGGCACTGATGAAAACAATGTCAATTATATTCAGCACAAACTTTCAACTGCACAACTTTCAATTAAGCTCAAAAACAGCATAAACTCCAATCACGTTCACTCTATTGCTGTGTTAACAAGAAGAAATTTAACTAGGGATTATCTAAAAAATGACCTTTTATTACAGTAACTAAACTGTAAAATTGATCACTATTTTTTAGATTTGAATCCATCAATTTTCTAGCTTTACAAGTATCAACTTTCGAAGAGTAAGACGTCTATACAGTAGAAGTAAAGCTAATTATTCAAAGATGACTTTGAAGTGACCTTTTAGCCCCAGTTTATCTACTGTTTCCCCTGGCAACCGATATCACTGCAGGACTTGATCGAATCTTCAACAGTCCAGATCCCTTTGAATGTCTAGCCTTTTCTACACGGCTAATATATGCCTTCTGTATAGTTAATATCTTCTTCCTATCTCTTTAGCCGTGGAGATGTGCACTCTTCAGAAGCCAAAAGCTTAATGATCTGATCCAAAGTGTATAGAAAATTTTGCTTTGCACTAATAATAGTTTGTAAAAAATAATAGTTAGCTCAATGACAGGTTGTAGTCTTTGTCATATGGACCACTTGTTTACTTTTTAGCCCACCGTACTTGAGCAACGGTAGAGCTATTGGTACTAGTTGTCGTCCGTTTGTCGTCCGTCTGTAACAAATGTATTGTTGCTTTAGGTCATAGGGGAAAACTTTTTACACAAATAAATAGCCATGTGTGTTAAACTCGGGCACGCAAAATTTCAGTCATTTAGTGCAAAAGAAACATTTTCAAATTGGGGGTTGAATGGAGAAGTGTAGGGAAAATGTGCGTTTTTCAACAGAAAACTAACCGTATCTCGGAAACGGTGAGAGAAACGGCCACGGTTACTATTAATCACTAATAGGAAGTAGCATACACCCTTTCAGATAAAATAAAAACCATCGACGTTGGGTGACTTTGAACGTCACTGACATGCAGTACGGTCGGTTATCCTGGCGACAGCTGGGCTTCACGTTAGTTTACCGGTGGACCTAATTTTCTACGATATTTGCCTTGAGTGACTCGTGCTTATTTGATTTTGTTGCTGTTTATTTCTTTTATAAAATAAATGCTGGATGGATAAATAGTAACGTCAAAAAACTTGCCACAAAAAGCGCCCGTGCGCCGTTTATGATTAATCTATACATGGCCATGGCTTCCAGGCTACGTACTAAAATGGGGGCACAAAGGAAGAGAAAGCAGTAAACAACGCTTGAGAGAAAATACAGATTGTTCTCAGAAAAATGCAATACCGAACGCCATCAAACGTCACCAGGCGAGTGGCAGCGACTTTGTCGCGAGTGCCGAAGGCCAATTATCATCAAAATGTGATTAATATCCTCATCATCATCATCATCGACAACCGTGGGCTCAATGCCCGTTGGTGTCTGACGCCATTCTTACTATCGCTGCCCACCGCTGCCTATCTAGGGCA
>Ga0209671_1008328_pt1 | contig 10841 bp, 7 predicted proteins | sample WorMetHERISLAND2_2_FD_187401 | JGI IMG/M metagenome (GOLD analysis project Ga0209671, IMG submission 187401) | Marine gutless worms symbiont microbial communities from Max Planck institute for Marine Microbiology, Germany - Olavius geniculatus... | ecosystem: Host-associated > Annelida >...
ATACTGTATTGTTCTTCAATATTATTATGGGGCCGTCCTTCCTAGAAGGAGGCCCCATCATGTGTTGATCCTGTCCGTCTGTCTGTCTGTCCCGTGCCTCCACCTAGAGGGAAAACGAAAAGGCCTACAAATACCAAACTTGGTAGGAAGGGTCACTGGGACACCAGCACCCCGTGGACCAATTTCAAGGTCAAGGGGTCAGAGGTCAAGGTCACGGCGGATGAGACTATTTTATCCTGAACCCACACTTCCCCTTGCCTTGCATATGCCATTCATTACAGCTACTATCAAATACCGCCACCAGTTACTACTACTAGCAGTAAAATGAATAAGGTTGGCAGGTGTCATAAGGATCCTTTGCCGCCTTTCACCGGGTGACCTCGTTGCCATGGCAACGGCCGTTCCGTCCGTCTGTCCGTACTCAACTGCAAGGACGGCCCCATAGCGGGCGGCCCCTCAACGGCCGCACCCTCTTGTTAGTTTAGCTGAACCATAGCTGTGGCTTTCTTTGCTTTTTAATACAAATTATTAAAGGGCTTGGGCCTTGAATATAAGAAACAGATGGCTAGGTTTTTAAGTGATTATGGTTGCCAATCAGCAGTATCTGTTTATAATGATTTTGATGCTCATGTGATATGGTTTTACAGTGTCGGCTGAAGAACTAAGTGACTGCAAGGTTTGTATCTTTAATCATTTAATTTGCTTTCGGTTATTGCTGCTAAAACCTTAAACTGGTAGCATGCTAGTATTCATTGTTTAGTGGAGTATTTTCTTGCTTATTTACTTATTTGCTAATTTTTTAATTACTAATTACTTATTTTAAGGCTGCAGAAATGAATGATTAATAATTTGATTAAGCGTTAAAATCGTTGGATTACTTTTTATGCACGACAGCAGGTACTGCTGTAGCGCATCTTAACCATCGCAATTCTCTCTGTCCGTCTGTTTGTCTGTCGACCTGTCTGTCAGACGGGTGGATCAGTCAAAAATGGTATAAGTTAGGACTACCACATTTTCACCATCAGCTGCCCGGAAGACTCTAGTTTCAGGAACCCTAAATCTTTTCTATAAATTTGAAGGGGGTCACCCTGAACGAGGGCACTAAATGAGAAGGGGGTGGGCAAAATTTGCGATTTTTAGCCAGTAAGTCGCTGTAGCCTGTATCTCAATAACGGTGCGAGATAGAGCCTAGGTTACTATTGATCACTAATAGAAAGTCATACACTGGCTCTAGGTTGTCACCGAGATCAATGACCTTGGATGACCTTGAACGCAAAAATAGGGGTTTTATGGATTTTTTTGTCAATTTTAGGCTGCGACACATTTCAAGAGCAACAGCATTCAGGCAAGACGGTGGTGCCATCTGGCATATGTAAATACATGGTACCCAATGTCAGTTGCTGGATTAGTTTAGATTTGTTCGCAGTGAACCTTCAAACATGCACCACTGTCGCGGGTTCCCCTTTGTGTTAGCTGGGCTTTTCTTGTTTGATGAATAAAATTTTGGAGCTTTTTTTAGCATCATTAACATCAGTACTCAGAGATGTAGTTCTTGGTACTTGTACCTACTTGTACTCGAGTAGTACTTGAGTACCATTTTAAAGTACTTGTATTTGTACTTGTGACCTGAGTACTTAGTACTTGTACTTGTACTTGTACTTGAGGGTCAGGTACTTGTAACATCTCTCTCAGTAATTGGTTGTCAAAGGTTGTTTTTTACTGCGTGTTTGGTGTTGGTTTTGCAGTTTGTACTATGCGGGCTGTGGTAATTAGACTGCTAATTCCACTACACCAGTGTTTTTCAACCTTTTTGCTGCAGCGGAACCCTAAGTAAGTGTCAAGATTACTCACGGAACCCAATGATCTGTGAGTCTAGCGGCGTAGACGAGGTTGAAGTTTTAGTGTCTGGGGGTTGTCTCAGCGGAGTCGAAACAGAAAACCAGTGAGGATCTGGGCGGCAAAGCCCTCTTAAACTGACAGTTAAGCAGAAAACAAAAACTTGCTTAATTTAACCGTACAAGATAGTATTATTTAGCAATTTTATTTTACACGTAGACAGCAAATCGTTATTGTATTTGATTCAAGCACCCTACGTGATGGTCGCCAATGGCAGTTTACCCCCCTTCCACTAACCCAAAAATTATCATCAAATCTTATATGTTTTACATGGAAGCTTTTTGGCAGCTCAGGGGGTCTTCACTCCTGAGCTAGCTACGATGCTGCGTGAGACTTTTTATATATTTTAAACAGAACGTTTCAATAACTGAAATTATTTCAATAAATGCACAAACGATTTTTTAACACTAAAATTAATACTTTAGGGTACATTGTTGAATGCAAATATGTTAAGACTGTGAAGAACAAAAAATATATTCAACGCTGTATGCAAAAATAGATGGCTAAGCACTAATTTCAAACTACGTATTTGGTGATTATTACTTCTATGGCATGGTCTAATTTCGCACGCTAGGTTATTTTTTCACTTTTTTATTGACCAGCTGCGGAACCCTTGACAGATGCTCGCGGAACCCTTGAGTTCCGCAGAACCTTGGTTGAAAATCACTGCACTACATTGTCACATGTTTTATTTTTTTGTGAAAGGTAGCAACTACTTGTAGTTGAATTCTTGAATTTCTGTGGTTTTTTTGGTTGACTGCAAAAATTGATTATAAAATCACAATTAATTTATTACTTAATGCGAATTTGTGAGTTTTTGGAAATCAATCAATCAATCAAGTTTATTTCAGACAGAAACATCCATAGAACACAGGTAAAATAATAAAAGCAATAAAAGTGGTAAAAAAGAAAAGCAAAAATAAAACATATACACATCACAGTCCAATTCTTACAAAACATTTAACTACAGCATTATCACTACATAAGAACTGCATATAAAATGAATATTTATAATTATACAAAAGAGTCTCGAAGCTGGGAAGCTGCAAATCCAGAAGAATAGCTGTAACACTATATAGTCTGTCATAACCAAAAAATGTCTTTATACATCTGTGATAGCAACTTCTAAGTTTTTTCATACAATTAACTTTATAAGTATTCCACAATGCAGTACCATACAGACATAAACAGTAAGACCTAAATAACCTAACCTTGACTTTCTTGGAACACTTACCAAATCTACACAGAAGAGTATTCGTTCTTATATACATATTACGCATTTCACGCTGTAAATCCTTATCATCAGACAAAGAACAAGTAATAACATGACCTAAATACTTAAATTCAGTAACAAACTGCATTAGTTTACCACCTATACTAAAACACGGAAACTTATTACACACTACTTTAGACTTGTCCTTAGGATTAAAAACCATACGAACTGTTTTGTTAACATTACAACACAAATCAAGCAACACAATGCGTTAATGCAGTGCGTTATTTCTTTAATGCATGCATTATATTGCTGATATTTTAGGTGGACTGCATTGGGAGTGCGACTGGAATGATGACTGATAATCTTGTGGTTGTGTAGCAGAACTGTGACAGTAGTAATCAAACAGCAACAATACAATTTTTAATTATTTGAATGTTATTCGATCATCATATAACAACAGTTTGACGAAATCTTGAAACTTTTGCTTCAAGAATTTAGTAAATTTACCAATGTGCATTAGTTTTTTAATGAATTCTGTAATGCATTAATGCGTTAACACATTAATTCGACAGATCTAATAGTTTATTGAGTCATTATTCTTACTGCTGAGTCTGAAATTTCAATTTGTATTGCTTTTATTTTCTGCATGTTTGTTGTGCATATCAATAAAATTACTGTTATCATTAATGCACACAATATAGTACAACACTGCATAGATGGCATAAAACAACAATCATTAATTCATCATCCAAAGTATACATCAAAATAGTAAGCAGGTATAAGTAAGTAAGTAAGTAACTAAAATGTGGATTTATATCTAGCGCATATTGCTAAATTCACCTCTAATGCACTGGTCAGACTAGTACTTACTGAACAGGATTGTTTTAAAGAATTGTTTGAAACTGTCAATAACATACGCTGGATCTCTAAGTTCATTTGGCAGTAAGTTCCAGACTGTCAGACTAGCGACTGAAAAAGCCCGATGGCCATATGTGTCGTGTTGACAGCGAGGCACAATGAGACAGTATCGGTTGGCGGAACGTAGCCGATGTCGTTGTCGAGATGCGACTTCGATGGCTGGGGTGATGTAATTGGCGAGGTACCGAGGTACCGAGGTGCTTGTCCAGGCAGACAATGGTACGTCATGAGGCCCAGCTTGAAGGTGACCCTCTCTGGCATATCCAGCCAGTAGAGTTTGTCGTGCAGGAGAGTCGACAAACCACGATCAAACTTCCGTGTCACATCATGATGTTGTGTTTAGAGCTGGTCCACAGCAACTTGGTCTTGGTGGGATTCATCTGCAGACAATTTGCTGCCATCCAGTGGCCGATGTCAGTAATGCAATGACCGAGACGAGAGATGGTGGATACTGAATTGTGACGCTGGCAGTGTACGTATATCTGAGAGTCATCAGCATAGCCATGAAACTTCACATTGTGTCGATCAACCACATTAGTAAGGTCCGCCATACAGAGGACGAAAAGTTGTGGTCCAAGAACTGAACCTTGTGGGACTGAACCTGAAACAGAGACCTCGGCTGACATATCACCACCATCAAGTAAGACCCGGAAGGATCTATCGGTCAAATACGAAGCGAACCAGGCCAGAACAACGACACACAGACCAAACTGATGCTCGAGATAGTGCAAGAGTAACTGGTGGTCTACGGTGTTGAAAGCAGCAGTAAGGTCAAGCAGGCAAAGAGCTGACAAACTGCTGCCAGCAGCAGATCGCTGTACACTGTTGTAACTGGTGTCTCAGTACTGTGGAATCGGCGATACGCAGACTGCATTAGTGGCATCATGTTTTTGCTGTCCAGAAACGCCTGGAGTCGACACTGAACGATCCTTTCCAATAATTTGGAAAGGAACAATAAGTTTGACACTGGCCGGAAGTTCTTCATGTAACTGGTGTCCAATCCACTTTTCTTCAACAGCGGGCAAATAACGTCCTGTTTGAAATTGGAGGGAAAACAGCCTATGATCAGTAACGCATTACACAGCGACAGATCGTGACAACACAAAGGGTTCATGATAATCCTTAACCAGCCATGTCAGAACTGGATCTAGGCGGCAAGCCTCAGCCAAAGCTGAGCCAATCAGCTTCGACTTTTTCAGCTGTCACCATGGTCCAGTCTGCAAACAGTGGAGTTGACTAGTACGAGACGTCATACAGCGATGTCATGGCCCACAGCCGTGCTTGCGGAAAATGTCACAAATTCCTCAGCTGTATGATCGCCTTTATCACCACCAGCAGTTTTGCCGAGTATGCTGTGAAGTGTTCTCCACAGACACGCAGCATGTTGCCCTGGCTAGTGGTAATCTAGCTCTTCCAGTACTTTTCAAATTCCAAGTCAGTGCCCGACTAATGGCTGATTTTCTACAACATTAAACGTAAACAAAAGCTCATCACAGATCACACAGTAGTATAATATCTCTAACAGCACTGACATTTGGTTTTTATGTTTCCAATCCTTATACCTGTCAGTGACTCCCGAATTCCATCAAGATCTCCTTCAGCTGCATTCTTATGAAGTTGACTGACAAACTGGTCAACTGCAGACCCATTCTCTGTGCTCATTTTCTGTCAATGTAGCAAATGCAAAATTCTACACACTGCACATAAACATAAACTATATAGTTACAAGGTTACCAAACAGTTTTTCTTTTTCAATAATATTATATTTACCGTGCGCACGCATTGTCCATATGCAGTCAGAAAGTGTTATTTACCATGCACAAATCGCACACACTAAGACGCCATATTTTTAACCAACTTCTTTGGCAGCACTAGGCAGAATTATGAGTGCAGTTTAGCGTTTGGCTTATTGACAATAATCAACCACAGTTTAACTGAAGGGTGCATACATTTAATAACTTTTTCGGTCACTTAGGGATAATTAGACAGCTTGGGTGGTAGCTGATATTCAGCTTTGACTAATGTCAACCTTTACTACTGGTAATTACTATGAAAAAACCACCGTGCAAAGACCAACCATGGTGATCGTCCTTAGATGATGTAATGCTACCCATGATGTCATCTATTCCACTTCAGAAGTTGAGACCGCATGCAGGCACAAAAGTTACATTGCAACTTTAGCAGGATTTATAACACTATCTGCACGACATCAGACCGTGCATGCACATGGTCAATAACACCATGCTTTCTTTTTTGTCCTATGCTGAGAAGCTGATGATAAAAGATCTTTCTTCACTGACCTACCAGGCTGGAGATATCAGCAAACCACAAGAGGCACTTAACAATAAGCACAAAGAGAACTTTGTGTCCAGAATTATTAAACTGTCTAAAAAAAAGAGAACCAACATACAGAGCCAACATACAGAGTGGCCAAGAAGATGATCGTTAGCTTTCAACCTGAAGAAAAGCAAAGTAATGCACATCAGACATGAAGTTGCAACTTCTTACACTATGAAAGACGGTGACCAAGTCAAAATCTTGGATACAACAGTGGAAAAAAAGACTTGGAGATACTAGCTACAAGTGATTTAAAATCACACGAGCAATGTATGCAGTCGGCCAAAAAAGCTCGAGCAGTGTTGGAGATGGTCAGAAGGCACTTTAAAGAACTAGACAAAGAGAACTTTATGGTGACTCATAACTCATATATCAGGTTACACTTGGAATACTGTGCACAGACATGGTCACCACACCTAGTGGGGTGACCATGATAAAGAGCATGATAAAGACTGCTTGGAAAAAAATCCAAAGTAGAGCTACGAAACTGGTCAAAGGGTTCAACAAGTTGATGTATGAAGATCGGCTGAAGAAATTAGGAATTAATAATAATAATAATAATAATCTGACTTGTAAAGCGCCAGTATGTGCTAAAAAGACTTCAGTGGCGCTGGCAAAAGACTTCAGTGGCGCTGGCAATTTACTCATGGAGAGTTAATCGAAGCATATAAGATTCTCACAGAAAAGAATAGTGGACAAGAACAAGTTCTTCATGCCTGCTACGAACGATCACGGATTACATGGACACACTTAGAAGTTGTTCAAGCCGAGATGCAAGTCCACAATAAGAAGGTCATTCTTTTCCAACAGAGTAATCAACGCTTGGAACAGTCTACCACAGCATGTTGTAGATGCTACATCAGTCAACATGTTTAAGAACAGACTTGACAAGACCTGGAAAGATATGAGAAGCTACCAGGCTCATTATCAAGTACAAGTACAATAGTACCAGCTACCACATCCTACTTTTAGGTCATTCTACAGCAACAGGGCGATGACAGTTGTTCTAACCAACCAAGCAATAAAGTGCATACATGAATAAATATGAAAAACGTGCGACGTTTTTGCTGAAATTAACAGTAACAGTAGTAGCTAATAAGCAAATTACTTTACCAGCTATTCAGTTAAATGTCACATGAAAATTAGGTCAGGCCAAGGCCAGTGCTTATATGGGTCAAGCCCAATGGTCAAGCCAAGTAAACCATAGATGAACTTTTGAATGTTTACATAGATTGTTTGGTGCTGTTGCGCCTCCCAAGGCCGTCAATTTTTGCCACGTTTGTTGTGTTGTTAATTATTATTTGTTGAGTTTGTGCTTGTCTCCTAGGCTAAGATAGTGAGGTTTGTGGATAAAGACGTCTCCGTGAATTTCATTGCTCGACCTATTGAGACGGACAGCACTGTTGCGAACACCAGCAGAATTGGTAGAGCTTGAACTTGACTATAAATGTACGAAACATCAGTTTACACACTTGTTAACGGCAAATTTTAAGGACAAGCTCATAAAAAACAGCAAAAATTACTAAAGGTGATGTTGCCCGCATCGCATTGACAGTGTGTCGATCATAAATTACGACTATCTTATACACAGCCTGTGTTATAACCGTGTAAAGAATTTTTTTAATTTTCCCAATAGGCGCCATTGTATTTTTTTCGAATCTTTCTAATAAATAAGTTAAATACTAAATTTTAATTTTCTAACCTCAAAAAGGCACACCCTTGCCCGAGACCGCGTCGTTTGAGCCATCGCGCGCAAAAATCCGACAAGGGGTCTGACCTGTAGGTGAGCTGAAGAAAAAAGGTATATCGGTATCAGAAAAATTTTTGCATATATTTTACCTATTTGCCTGGAAGCCCACCCCCCTGGATGGATTTGGGCGATTCGCTGAAAAGTGAGCCTCAAGAGTCAGAAAAGCAAGGCAAATTTTGTGTAATCCAGTTTTAGTTTTCTGTTACGAAGTATCTAGAGAGCCAACAGTCGGTCCCGTAGGCTGCATACTAAAGGACCAACAGTCAGTCCTGTACTACGCAGCCTAGAGGACCAACTGTCGGCTCTCTACACACTGTCATGTTTGCTATGGCGTTCGTCATCCATGGCACAGCTCAAACATGTGCACAACACACACAGGAAAGTACGTAAGAAACACAGCGATTGCAGTGAACACAAGAAAAATGCATGACAAACACAGCTGGTGAGGCTATAACGAAAAGCGGTCATTACGTCAGCAGCTGCATCAGTTGCATTACGTAGGTTGCGGCAGTTGTGTTGCGCACTTCACCTGGAATGGAAACATGCATGCTGTAACATTGCTTACTGTTTGTATTTTCCTTGGAGTATATGACATCACACGTGTTATGGTTAACATTATTAATCTCTCTTAGTACATGGGCGGGCCGGGCCGGGCTGGGCTTGAACTTTGGCAGGCCTAAAATGGACTGGGCTGAATCAGAGATGGGCCACTACAGGTCGTTCCAGGCTGGGCTGTGATTTTTTTCCTCATGCAGGGGTCTATTGCCAAGGTATCACGCCTACGTGCAATCAGCCAGCCAAAGCTGGCACCACTTTATTCAGATGATACATAACTAAGTTTGCAGCCGTAGTTTGGGTGTACATTACATTGTCACATTCTAACCCCAACTTTACCTTACCCTAATCTTACCGTAATCCTAATCCAAAAGCACTAACGCTAATGCTTCGCCACCTATCAGATATAATGGCTGTTTTTAATAGCTTAAGTTCTCTTCACTGTGGTGGACCCTCTCACTCATTGCGTTATAGCGGGCTATTATCATGCATGTGCATCGGCCACAAAAAATTGATCACTTTGACAAGGTTGATAGAAGCTGGTTTCTGTTTTAAGGCTGGGTGCCAGATACGGGTTGAAGGTCAAGGCAGTTTGTACTAATAGAAAACTGGGGGTGGCACTAAATACAGAAAACTATCAAAAAAGTTTTCAGTAGTTTTCGTTAACGCTAAATACTGAAAACAACCTAAATATCGAAAACTGCCCAAAACCTTATCTTTAAGGCTAATCCTAACCCCAACCCTAACTGAAAACATTTAAAGCTTTGGATGTTTTCGAGTGTTTTCGGTAATTTTCAGTATTTGGTGCTACTGGAATTGTTATAAAGCACTAATTGGCTTAATCAGATGCAAATTTGTCAGTATTCATTTTTAGTTGCTAATACATCTTAATATGCTAAAAATGATGTTTAAAGTACTCAGTTATTAACTTTTCCTTTTTCACGGCTTTGGCCATATTCGGAACTGTGACGTCATTTGCATGAGTGTTGCTAACTAGCTTTATTGCCTTGAGGTCAAATGCAGCGTAATTTATGGCCAAATAGCCTCAAAAAGGTCAAATTTTCTATCAGTAGCTAACCCATTGTAAAACCAAAATATTTCAGCACATCTTTAATTTTACAAATCACACACCTCGAGTAGTGAACAGATAAACAATGACGTAATTTCTGATGTAACCTATGTGTCATTACTTGTATTATAAACCCAACATTATTCTGAGTAAAACTGATGGATTTACTGTTTTTAATGTGAATGTCAGTTTGGCAACAAAGCATCCTGTGAGTGACATCATCAGTTATTGTAATGGCTGGCACAATACATTTCTCTGAAAATTACTTCAAAGCGATGTTTTCTTTCATTGGATCAGTGTATTGTTAATTAGTGTTACATTCTACACATATTTAGCCAATATTGTTTTTTCGTGCAACTAGGTTTTTAACTTTTGCATTACTGTAGCAGTTTACTTATAGTTGCTGACCTTTGCTGCTTGTAGAAAATGATGGAGGAAGTGGGAAGTCATGAGGAAGGTGAAGATGAGCAGTATACTAGTGCTGCTGCGGCTGCAGAGGCTGGTCGAGTTGATGCACACGTTGACCTTTCAGTCTCCGATGCTCTTCAAGAGGCAGCGCAGACCATTGTTCCTGACAGTGAGTATATGATAATAACATTATACGGGGAGAGTCTGCTATGCAGGGCTTGCCATTTAAAAATGAGAGATGATTGAAAAATCAATCGCACTGCAGCGGGTAGGCGATCGATTATGATGGGGACATCAGAGTATCACTGTAGAGTGTAGATTAAGAGTCCCTACTCCCTCCGCCTCAGCAGCAGATGCAACCACCCCCAAGTTGCACCAACCCATCTCCTTTTTCCCTCATCCTTTTCTCTTTTTTTCCTCCTCATTTTTCTGTTTCACTTATTTGCTTTTCTTTTGGAAAAAGATTTACCTAGGAGTTTACGAAGTTTGGGGCGAAACCTTGACCGCAAAGCATTTTTACAAATTTTTGACATACGAAACACAACACATTGCAGCATAATATTAAGTCGTTTATGTGCAGTGCAAAAATTCTTCAGTTTAGTCCACAACCTTTTTAGGAAGCAATTATCCTGCTTCTACCTGTTAATTGAGTGGCTAGGATTAAGGCCCACTCTCCAACCTCACTCTCCGCG
>Ga0209671_1008329_pt1 | contig 10841 bp, 3 predicted proteins | sample WorMetHERISLAND2_2_FD_187401 | JGI IMG/M metagenome (GOLD analysis project Ga0209671, IMG submission 187401) | Marine gutless worms symbiont microbial communities from Max Planck institute for Marine Microbiology, Germany - Olavius geniculatus... | ecosystem: Host-associated > Annelida >...
ATTGAACAAAAGCAAACCAACAAATATATTTCAACAAAAATCTAGCAAAACGTTCTTCAAAAGTTGAGAACTACGGTAGAAATACGGTAACTGACATGGCATTGCCGGTTACATCTGCGGTTTACGTAAACCGGAAGCGGCATATTGCACAACTATCAACATGAGCGATAATACGGTAAGTTGTTTTCTGCTCTGTTCAAGCCGTATTTTTATGGTAATCCGATACAGTTTGAAGCGTAAAATATGTCCGACTGGTTTGCTTTTAGGTCGCGGATGTTCTGAAGCGTTTTGCATTGAAAGTTACGACGCCAAGCGTTAAAGAACGCATCAAGATATGTCAGGATGTGGCAGCATGCGTGGCCAGGGAAGGTGTGTATGTTCAGTGCGTCTACTGTAGCTAAGTTTAGCATCAGTTTCAGTGCCGACGACGCTTCCGAACATTTTGTAATCAGACGTAGTTTTACCCAGCAACATTGTCAGCTGTTGTTTTCACTGTCGTAACTACTTAGGCTTGCTGATCGCCATTCAGACACTTGAAACTGCAATTGATTGACATATTGCTACCCGAGAATAAATTTGGGGTTTTGAGTGGGGAGAGGCAATAATATTAATTCCTTCGTTCTTTATATGCTGCTTATTCAGTATCTGCAGTTCATTGTTTTTTCCCAGAGGGGTGGCAGTTTGATTTTGCTGTTTTTTTTTACGATTTTTGTATTCATTTGTGCTTTACACTGCTGCTTGCTCGGCTTATTTATTTTTTTTCTAATTTTTTTGGTACAATATTCATTTGCTAGGTGGCGCCATTAAGCTGTTTTAGCTAGTTTTATGGGTTGTACATGTTGTTTATTGAGCTATAAAATTATTTTTTGCTTCTTGAGTTTAGTACGTGTTTCATTCGCCAGGTGGCGCCATTCGTGTTTTTCGTGGTTTTTTTGTTCTTCTCCCGAAAAGACCTAGCCCCTTTTTTCTTTAGAAGCCCCATCAATAAACCCTTTTCAGAATGATGGAACTCACCCAAAAAGTGAACTTTGTTCTCGGGTTTCAATAGTCAATTATTTGCAGTTTCCCATAGTTAAATTAGTCTGGAACATGCATAACAACACTAATTCTACCTATTTCAGTCACTTCTGAAGCAATCTGTGATGGCAGAGCTAATGTAAATTTTTACCTCAATATAAAATATCACAGCCAAAGAAATACCGCCCAGTACCGATACCAGGGATGTTAAATTCATTTTTTTCGGAATTCAAATTTTGATCGCTAAAATTCGGATTAAATTCGAACTTCGTTTATATATTTGTGGAGAAGCTTAATCAATTTGCGTTTGATGTCTGCACTGTGGGGCGAGATGAAGGTCACAGCACGCATGCCACACGCTGGGAAGCAGTGCAATCAGCCAGGACGTCAAGCCACGTCGTGCTCTATTGCCATCTGGGCCACCAATATTTGTCACTTTGATAGCTTGCATCAGTATACAACACATGCCAGGGGCGCAGTGCAAGACGGAGAGTAATTGAACGCCGCAGCAGTGTGCAGGCCTCCCTGAGGATGATAACCTCATAGATATGGGTATACCAACAGCAATGTAATTCAGCATACCAGAGCTAGTACAGAACTACATTATATAGCGCCGGATAATTCCGGTGGCCTAGGTATAGCGATTTATTTCCAGCGTCGGATATATCCAGCGCCTTTGGTAGCGAAGGGGTTAATATTCATTCACTGATTGTCAGTTACCATTGGCAGTTGGCACTGTGACTGTGACCATAGATGACGACTGAGGACACGCGCGCTCACGCTGGTGGTCTGCTCGCAGCAGTGTGAGCACAACACATCATTTGATTCTATTTTGTTGTTAGACTACTAAGACCGCTAGCTTATCGGCAGCGGCGGTGGTGGCGTGGAACATTAGCGGTCCGGGGCTGCTAACTTAATGGTTGGTTGTGGTCCAAGGCCTTATCAGGGGCGGCGGCAGCGAACGGCGGCAGTTCCGGGGACTACCGGCCTGGCATAGAGTAACTTCGTTGATCGAATCAAACGCATTACCTATAAGCCACGTCACTACTGGCGAGTATTGCCCAGTACCATTAACGCAATATCGGTATCATTCAAGCCCCGCTGCAGGCTATTAGGTTTGAAGTTGGCACATTCTTCGCACTTTTCTTAACAGGAGAATAATGATTGCTTCTAGGAAACTGACTACTTTCTGATTTTTGTGTGATTATGCTGTGCACCAGGTTCTTTGATGTCTTATGTGTAATACTGTGTATGACAGACTTCAGTGATGTAGCGGAGCGTGGAATCCTGCGTTTGCTAGTACTGACATTGAGTCGCTATCGAGACAGGAAGTCACGTCAAGCCGTTCACGATGTCATCACTCAGCTGGCAACACTGCGTCCTCAACTTACCTGCCACACACTTGTTTCTGTTCTTGCAGAGTTTGCAGCACAACAAGACAAGTTACATCCATGGTAACAATTTGTAGCATTGCTAGCAATTGTGCTATGTCTCTACTTTCAGTTACTGTTTAAATTTTTTTATGTTGGTACACTTTGAATCACTATCGATTCACAGAATTTCAATTGTTAAATTTTCAACTAAAATTGCATCACTTAGAAAGTATTGTAAAGTCAATGTAATGACATGCATCTGATAAAAATGATCCGTTTCTTTAGAAAATGCAAGCATTATTGTTTGTTAACAGGACTGGACAGAATAAACACGTACTAAATATGTCTCTGCATTTGTGACAGCTGTTGACTAATTAAATTATAAAGAGGCTCACAAAAACATGCATTTTCTTGAACATTCTTACCAAAGCTGTAAGCAAATAAGTAAGTGAATTTGTAGAGCATCTAATATTCACTCACAATAGAGGGTGCGATATTAATTTGTTTTGATTTGATCAGTTTTTACTGACTTTGTAAGTTGAAATATTTAAGAGTGTTAGTCATTACCAGTTGTAGTTTGTGCCTATGTATTACAAGGGGTGGTCAAAAAGTTTTGAGCTTCAATATATTAGACCAAAATTTTTATTATTGTCTATACATCAGTAAAACACAACTTTCTTGTGTACTCACGTGGGTATGTTGGGGATGTGACGTCACTGTAATTCATGATGTCATGGCGTTTAAACCGAAACAATTTGGAGTGTTAGTGCAAAGAACGGAAAATCAGGCTCGCTGTTGCATAACAGTTTTTCAGTTTCTAGTTGGATTTACAAAAGCAATGCCCTATGGCATTTGATTTTGTGAAAGCCCTAACAAATACGTTTGTGAATTTTTAATTTGCATATGAGAATATGCGATAATTTAAATCTGTGTTAGCCAAAAATAAAAGCATTCGAGTCAATAATGACTTCATGCAAATACGATGGGTGGTCAAAAAGTTTTGAGCCTTAATATATTAGACTAAAACTTTTTATTGTTTATATATCAGTAAAAGGTACTTTTTGTGTATTTGTATGGGCAGGTTGCGGAAGTGACGTCATTGTAGTTTATGACGTTATAGAGCATTAAGCTGAAATGATTTGGTGCGCAAACACGAGCAGCATTTGAATCAGGCTGATTGTTGCATGAAATGTTTTCAGTCTGTAGCTGGATTTGCCAAACTGGGGCTCTGTGGCGTCCTATTTTGTGAAAGCCTAGAGAAATACACATTTATGAATTTCTTATTTGCATCTGTGATTATACGATAGCCTAATCTTTGACAGCAAATTAGAGCGTTTTAGCCAATTAAGGTGTTATGTCAATATTTGACGGTATCAGAAAAAGCTATTAAAAATTTAACAATTAATTATATCAGTTGTGCTGATGAACGACTAATCGGTATTTCTAACTTATTGCATGGGACCCCTGATGGACAAGGGGCTGACAGCAAGCCCCACGCACCGTCCCCCAAACTTGGTGCTGCAGTTTAGTCTTACATCTTTCCCAGCCTGCTGTTCATGAGTATATTTTCGTACACCAAGACCACTCTGCAAAAAGTAATGACCAGACCCCCAGTGACTAATTTGTTTTGGAATTTAAAATCTGATCATTGTGGTTTCCACTATGCACGATGATGGTGACTGGAGACGTTATTGTTGATGCTTCAAATCGTTTCTATTTAATGCCCTGTGATGTCATAAATTTCAGTGACGTCATATCCGCAGCAGACTCATAAGAGTCAGTAAAGAATGCATGTTTCACTGATATATATACTGTAAAAAAATTGTAGTCCAATATGTTTGGACTCAAAACTTTTTAACTGCCCTTCGTTCTTTTTTCCATATTGTTTGTACAGTTAAATCTAACTTCATGTACATTTTATTTGCACTTTTCGCAGTCTGTTTTAATTTAGCCGTTGGCTGCACTGTGCAGTGAAGATGATTTATTGATTTATGAAGTTTTGTTTATTCATTCATTCATTGTTAGCCTCAGATTCGGCCACTGGCTGACATTGTGCACTTTAAATATGCTTGTACTTAAATATCACAGGGGGAACTGTGCATCAAAGCACTGCTGTTTGCTGCTAGATGATGCGGTTGTGTGGCCCATTGCAGTGTATCGAGCTCTGCTGAATCATTGACAGCTCTGAGTTGGCTGTGCAGTGTCTGTTGTCTGTGCTACAATGATATCAGCCACGATGACTTTACTAGACTTGTGAGTTACTCTCAACCCATACTTACTTCATATAAATTTACTGAGTTGGTATTTGTGCCATAGTGCATTATTATGGTGCTAAGCCAGCAAATACTAATAATTATTATGAATGCTAAGCTGATTTAGCGTGTATTTTAGCATTTCTAATGTTTCTGTTATTAAACAAATGATTACTTGTATTTTGTCAGTGTTTGTCAGCGATTGAATTTCAGTTGTATCATATTAGCCATGGATTCGTGCTTGCGTTATCATCTCGTCTTGTCATATTTACTGTGCAGGTTGATGTTCAGTGTGCTTTGGTGCACAGCGCCATGTCAGCTCAGAACTCAAGCCTCTCGTGCAGCTGTCAACGCAAACTGGAGATGATCTGGCACAAGGTACATTGAGCAGATGTAGTGTGTGACAGTTTCTTATGTCAAATAACATCATGCCTCTCTGACATCCAGCAGTATTGTCTAAACCAAACAGTACACTACAGTGTGCACCAGTAAAAAACAAACCTTTAGGAATCATTCTACATCTTCGGCATTCTACTTAATTTTTTTGCCAGATTTGCTTTATTCCAATAATTTGTTTGAACTAAAGAATGTATTTTTCAAAGTGAACGAGTAATTGGACACAGTTGCACAGTTGTTGGTATAGTAGTTGCAGAGCTTGCAGTAGTATCTATTTTTTGTATGTAGAAGTAAAACTTTGTGTTGTCATCATATGTCAGTGTATTGATCTTACGAGTCGACTTGCCTTTTGTAAATTCATGGCTGTCAGTATAGTAGTTGCACGGTCATCTTTGTACGTTGTGTAGCAGTTGCAAAGATTGTAGTTGTATCTTTGGTGTACAGACTCGGTGTTGTCATCATACTTTAGAATACTGACGTTGTCTAAGTTGACTGTGAGTGTGTGAGGAATTTGTTTAGGCTGTGGTAGTTGCACTGCATTGCTGTAAGTGTTGTAGTTGCAGAGGTTGTAGTAGTGTCCTGAATGTGTAGAAGAAAGATTCAGTTGTGTCATCATACATCAGTGTATTGACATCATCGGAGATGTCTGTGGAAAAATTGGTGCTGCTCAGTTTCTTAGTTCAGTTTCTCACTCGCAACAAGTACCATGACCTCGTTGCTACACTCAAGGTTTTTTTTACTTTCACATTTTAGTTAGCTTACTTGTTTACTTAAGTCCGGTTTATAACAAGCGAACTGAACTCTGTATACATTGGGCGCGATTGTCAAATAGTGCATACATGCCAACCATTTCGAATTTGGCAGAATTTTTCTGCTTTTTATTTCAAATTCCGCTATTCCGATCGTAATTTCATTTCTCCACTTTTTGCCTTACATTCCTGAATGTCCCCAGTAGAACATCACAAACTCAGCACAGTGAATACTAACGTCGCTGAGTAGACCATGTTATGGAGGGGGGAAAGTAACAGCCACACTGCTGCGGTGCCGGTTTTCTTGGGCCATGGACATAGAGTTGTGCCTGGACACTGAAGCGCATATTCATGACATGGCGGCGCTGTGAGTAGCAGGCTGATTTACGGAGGGGGAAAAAGTAACAGCCAATGTAACTACCCACAGTGCCGCGCTGAGTTATTGTGACTGAGCCTGCACTGCGGCACCATATAATATTAGAATATGTAAATAGAGTGCGTGTTGTTGTTACGATTTGCATCAAAGTGAGTAATAAAAGTGACAAATTGGCAAAAAACAACGCATGATGCAACAGTACAAAAGCGATTACAATGTTCAGTACCCAGTCATAAGGCAGTCGCAGACTGTTATCGTGCGATTTGCACGATTTGTTGAATATTGTTTGGTGGACATAGCATTGCTCACGGCAGCATCAGCAATGTCAAGAAACGCGTTCTGTCTTCGAAACATATGTCGCTAGTGAAGCTTCGAGAGGCGAAACCAGTGACAGTTTTTTGCCCCATCATCGGACATGAGCATTATTATGCTGAAGTTCTTTTCACCGAATTTTTGGTGGAACACAATGTGGCGTTTGCAGCATCTGAACATGCTGGACCTCTGTTTAGACGGATGTTTCCGGATGCTGACACTGCTCGGAAATATGGATGTGGGCGCACAAAGATAGCATGTATGATTGAAAGTTTGGCCAAGGCAATTTATCTGCTGTCACTGCTACTGTGGAGTTATTCATTTTAAAAACAATGTTATACTAATGAAACATTGACATATTTTTTGTAGGGCCCTATTCTACAGAGAAACTGCTATTGTTTAAAAAAATTTTTTAAATCATTCTTACCAGAGGCCTTCTGTGAAGCTCAAAATGCACCACAATAAAAATCGGCTGGTGCTTTGCCCCAAACCCCACTGGGAGAGCTGAAAGTGCTCCCCTAGATCCCTTAGCTGGATTATAACTTATCGGTCTTCTGGCCTCCATCGTCGGCCCTTCGGGTCTCCATCATTGATGATTTCTCTTTTTGGTTATCAAATGTTGGCATGTATGTTTTTGACTGGGCAGGTAAACCATAGAGAGTGGATATTGTGGATCATCTGCAGCAACTGTATAACTTAGCGCTTCACCGAAGCAACTAGCAAAAAGTGGTGAAGCAGTGTTGGACATCAACAGACAGTGAGCACATGATCTGTGATCATGGTGATGACCTGTGTCAACTCAGTCTGGCCATCCCTCTACGAGTAGGAGTGAATACTAGCAAAAGCCGGGGCATAAACAGGCAGTGTGAGCTGGTGTCGGAGTGAGTGCTGAGCAAAGGTGGATCATTGCCATACTATGGGACTTGTCTCTGGGGAATGACTTTTTGAGTCTTTTTTTGTTGCTTTTTTATTTGTTTGACCTAGGAGTAATTGTGTGAAACTGTCCAGTTAATCATCTTCTGAGTGGCAGTGTTTTGTATTGATGTGAGTCAGACATCGTTTGTGGAAGTTTACGCACGTCACGTGGTTGGAGGTCGCAGTTTGCTGAAGGCGCACGTAGTGGCGGCGTGTCGTGAATTACTACGGCATGTCACTCATGACGATTTCCAGCAATTACTACTACCAGCCCTGGACAAAGCTCTGCTACGCAATCCCGAGACTGCCATCGTCTGTGAGTAGTAGTCATGGTGATTGTTGTTGTTGTTGTAGCCCATTGCTCCTCTTTTTCATCAGTTGTTGTCGAGCTTGAGAAAATCTGCCACGACGTCTGGGTCATCCCTTAGGTCTTGTTTTGTCAGTTGTGTTCGGCGGGCAGGGCACTGGAACAGATATTCAACGGTGTGTTCTGCCACTCCACAGTCCGGACAAATATGTCATGCCTGCTGTGATGTGGGCTTTGTAGGAATTTAGAAGCTGGCAGTGACCCAAATGTAACTATGCAAGAATAATGCGGATCAACCTGTATAGGTAGCATTTGAATGACAATAATTTGGGCGGAGTACCATTCCAGGGACTCTTTGAAGTACGAAGTTTGACTGTACATTTACGACTGCTTTGCTGCGAAGAGTGCACAGAGCAGAGCAGTATCGCTCAGCTTCAGAGATGCCATCATTGCTGTCGAATTTACTAAGTGTGCTTTCATATTTCTGGCTGGGGCAGTCTGAGATGTGTTGGTGATGGTAATAGTGGTTGTAGTAGTAGTTGCAGTTTGAGTATCTACTATTACCAGCCGTTGCCGGCTCTGGTAACAGCCAGCGACTTGATGGTTTTAACCACTGGGTCAGTGTGCCAGCTGCCAGCAGTCCTGGTCTAGTGTTAGGCAGAAACTTGCTGTTTCTTTTCTAGTGGTGGCTGTAACTATGTCGATTATCAATACTTATTATGCCTACCCACAGAGGGATAGCCAGGCTGAGTTAACCCAGAAAGATAAAAAGTAAAGATATAGCACTTTTTACATGAGACAAACTCGTGGCCAGAAGCACTTTGACAATCTCAGAAGTGGCAGCTGATTGGCATGAGCTAATGATATCGCAGAGCGTTCTGCAGCCGTCTATTGCTCGCATTGGCGAACAACTGGACCTGTGCCTTGTAGTTTGCACCAAGCAGACATACCACTACCCCAATCAGCCACGCTAGGCCTTCACCTCGTAGCCTGTAAGCTACTGCTCATAGGTAGGAGGCTGAGTTGGCCTGAGCACACAGTAGGTTAGCAACTTGCTCAAGGTTGCTTGCAAGTGACCGGCAGTGAGAATCGAGCCATAACCTGAAAGTTATGAGTTGACGTTAACCACTAGACCAGTTGCACCTACACCCAGAGTTGTTACCTGGTAGTGCACCGGCTCGGAATTGAACTGTGGACCTTTCGGTCTCATATCCAACGCCCTAACCGCTGAGCCGCCATGCCACCCATCAAGCCACCAAGCTACCCAGACTGTTTGGTTGAATACTGAGATGATATACTAGCAAACAGTCACTCGTGTCAATACTGTCCCAGCTCAGTGTAGAGTAATGTAGTTGTGACACTGCATCTAAGTTTACCATGCTGGGGCATTGATATCCAGCTTATAGTTTCTTATCTTGGATTGTTTGAAAGAGATCATAAAAAGTCGTTAAACCATTCAATGTCTGTATGCAGGTGTTCGTGATCTGTTATCCAGTGTCAACATTGATCTGAGCATTTACTCAGCTGACCTCGGACGTCACCTCGCTGGTATCTTTTTGCATTATCCATCATTGATAGCTTTTTCTGTCTGAAACAGTTGTGCAATGTGCATGTTTTATTAACTACAATTTAAGCTAAATGTTTTCATTTTTGTCTTCTTATTGCTAAGCTAAATCACTAAATTACTGCTAGCCTATTTCAGTTTTTGTTCAGGGTACTTATGTCTAGTTTTATGAACTGCTGATCACTAGAAAATTATCACAGCTTGTGCGGTAGCAACAAGCTGTTGTATAAGCGATTTGCCAAGTCAATGGGAAAGCCAAAAATTTGACCCCCCACTGCTTCCACATTTTTTAACCAATCTTTTTGAAACTCAAAACCATGAGCGATATTTGGGATACAACCCCGCACGCAAAATTTGGTTGACGTGGGGTGACGGGAAGGGGGTGTGCAAAAATAGTGAATTTTGGCTTACTTTTGGTTTTTTCTCAAGAATAAATGTTGCTTGTTTTGAAATAACTGTCTTAAGATTTGTTTTTCCTTAGTTGCTTGATCTAAAACTAGGTATGAGTCGTATTTATTTTGTGAGCGGGTTTGTACCAGAACAGTGTCATTTGAGTGATGAGTCCGTTCACACTGTTGCTATAGATGTCATTTGTTGGAATGATTTGTTTATTGTTACAGTGTTGTGTGTTGTAACGACATAGTGCCGTGTGTGTGTATACAGCACAGTGTCGTTCCAACGATGAGTCAGTTCATGCCATTGCTACTGATGCTGTTCGTTGCCTAGCAGCTCAGTGCAGTGACTCATCTGCCATTGAGTCTGTGGCTAAACATTTTTTCGCTGTTATCAACGGTCTGCTTCATTGCATATTTCTATGTTGACTCTACTCAACTGACCTAATAAAGACCAGCAGCATCGTTTTGAAAAAAGTTGGCAGGAGGCTGGAAGTTGCATTTTTCTAACAGTCAGAGGAAATTGTTGGTGCACAGAATTTCTATCTTGCTTTTCTATTCCCCCACGGTAGTGATTTTTACTAGCCCTAGTAAACATCCCTGGATATTAAATTCATTTTTTTCCAAATTCGAATTTCGAGCGCTAAAATTCGGATTAAATTCGAACTTCATTTATATATTTGTAAAAGAAAAAAGTCTTCTAAGTGTCCTATAACCACACATTGTATTGCAATATACACATTTAGTTAGACACAAACACATATCGAGTGACAAAATCCAAATAACCATGTAACGCTAATGTACAAATGCACAAAAGACCAATATAATGCCTACCAAGTATACTGATAACTTTTTAAAATAAAGAAATTGAAACAGAAATGCAATTTAATTGTTTGCTTACAGTCACATGTAAGCCTCTAAAGTCGAAAGAATAGTGAACGCAAATGCTAGACGCACGTAACGTAGTGACGCAAGATGAAGGTCACAGCATGCATGCCACACGCCGGGAAGCAGTCTATCAACAGTGCAATCAGCCAGGACGTCAAGTTATGTCGCACTCTGTTGCCGTCGATTGATGTCTGCTCTGTGTCTGGGCCACCAAGATTTGTCACTTTGATAGCTTGCCAGGGGTGCAGAGCAAGATGGAGAGTAATTGAACGCCGCGGCGGTATGCAGGGAGGGGAGGGA
>Ga0209671_1008330_pt1 | contig 10841 bp, 7 predicted proteins | sample WorMetHERISLAND2_2_FD_187401 | JGI IMG/M metagenome (GOLD analysis project Ga0209671, IMG submission 187401) | Marine gutless worms symbiont microbial communities from Max Planck institute for Marine Microbiology, Germany - Olavius geniculatus... | ecosystem: Host-associated > Annelida >...
GAGTCCAAGTGATATGCGATTTTCGAAACTATAACTACTGAACTGGAAATGCTATAGGCTTTCGCGCGTCTCGTGAGCTTTGCTCAAATTTCTTGTTAGGTTCTATCGCACAGTATGTTACACTGGCAAATATTTTTGTTGCAAATATCTAACAGAAATGTTTCATTTTCCGGATAACAAATTCCTTTCCAGAGGTAAAAATGAGGATGACGTAAGCATCAGAAAAGTAAGCTTGGTTGACCGAAAGTGCACGGAAGTTGGTGGGTAGGCCACAAACGCCTCTGCCATTGCGCAAGCAAAAAAGGCAAAAAAGTAGGTGAGCCATGGCCCGTCCTGCCTAGCCCAATATCTTCCAATGGAAGAAGTGTTCTACAAACCTCGGGTGATTCGCTGCGGCTTACATTCAAGCGCTCAATGCGTTTCAGAGCCTCCTCAATTCGCTTCTCCTTCTCCAACTCTTTAGCATCAATCTGAAATAAATACATCACGAAAACATGTACAGATGTTTAAAAAAGGAAAGTTTTTCCCGAGCCTTAAGGCCCATAGGGCGACGCTGATCTCTATTTCTTTGGACCTCAGCCAGACACCAGTTTTTACACTGCGAGAACACGGATACCAGTGTATCGCGCAATGTGCCTGTTTACATCCCAGCACCATGAAACAGGTACCAAATTATACTGCTTGGTGACAGAGGCACATGTGTGTGAACAACTTGCCTAAGATCGTTACCTGGCAGTGTTGCGGTGCGGAGTCGAACCTGTGCCTCTGAGCAGGGTTTTCAAAGCAAACGATTGGGCGTAAATACGCCCAAAAATTTCAGCCCGCACGCCCAAATTTTAAGACGTGGACGTCACGACGTCCAAAAGCAATCTGCTTCGTATTATGTTTATTTGTCTATAATAAACTGGAAATTGACGTCAGAATCTGTTTTTGAATGTTTCGTTGGTTTAAAAAAATTTCGCTGACTGTCGTGTTTCTGAATACTTCATTTCATGAAGACGAGGCATGCAACCATATTAATTTAGGCCTATTATGCGAACAGTTCTGTTCCAGAAACTGCAATCTTCGTTTTGCATAAAACTAGTAGAACTAAATGTTGCTTGTTTTTACAAGAAAGCCCAGTTGTCGCAAAGGAAAACGCGGTACAGCCTATATAGTTCGTTCCACTACTGGCCTTCAAGGTCATCCAAGGTCAATTATTTTTATGTCATTTAAAAGCCAATAGGCCTATGTGACTTTATTAGTGATTAATAGTAACCTTAGCCTTATTTCTCATTGTTTCTGAGATACGGCCGCTTATAGCTTAAAACTTTCCATTAAAAATTTCGGCCAAACCGCTGCAGATGAAGACATGACTACTACTGACATCCTATAGAAAGTCTCCAGCGGCCTATCTGATGGTATCATCGTAGTTTAGCCACAATACTGCACGGTTGGCATACCTTAGTGCATTATGATCTTTGAAGGTCATCCAAGGTCAATGATTTTCATGTGATTTGAAAGCCAATATGCGACTTTCTCTTACAATAGCAATCTAGGCTCTATCTTGCACCGTTTAAACACAATACGTATGAGAGACAAACCAACAGACAGACTGACAGACTGACAGACAGACGACAATCGTGTTATAGACGCGCTATACAGCATAGTTGAGTTATAGCACGTAAAAACCACGACCTATGTTGTTGGTGCATAAGTGACACATATGTACAGGGTGGTCAAAAAAAAAACGGATACCCAGTTTTATTTTTGGGATAACTTTGGTAATTCAGCACCGATTTTAACCATTCTTTCACTGTTACAAGCAGAAATTTATGGCGCGTAAACGTGAAGTTTTTCCACCCACTGCACCTTTATTGTGTGACCACATTATTTAGCAAAACAAACACTGCCAAAGCTACAGTGGTCTCGGAGAACAGGCAACACATAAAGATATCAATTTCGTAGCATAAAATAGTTAAGCTTACTTACTTATTCGCAGTAGTGCATTGTGACGTCATTGTTACGTCATATTGTGTTTATTTACTTTGTTTACCAGTAATAATTTCTAGAATAAATCGTCTGATATGGGCAGAATAACAAAGGATGATCGCTGTTTGATCATGGGCTTACGAACTGAGAACTGTTTAGCTAGGTAAAGTGGTCACAGAATAAAGGTGCGGTGGGTGGAAGAACTTCACGTTTACGCGCCATAAATTTCTGCTTGTAACAGTGAAAGAATGGTTAAAATCAGTGCTGAATTACAGAAGTTATCCCAAAATAAAACTGGGTATCCGTTTTTTTTGGACCACCTTGTAGTAGGGCCTAAGTATTGTTTTGCATTAAGTTTTTGCTCTAGTTTTCTTGTAGACCTACTGCATGACTTCCAGGTTTTTACACTGACGTCCAAATTTTTTAACCTGGAAGTCATGACGTCCTGGAAATTCCGGTCTATTGAAAACCCTGCCTCTGAGTTACCTCAGGATTACAAGTCTGACACATCACCGTTAAACTACCGAGCCACAGATGTTTAACTGTAGTCATAATGGCGCAACATATAGCTGTTAAACGGCAGTCCTAAGCATGACTTATTTTTGCATTAACTCGATACTAAACCATAATCCTAAGCAGCAGCATCATCTGAACTAAAGGACACAGACTATCATTCTACATGATTATGTTTTTACCTATGTCTGTTTCTCTATCTGTCCGTAGTATCCCTCAAAAGTTTTTAAAAGACTCAAGCAAAATTTGTACACTACAGCAAGAAAACAATGCGCTAGATTTTTGTGGGTGATCCTGATATCATCCAATCTGATCACACATTTGAAAAGCAGAAATTCTGGCAAAGATTTGAGTTTTCTGCATGCCGCCTCTGCAAATACTGAGAAAGAAAAACCAAACACTGATTGGAAGTAGCCAGGACTACTTGGCACACAACTGAAACAACAAGATGAAAATCCACATAAAATGGCACTGAAAAAAAAGCTCAAGGAAGAATGTGAGAACCCAAAAAGTACCAGTAGCTGTAGCTAAACATTACATAATAGGCATCTGAAAAGTGGAGCTAAATCTAGCTTTGAGAGCCTACCTCAAACAAGAGCTGGTGATTCTCCAGCAGGTCTTTCATCACTCCTATCTCCACATTTGTCTTGCCAAAATCTGATGGAGGCTCCGTCTCCTGCATGCACATGTGAAGCTGCAAAACTCACGACTGAATAAAGGTAAAGGTTGGAATATAGCTCCCCCTCACATAGCTACGGAGCATCACCTGCCATATGGGATCACATAGTGTTTCCTGCCACCCAACACAGGTGAACGCGCCCCGCCTTAACCCCAGCCAGATAGACCAGTACTCGATTTACCTATCCCGGAAAGACGGAAGGCTGAGTTGACTTAGGCAGCTAGTTACAGATGGAGATGGTTTATCTGCCTGCAGGCAGTCACCCATCCAAGTACTAACCTGGCCCAGCGTAGAGTAACTTTGTTGATCGAATGAAATGCGTTATTGTTATGCCAAGTCACCACCTGTATACTACATACACAGCTTCAATTACTGCTAAATGTCTTCCAAATTACAAAAATGTGCTGACAGTCTACATTAAATACAGCTAAGTTTTCCAAAGTTTAATTAAAACTTCAAGTAAGACTTAAATACAAAAAGAATGATGTTCTTAGGATGCAGTGTTTCAGAATGCTTCCATAAATAAGTATTCTATTGACCTAAGAGGCTGCAATTTAAACCTAACTCAAAAACAAAAAAACCCACTGCACATTATAAAACTCAAAAACTGCATTAAATGCCAATAAAATCCAATTAAACAACTTAATGCCAAATGCAGAAAAAAAGCAAACTGGTTTGACAAAGCAAACGTTAATCAAATAATTCTTTTAAAAACTGCAGGGTAAGCCAAAAAACGTGCCACTTCACTTTTGTCCATATCTTTGCCAATTATTGACTGACTTTCAAAATTCTTTCACTGACGCACTCTTCAGACAATTTGCAATAATGTGATTATTATAGATCCCACCACACCGTAAATGTCTCTCTGCACTACCTTGTGAAATATCAATGAAATACGCATACATAACGATAATAACAAACAAACATTTTGGTAAAATTAAAAAAAACACTTCAGACCAACACTGCAGTGAATGGTGTGTATGACACTAGACTGTGTGGGTATAACACAGTCCAGTGTCATATGAATCATTCATCATAATGTTGGTCTGAAGCGTTTTTTTTCATTTACCTAAATTTTTGTTATTATCGTTTTTTGCTTACATTTATATTTCACAAGGTAGTGTAGAAATGAATTTACTGTGTGGTGGGATATATAATAATCACATTATTGCAAATTGTCTGCAAAGTGTGGCAGTGGAAAAATTGTAAAAATCGGTCAATAACTGGTGAAGATAAAGACAAAAGTAAAGTGGCACGTTTTTTATGGCCCATGGTGTATACAGCATACATTGTCAAGCTTCATAAGTATTGGTCCAAAGATGGATGCCAGGTTAAGCACCGACATCTTGTTAAGTTGTTCCTTCTGAGCAACCCTATGGTAAACCACATATCAGAAAATTAAAACCCAATAACTCTTTATGGAAAACCCATCACTAAGCTACAGAGTGTCACCTGCCATATGGGGTTAAACAATATCACCTGCCACCCATCACAAATAAATGCGCCCACCTTAACCCCTTTCAGAGAAGGTGGTACTCGATTTACCTACCACAAGAAATTGAAAACTAAGTTAACTTTTGTGGTTGGTTAATATACTGAGATGGTTTACCCGTCCACAGACAGTCACCCATGCAAAGGCCCAAAAATAAGAATTTCTGGGAATTGCTATACATGCAGCAGGCCTTATACAGGCCAACAGCCCATCCAGAAAAATAACGCGAAAGTTCTAAAATTGTTTTTAAGATAAGATACTTAGTTAAAATACAAGAAATGGACAAAAGTTTACAAAACAGCAGATACAGCAATCAGTCAATAAATTATTAATAAACACAAAAAACAAACATAAATATTCAGGTTCAGAACTTTCTAGACAAACGCTAAAGCACAAAGTCTGATCCATGTGATGTAGCTTTTTCCAAGTGAAAGCTCTACAGTTACAAAAGCAATAAAATCTTTTGACATTGGTAAACTTTAAATGGTGGTAATAAATAACAGCACTAACATGCCCACAATCAGGTATCATACCAGGATGGAGACAACTGGGCACATACTGCCAAAAACCACTGACTCTACTGCGTAAGCCCAGCCAAGAACCCACCAAAACTCATCCCAAATGTAATTCAATTTTAGCTCTGTTCTACTAATAATGAGATTTGATTAAGTTATATTTTGGAAATTTACAACATGAAGCTACAAATTTTCGGTTATTTATGTGATGCAACTATATCTAACAGTAACCTTTCTACTAATGAAAAATCTGTGAATACCCCAAACCTATCAAGCTGGGCTTTTTTGGGCTCAGCCAAGTGCCTCAGACTCGGCCAATGGCTGACATTGTGCACTTAATATGCACGTACTTACTTACTTACTTAAAAAATAAGTTTAATCTAGAAATAAAACCAAATACAACCAGCGGGTTGGACTTCTATAAAAAAACGTTTTTCAACCCTGTATCATACTCAGACGACCACTCATTTTCAATAGTGATTTTCCACGACTTTCCATGAGCTTTATGAGTTTCTGTGACTTTCTGGGCCTAAAAAATGGCATTCTTAAATTCCACGACTTGCTACGGCTTTCCACGACGAGAGAAATTTCTCACCGAGTGAGGTGCAGAACGAGCTGTTTCAATGTGGCGTGATTGACTGAAGGTAACTGTCGAATACACTGCTTGTAGGCTTCCAGCTTCTCATCAAGTTCTCTCGTATCTGCAGCACAAAACATCTTTCAAACATCACTAGAAACCAACAGTACAAAACAGTAACACAAAATTCTAGTGTATGCTGTACCCTTTGTCCAAATAAAAAAGTATGACTAGTATGACTAAACAAAAGCAAAACCTACCGGCAAAAATTCGTTTTGTTGACATTCGGTTGGAAAACAGATAATGAGTACAGCACTAAATCCAATTTTCGCAAAGTATCAGTCATACTCACATTTTGGAAAAGCATCTCGCTCCGAAATTTGGATCATTCTGTAGATTAAATGCATCTGTGTTATTTAGACAACCTGAATGTCATGCATATAAATCCATTTGAAAAGGAGTGGAACAACATCAAGTAAATCATACAGAAAAGCAAATATGAAACACTTAATTATGTGTCATACTTTGTGACTTTTAAATTTTATTTCTTCAATTTTGTCATGTTTTATTTACTCTTGTCATACTGTACGAAAAAGTAATCTAATTTTACTGCAACTGACATACGAAAATAACTCTGATGTAGTAATCTGATATTAAAAAGTCTGTCTAATCATTACCAGCCCTAATCCAAACACACAAATGTACATTGATAATAAGTAGGCTCCAAAAAATTTCGTTTTTGATAAAAAAATGACAAAATAATGAAAACTGGTGGTCGTGATGAAAATATTGATTTTTGACGAATTTTGATGAAATTTGCAAAATTTTTACTTTCTGTCAAATGAAAAATGGCATTTTTGGCGGCAAAATTTATTGAAGTCTGTTTATCATAAGAAGCAATCAATTTTGAATGGAGAAAAAATGGCAAAATTTGGGATTTGTAGCAAAGTTTTTGACAAAGTTTGCACGTTTTGACAAACAAAAAGATAAGTGGAGACCAAAATCCTTGAAACTTGGCAAGACTTTATAGAATTAGCTGACAACAGCTACAGTTATGCACTGCTAAAAAGTCTTATTTTCAGATGGTGAAATTTGGCGAAATTCAGGATTCTTGTAAAAATTTTTGACAAAATTTGTACTTTTTGACAAACGAAAAATGGCATTTATGGCAGCAAAATGCTTTGGAGCCTAATAATAAGATAAAAACAGCACAGACTTGCAGCGTTGATCCAGTGAGAGTAGAGTTGAAGAGTAAGCAGAGGAGAGTCCAATGTACGAAAGAACCGTTTCAGAGCATTAGCAACATCGTGTATCTGATAATCATCCAGCTTCAGTACCAGACCACGGGCATCTACACACCAACCAATGACATAAGCCCAAATTTCATTACACTGACTTTCACCGAAACTTCCCCGCAGGGAAAGTCATGGACAGAAATCATGAAAGTCGTGAACACAAACCATCTTGACATGTCGAGATGTTTGCGACAAAGTCTGTGACAAGTCTGTGACAAACCCGTTTGTGTCACTCTAATGGAATTTAGTCCGTTTAACTTAGCTTAACTGCTATCAAATCCAGTCATTCACACACCAGTGGCTCAGATTCAAACTTCGGCTATATAAAGATTTTACTGACATTGACAGTTTGACCCTGACATATACAAAACACAATCTGGACTGCACGTTTCACTCCTGGCTGAGACCGCTGCAATGCTTATAAACAGCCAAAAAGAAAAAACAGTCCTCAGTGGAAATATAAATGCAGTAAGTGCTTTTTGGTTAATAATACTATTTAAAATCACACACAGATTACAATATGTCATGCATGCATGTAATCATAAGCCCAAAATTTAAGTTTTTCCAGCAGCTCCTACCTTCTAGCATTAGCTTGACGAGCTGCGTCACTTTGGAATGCTGACCACTAAGCCGATAAATACCCACACTGTCCATTCCTAAAATTAAACAAAATGTGTTGAACAAAAATAAACATTAAGTGGAGCTGTCTACTACTACAGTGCTCCAGTAAAGCAGTCACACCATAAATGACGAAAATATCAGTAAAATATGCTCATCAATCAACGTTTTTTTTTGCAGTGACCACGATGGGCATGACCGCACAGTAAACTCATGACAGAAGTATTTTGTAGCCATTCTAACAGGCCACATTAAGGGTCTTGCACATTCTGTCCGTTAGTCTGTCCATCTGTCCCAAACAGACTCGTAACCTAAAAACCAAAAAACACACAACTAGAAAGCAGTCAGAGCCTGCACACCTCCGCCAAGGCCATGTTGTTCGCTAGGTGGCAGCACCATCTTCGGTTTTGCAGTGGTTTGCCTTATGCCCCATTGAAAGCAATGGTAACAAAAATTTCATAGTGATCCAGAATCCAGAATTCCTTCCTGATCACCCCCAAAATTGAATCACTGGTAGTTTTCGCCATTCCCGACATGCCCTCAAAATTTCAGAAAGGTCCTTCCAGAACTTTTTGAGTTATCTTGCTAACACACAGACAGACAAACAAACAAATAAACAAACAAACAAAGTCTGGCAAAAACATAACCTCCTTGGCGGAGGCAAAAACAAAATTGGTGTGCACGTTCCCCAGAACAGGAGTAACCGGTTTGGCAGTCAAAAGCTCAAACCATCAAAGATCAGTAACACATTAGTTTGTGAATACTTCAAAAATCATCACAATCAGAATAAATATGTATGCAAAAACTTATGACAGCTGTACATAACAGCTTTTATTACAATGTAATAAAATGCATAACATAATAATAATTTTCTAGTAGCAGACAATCTAGCAAATTATTGGAAATCTTCACTGAAGAAATTGTTGTAATACCATGCAGAGCCACGAAGCTGATGCATTTATCCACAGCCAATGGAACGTTAGCAGCATTCAGAGCCTGTACAGATATACTGCTGCCTATCTCCTGCATCCAACACATTACACAACATTTGGCTTTCCATATTTCACCTACAACCTGCTAAATATAAACTAAGTACAAGCCACAATAGTATATCAAGAGTACAGACTACTGAAAATGTGATTTAGTAGTTCCTTAATGCTATTTCAGCATCACAAAAGGTGATTTCATGATGTAATAACATTAATATAAACTGATTACACAACTGAAAATTCAAAGTAAAAAATCATTTAGCAATAATGAGACACATATACTAAAAACTATTGACCAAAAAATTAATTAAAACAATTAAGTGTCTGCCAATGCTTTGTAAAATCAGCATCATGTAGACTCAGTAACTTTGTAAAAAAATTAGACCAGTGTTGCATAGTGTAAAACATACCTATGCTGCTGTTACCACAACTACAATTTTTGTACTATTCCTACTAGTACTTTCAACTTTTGCATAAATGACCACTTATCACACACAAATTAGAAAGCAATGCTGAGAACAAAAACTGCATCAAATATAACTAATGATTCAAACACTGTGAGTAAGATGAAAATTAAGATGACAGATTTTAAACACGTCAACTTTAAAATAGAAAACTTTAGATCGTTCCGATATATGCAACATTCAAGCTAATCAAACTGTCAATATCACTCCTATGCTCAGAAGTTAACAAATCTTGGCAACTACATTGGATGAGGAGGAAGATGAATGGTCTGGTCAGATGTGTCAGGAATAAGAGTACTAAAACTATTAAAATCTGATAATTCGTCTTCAAGTTATGATCAATAATGTCGGCATCCCTTTTTTGAGATGGAGTGTATTTAATGCATGTGAAAGAAGCCTTACAGATACGGCTGCTTGAATGATGGAGAACCAAGCATCAGTTTCGTGCTTGACGTCTGCTTGCATGCACAAGGTTCTGCATATAAAAATGCAAACATCTTAAATTATTAATCTAATCCAATCTGAAAGCCATTTCATCGCAGTTCATTCTTGGAGTGTGTGCTGCAGCCAAAGATCACAAAAATCAATAAAACCCCCTTATTTTGAAAGTTCAGGGTCTTTCAAAATCATCAATGTTGATACAACTGAAAAGCTCGTCACTAGTGCTTGTTGTGATAGGCAGCATGCCCATGCCAATCCGCGACCGTTTTCACGACAGACTAGCCAACAACGATAAAATAACAACTTTTACGAGGGTACCACTCGTTGATGCCCTAGTGCGCAGGTTTCCTTTTTAAACCTAGAAAATCGAGACTTGGACCATCGAAATCCATGTTCAATGCTGAAAATTTCATATGCAGCTTCTCCATGTCTATCTCAATTGATTTTGGTGCAATTCGCTCTTGAAATGTGTCTTGCAGCCCAAAATCGCCAAAAAATCCATAAAAACCCTACTTTGGCGTTCAAGGTCATCCAAGGTCATTGAATTCAGCAGCAATAGAGAGCCAATGTACAACTTCCTATTAAATGATTAATAGCAACCTAGGCCCTATCTCACACCATTTCTGAGATACATCGACTCATTGGCTGAAAAGCACAGATTTTTTATATCCCCCTCTCATTTAGCGCCCTCGTCAGGGTGATCCCCTTTGAATTTATGGAAAAGCTTTTCGGTTCCTAAAACTAGAGTCTTCCATGCAGCCAATGGTGTTAAGATTTGGTGATCCTAGCTTGACCGTTTTTGACTGATCCACCCGTGTTTCGAAAGAACAGACGGACAAACAGACAAACAGTCGGACAGAATTGCGATGGCTAAGACGCGCTAAAGCAGTAGCTGCTTTTGTGCGTAAAACATAAATATGTTACATGTATAAAATGCTAGCACCTGCCAGCAGAAAGGTCAATGGCAAATGCATGATGAGTCTCCATTACTTCCTGACACACATCTGTCTGCATCAAACCTAACCATAACAAACCACAAAAAACATATGCTCACTTTGATGAAAAATAATGAAAACGAATACAAGCATTGTGTCCAATGGTAACATGTTGGAATAGTGAACATGAGGTGACTGATTTGACTTCCGTCTGTTGCACTGCCAGGTAACAACTTTGGGCAAGTTGTTCACACACATGTGCCTCTTTCACCAAGCAGTATAATTTGGTATCAGCCTAACTCATAGGCAGATCCAGGACTTGAAGTTGGGGGGGCAAGGTCGAGCGCCGAAG
>Ga0209671_1008332_pt1 | contig 10840 bp, 7 predicted proteins | sample WorMetHERISLAND2_2_FD_187401 | JGI IMG/M metagenome (GOLD analysis project Ga0209671, IMG submission 187401) | Marine gutless worms symbiont microbial communities from Max Planck institute for Marine Microbiology, Germany - Olavius geniculatus... | ecosystem: Host-associated > Annelida >...
CCCGTGGCTTATTGGCTGTTGGCAAGCTCTCAGTACCGGATGAACAGAATTACGGGTTTTCTCAACCCCTGGCAGTATCCGGCCGCTGAAGGTTATCAAATTATTCACTCGTTAATGGCTTTCGGCACCGGTGGGTTGTGGGGCACGGGAATCGGTAAGGGATATCAAAAGTTATTTTATCTTCCCGAACCCCATACTGATTTCATTTTTTCAATTATCGGGGAAGAATTTGGCTTGATGGGCGTTCTGGTAATCATCATACTTTACGCCTGGATTTTGTTCAAAGGCATCAAGATTGCGCGCAATGCACCGGACAGATTTGGATCGCTGGTGGCCATCGGCCTGACGGCTGCCATGGGCATGCAAATCTGCATCAACATGGGTGTCACCCTGGGACTGTTGCCCACCAAAGGCCTCACCCTGCCCTTTTTGAGCTACGGCGGAACGTCCCTGCTACTGAATATGGCATCCATTGGGATTTTAATGAATATAGGGGCGGCACGCAGGGCGTGAGGGCATGGTTTTTAGTTATTGGTTATTCGGAAGTTGGGTTATCAATTTTAGCCCTTTTTAGACAGCCGGTAATTTCCGTGAGCCAAAAACGAATAACATATAACTAATAACGAATAACCGGCGATGACTAAACGAAGCAAAAGCGGGGTATCAAAATAGTTAACATGGTTGAAGCAATGGAAAACCGCCCATTAAAAATTGTCATCGCCGGCGGCGGAACCGGCGGGCATCTTTTCCCGGGAATTGCCATCGCCCGGGAATTCGAAGCTCGTAATTCAGCTTCTAAAGTAATTTTCGTGAGTACCGGCAATCCCATGGAAAAAACGGTGCTATCCAAGGCGGGCTATGAACTGCGCTGTATTACAGCCGCCGGCATCAAGGGACGCGGTGTCTGGAATCAGCTGATATCCGCTTTTAAAATCCCCAAAGGGATATTGGAGTCCCTGCGGATTATTCGCGATTTCGCGCCTGATTTGGCGATCGGGCTCGGGAGCTACTCGGCCGGCCCGGTCATCATCGGTGCCTGGCTGCGGCGCATCCCCATCGTGATCCATGAGCAGAATATTTTACCGGGAATCACGAATAGAATTTTAGCGCGCTTCGCCGATCGCCTATTTATTTCGTTCAAGAGTACCGAATTCAAACAGAATTCCAACAAAATACGGTGGACGGGCAACCCGGTGCGGCAAGAACTTTTGGAATATTGCCCGGACCCGGGCGCAGAAAAAAAAAATGACACCTCAGACGGGGTGATGACCGTGCTGATCATCGGCGGCAGTCAGGGGGCTCATGCCATAAACATGGCGATCATCGACGCACTGGAAGGTCTCAAGGATAAAGATCGTTTGCATTTTATCCATCAGACCGGTGCAGCGGACGAACAGCAGGTGATAGAGGCGTACCGCCGCAACAATATCGGAAGCACGGTGCAGTCATTTTTTGACGATATGGCCGAGCTTTACAGTCGGGCCGATCTTCTGATCTGTCGGGCTGGGGCTACCACGGTTGCGGAAATAACGGCCCTGGGTAAAGCGGTCATCTTCATTCCCTTTCCCCATGCCGCCGACAACCATCAGTTGCTCAATGCGGACATGCTTGCCGGCGAGGGCGCCGCCGAGGTAATCGTCGAAAAAGATCTCAACGCAGAATTTCTCGGCCGGAAAATAACATACTATGCCACCCATCGTGAGGCACTGAATGATATGGCCGCCAGGGCTCGGCAATTCGGCAACCCGCAAGCCGCCGGCAATATCGTCGACGATTGTTATCAATTGGTGGATAGGTTGACTGGTTGATCCGGTTGTTAAGAATGAACTCCGTGGATAAAGCGGAAAATTCGAGAGTAATCGTAGAAATGATTAAAATTGCAAAATGACTAAATTGACTAAAATTGAGGTATTCTGTCGATTCCAATATATCGGGCCACAATATCGGGCTACACACGCAAAGCGAAACCCGTAGCCCGTAGCCCGTAACTCGCAACCCGTAACTCGCAACCCGAAACCCGTAACCCGTAACTCGCAACCCGTAACCCGTAACTCGAAACGCGCAACACGCAACGCGCAACACGCAACACGCAATGATTCAACTGATCAACTAATCAACAAATCAACTAATCAACTAATTTCATGTACTTAAAAAAATATCACATCCATTTTGTCGGAATCGGCGGTATCGGTATGAGCGGCATTGCCGAATTGCTTCTCAATCTGGGCTACAAGGTATCAGGCTCAGATCTGAACACTTCCGACATCACCGAACGCCTCCAATCCCTGGGCGGTAATGTTTATGAAGGGCATCAGGCCGATCAGATCGAGGGCGCCGATGTAATCGTAACGTCATCAGCCGTCAAAAATGACAATCCGGAAGTATTGGCGGCTGAACAGTCATCGATTCCGGTGATCCCCCGCGCGGAAATGCTGGCAGAACTCATGCGCCTAAAATACAGCGTTGCCATCGCCGGTGCCCACGGCAAGACCACGACCACCTCGATCGTGGCTTCTGTGTTGGCTCGCGGCGGACTCGACCCGACGATTGTTATCGGGGGCAAATTGAAAGGCATCGGTTCCAACGCAGTGCTTGGGCAGGGTGATTTTATCGTCGCCGAAGCAGACGAAAGCGATGGATCGTTTTTGAAATTTTCGCCCGCCATTGCCGTGGTCACCAATATAGACCGTGAGCACCTGGATTTTTATCCGGATATGGATGCCATCAAATCGGTGTTCCTGAACTTTATCGACCGGATACCGTTTTATGGTCTGGCCATTCTCTGCCTGGACAACGAGCCGATACAGGATCTGATTCCCGCCATCAAAAAGCGCTATACGACCTACGGCATGAGCACCCAGGCGGATTACCAGATCCGGGATGTCGAGTTTGCCAAGCGGCAAAGCTGCTTCACGGTCATCAAGCGCGGCCGCAAACTAGGCCGCATAACTCTGAATCTGCCGGGCCTGCACAACGTCTATAATGCCACGGCCAGCATCGCCGTGGGCATCGAACTGGATGTGCCTTTTGCCGCCATTAAAAAAGCGCTCGAAGCCCTTGAAGGCGTGCAGCGCAGGCTGGAAATCAAAGGGACGGTCAGCGGAATTACGGTAGTGGACGATTACGGTCATCATCCGACTGAAATAAAAACCACCCTGGATGCTCTGCAGAAATGCTGGCCGGACAAGCGCAAGGTCGTGGTCTTTCAGCCTCATCGCTATAGCCGGACCCAGGCCTTGTTCGACGATTTTACCCGGGCCTTCTACCAATCCGATGTCCTGCTGGTGCTGCCGATCTATGCCGCCAGCGAACCTGAAATCGAGGGCGTCTCCGGACAGCTTTTATGCGAAGGCATCCAGGCCCACGGCCACAAGGAAGTTAATTTCGCAGGCTCCATGCAAGATGCAATTATCGCTTTGAAGCGCCATTTAAAATCAGGTGACATCCTGCTGACTCTTGGCGCCGGCGACGTCTGGAAGGTTGGCGAGTTGGTGTTAGAAGAACTAAGATAAATTGGGCAGTCGTAATGCCCAAGTAGAAAATTTAAGAATAATACGAAAATTGATTGCGGATTGCGGATTGCGGATTGCGGATTTAAGGTATTCTGTCGATTTTATAAATGGACAGAGCGCAGCGATACCACCAATCCGAAATCCCCGATCTAAAATCCAAAATCAACACCGGGGGATAAGCTATAAAGAGCTGATCTTTTTTGACAACCATTAATTCTTTATAACCCGACTCTGCAAGAGATTAGGTGTTTCTATTGTCTAAAAGCAAAAAGCCGCGCAAAAATTATCGCAAGGGTCAAAAATTAAAGGCATGGCACCGGTTGCTGGGCCGCCTGGCGCTGGGATTCAAGGTCGTCGCGGCAGTGTCTGCCTTTGCCGGCATGACGGTATTTTTTATCCTGGTGCACGAAATTGTGACCCAGTGCGATTATTTTGCCGCGGAGACCATAACCATTGAAGGCAACCGGCGCCTGACCCAGGAGCAGGTCGCCCGGCAAGCCCGGGTTCGGGCCGGCGATAATATCCTGTCCGTCAATCTCTCCCTGGTCAGGAGCAGACTGATGGCGCATCCCTGGATCGCCGAAGCGGAAGTCATCAGGGAAATTCCGTCGACGCTCATCATTCGAATCAAAGAACAGACGGCGCTGGCGGTAGTCGATTTTGGAGAAAGATTTTTAATCAACCATCAGGGTCGCATCTTTAAGGCGTGGACTCCCACAGATCAGCCGGGCCTGCCGGTGATCAAAGGCCTGGATCTATCGGACCTGGAAGTCTACGGCCGCCTGGAGCCATCCGCGCCGGGGGCAACCATGCCTGATTCGACCCCATTTCGCGCGGTGATGCAGGTATTGGAGCTCGGCCAACAGCAGGGCAGCATCCTGCCCAACCATTTGATCCGGCAAATAAGTGTCGATCGGCAAATCGGATTGACGATCCACGCGTTTGACCACCTGAAGGCCATCAGTCTGGGTTACAGCGATTACGTTAGAAAATACCATATGCTGGCAGAATTATTTACCTATCTCAAACGGCAGCGAAGCATTTTTGATTTCGATCGGGTTGATTTGAACAATCTGCAGCGTATCGTGGTTAATCCCATTAAAATAGAATCCCCCCAACAGGGAGACTAGGAGGGCATACATGCGTCGACAAGAGGACATTATCGTAGGTCTTGATATCGGAACGACCAAGATCTGTGCGGTTGTCGGAGAAGTAACCGGGTCGGATATCAACATCATCGGTATTGGAACTCATCCGTCCATCGGCCTGCGCAAAGGGGTCGTAATCAACATCGAATCCACCGTCGATTCGATAAAAAAAGCCGTGGAGGAGGCGGAACTGATGGCAGGCTGCGAAATTTCATCGGTGTGCGCCGGCATTGCCGGCGGACACATCACCGGATTCAACAGCCGTGGCATTGTGGCCATCAAGGGCACCGAGATTACGGAAAACGATGTCGAGCGGGTAATCGACGCCGCCCGGGCCGTGGCGATCCCCATGGATCGGGAAGTCATCCATGTCCTGCCCCAGGAATTCATGGTTGATGATGAATCGGGAATTCAAAATCCGGTGGGGATGGCCGGGGTTCGGTTGGAGGCAAAAATCCACATTGTCACCGGTGCGGTTGCTTCAGCCCACAATATCGTTAAATGCGCCAACCGGTCCGGTCTCGATGTCTCCGATATCGTCCTGGAATCCCTGGCATCCGGTGAAGCAGTACTGACCGATGAGGAAAAGCAGTTGGGAACGGCCCTGCTGGATCTCGGCGGCGGTACCACCGACCTGGCGGTGTTCGCGGGAAAAAATATCAAGCACACCTTCGTGCTGGCGCTGGGCGGCAACAACCTGACCAACGATATCTCGGTCGGTCTGCGGGCCCCCCAGGCAGAAGCCGAAAAAATAAAAAAGAAATACGGTACCTGCCTGGCCCGTGCCATCAGCAGCGACGAGAGCATCGAAGTTTCCGGCATGGGGGGGCGGGAGCCGCGCAAGCTGCCCCGCCAAATTCTGGGAGAGATTCTTGAGCCCCGTCTGGAGGAAATCTTCGAGTTGATTTACCGGGAGCTGTACCGGGCCCGTATGGAGAATGCGATCCCCTCCGGCGTTGTCTTGACGGGCGGAACCTCCCTGCTCGAGGGTGTATCGGAGGTGGCTGAATCGGTTTTCAAGCTGCCGGCCCGCATCGGCAAACCCCAGGGAATCAAGGGCCTCGTGGATGTGGTTAACAATCCGATGTATGCCACCGGCGTAGGATTGGTTTTATTCGGTGCGCGCAACCAGGATGCCAAAAAATTCAGGATCCGGGACAAAAATATTTTCAACCGGGTGATGGCCCGCATGAAGAAGTGGTTCAGTGAAGTGGTCTAGATATCAGAGGACAGAAAACAGAGTACAGAAAACAGAAGACAGAGGGCAGAGGGCAGAGGACGGATGAATTGAGAAGTCGGAATGCGGAAGTCGGAAAACAAAGCATAGCGCAGACGGCTTAGCGCAAAGCACAAAGAAGTCGAGTACTGAGAACAGGCGACAGCCGACAAAGGACAACGTACAAACGACAGTGGACAGTAAAAGGGTAAAACGGTAGGACGGAAAAACGGTTAAGGTATAGGCTCAATGATATCGAACAGCCAATACCCGATACCTAATACCCAATACCTAATACCCAATACCTAATACCCAATACCCAATACCTATTACCCATTACCCAATAACTAATTTCAACAACCATTAACAAATAACCAATAACGAACAACTAATAACGAATAACCAATAACTAAATCCGGTAGGAGGGCAAACATGTTTACCTATGTTGACAAGGAAAAATCAGCGAAAATCAAGGTTATCGGAGTGGGAGGCGCCGGCGGCAACGCCATCAACAACATGATTTCATCCAATCTCCAGGGGGTCAAATTCATTGCAGCCAATTCGGATGCCCAGGCTCTTGAAATTTCCAAGGCCCCGGTTCGCATTCAGCTGGGCGAGGCAATCACAGAAGGGCTGGGTGCCGGAGCGAATCCCCTGGTTGGCCGGGATGCGGCCCTGGAAAATGAAGATGAAATCCGGCAGGCCCTGGCCGACAGCCACATGGTCTTTATTACGGCCGGTTTCGGCGGCGGCACCGGCAGCGGCGCGGCCCCGGTCATCGCTGAAATCAGCAAAGATCTTGGCGCCTTGACGGTGGCCGTCGTGACCCGGCCGTTTTCATTTGAAGGCAAGAAGCGGTCCAAAGTGGCGGAAGAAGGCATCGAAACCTTGAAAAAAGTAGTCGATACGGCCATCACGATTCCCAACGACCGGCTGCGCGGTCTGGCATCCAAAAAAGCGACCCTGATGGAAATGTTTGTCAAGGCCGATGAGATCCTGCTGCACTCGGTAAAAGGCATCACCGACCTGATCATGATGCCGGGCGTGGTCAATCTGGACTTTGCCGATGTCAGGACCACCATGTCCAAAGCCGGGATGGCCCTGATGGGAATCGGCATCTCGACCGGCGAGAATCGGGCGGTGGAAGCCGCTGAAAAGGCAATTTCGCATCCATTGCTGGAAGACATTCCCATCAATGGCGCCAAGGGCGTTTTGATGAACATCACGGCCACCAGCGATATGGAATTCGAAGAGGTCGCCGAAGCATCCGAATTCATTCACAGCGAAGTGGGCGAAGAAGCTGAAATCTTCTGGGGCACTTCCGTAGACGACAAGCTGGGCGACGAGATGCGGGTGACGGTGATTGCCACCGGGATCGGCCAGGAACCTGCTGAAGCCGAAGAAGAGATTGTACAGCCCCTGCGCGGCGTAATCAGGGATATCACGCCGGAAGATAATATTATCGATTACGATGAGCCGACCTTCATGCGCCAGAAAAAAGCGGTGGGTGAGTCATCCGGCGCCTACTACCGGGGCAACAGCGGTGTCATCATCGACGACACCGAATTGGATGTGCCCACCTTTCTGCGAAGAAAGGCTGATTAGAAGCGTCCGTTGTCCGTTGTCGGTTGTCAGTTGTTTGAGGGTTCACGCCAAATTACCTGATTCCTTGATAAGATCGGGGAATTATATGAGGGTGTAGGACCTTTGATCGTACCGCCTGGGTTGCCCCTCAAATTGGTGGTTGACTTTGTTTAAAACAGCACCACTATTTTAACCAGCGACGAACTGTTGTGCAGACAACCGACCACCGACCACCGGCAACGGACAACAAAAACATGCCGCCTAAGTCTGACAAATCGCCCGCCCCGGATATCCGCGCCGAAATCGGAACCATCCGCAAGTCCTGGCGCGCAAGCGTCAGGATTGCCCTGGTTTATCCCAATCGCTACCACGTGGGCATGTCCAATCTCGGCTTCCAGACCCTGTACCGGCTTTTCAACAGCTATGCGCAGGTGGTCTGCGAAAGGGCCTTTTTGCCGGAAGACAATCTGCCGCAACCCGGCCGACTGAAAACCCTGGAATCCGGCCAACCCATTGCCGCGGCCGACATCGTGGCCTTTTCCCTATCCTTCGAAAATGACTACCCCCATCTGCTGGCCATTTTAGACGAAGCCGGCATCCCATTGCAATCCGGCGCCCGCAGCGAAAACCACCCGTTGATCGTCGCCGGCGGTGTGGCGAGTTTTCTAAACCCGGAGCCTATCGCAGCTTTTGTCGACTGTTTTCTGATCGGCGAAGCCGAGGGCATCCTGCCGCGGTTTTTTGAGGTATTTGATTCCAAGGCGGGGAAACAGGATCTCTTGCAAGAATTGGCACGCCGGGTCCCGGGGGCCTATGTGCCGGCATTCTACCGGACCCACTACAAAAATGACGGCACCATTGAAAGCGTTGAACCCCTGGAAGATGTCCCCCCTAAAATAGAGCGCGTCTTCATGGATGATCTGGCTCAAGAACCCACCTGCAGCACGATCATAACGCCCCACACCACCTTTGGTGGTACCTTTTTAATTGAAACCGGGCGTGGATGCCCCCACGGCTGCCGATTCTGCAGTGCCGGATATATATATAGGCCGCCCCGATTTCGCCCCATCGCCCTGCTTGAAGAATCCATCAAGCAGGGGGCGGAATTGACCGATCGCATCGGCCTCGTCGGGGCCGCGGTATCCGACCTGCCCGGAATTGAGCAATTGTGCGAGACATTCAAGCATGAAGAAATTCAAATATCATTCAGCTCGCTGCGCGCCGACCGGCTAAGCGACAGCCTGTTGGCGGCCTTGAATCAAAGCAACGTCAAAACGGCAACCATCGCACCGGAAGTCGGCTCCCAGCGTATGCGCCAGGTGATCAACAAGGGGCTCAGTGAAGATGATATTCTAAATGCCGCCACCACCCTGGTGGCAAACGGCATACCCAATTTAAAGCTCTATTTTATGGTCGGCCTGCCGACCGAAACCGGGGCGGACGTCGACAGTATCATCAGTCTGGTCAAACAGATCAAACACTGTTTTTTAACCTCCAGCCGGGCGCGCCGGCACATCGGGACGATTACCGTCAGCCTCAACTCATTTGTCCCCAAGCCGTTTACCCCCTTCCAGTGGGTGGCCATGGATGAGGTCGGATTGTTGAAACGAAAAATTAAAAAAATCAAAAATGGCTTGCGGAAAGTCGCCAATGTCAGGATAAATTCGGATGTCCCCCGCTGGGCCTTTATCCAGGCATTGTTGTCACGCGGCGATCGCAGAGTTGCCGATGTTCTGACAACGGCCCATGCCAACAACGGCAACTGGGCCCAGACGCTAAAAAAAGTGCCGGTAAACCCAAGTTTTTATGTCCACCGGGAGCGTGATCTGGATGAGCGGCTGCCCTGGGATTTCATCGACCACGGCATCAAAAAATCCTATCTTAAAAAGGAATACCAGCGGGCCCGCCAAGCCCAAACAACCCCCGACTGCCAAGTAGAAACCTGCCGCATGTGCGGGGTATGTTAGTGGATAGCGGATTGAATTGATTTCGGATTGCGGATTTTTCGATTGCGGATTTTTCGATTGCGGATTGCGGATTGCGGATTGCGGATTGATGGAATCGCTGCGCTCTATCTATTTTAATCGCCATCCGATCTAAGTCCTCGTTACTCGGTCCTGTTTTTCCCCGTAAGCGAAGCGCTCCTCGAATGAAATGCTTCTCAAGGACCGAAGGTCCGCTCGTTTTAGCTTTCCGTCGCCCCCAGTCCTCAGCACTCAGTCCTAATCTTCATTCCCATCTTCCGACCTTCCCCACTTCTTTCTATTCCTCAATCCGAAATCCGAAATCGTTGAGTTCAATCCGCATTCCGCAATCCGAAATCCGCAATCAATGCCCTCTTACCTTCTGACCTTCTGATCTTCCCACCTTCTGACCTTCTGCCCTTCTCACCTTCCCCTTTTTCCGCCTTGGTCTCGCCTGAGCTCGTCGAAGGCCCCATTCCGACCTCTCCTGTTCGAATATCAAAATTCAAATATCGCAATCAATTCAATCCGTAATCCGAAATCTAAAATCCGCAATCGAATCAATCCGCATTCCGCAATCCGAAATCCGCAATCCATACTTTCCCCTTCCAGAAATTCCACCAGTTTCGTTTGTTTAAACTTGAAATATTCAATCCAGGGTGATAAGGTACCCCCTTTTAAAAATCGATAGAATTCCTTAAATATTCAATATTCAATCGAAAATATTCAATAATTAGTTGAGGAGTCGATCTATGGTCGAAGGAACAATTTTTATGCTGGGACTGGGAGCGATTTGTGGAATTGTGCTTGGTGCGGCTTCACGCATTTTTTATGTATGGGAAGATCCGCGCATTGCCCAGGTGGAGGCGACCTTTGCCGGCGCCAATTGCGGCGGCTGTGGATATGCCGGTTGTTCGGCGGCGGCGGTCGCTGTGGTGGCGGGTAACGCGCAGCCCAGCGTCTGTGTCGTGGGAGGCCCGGAGTCCGCCATGGGCGCAGCCGCCGTGATGGGCATGGAAGTCGGCATGGCCGAACCGCTTAAATCCTACAATACCTGCACCGGCGGGCATCGGGCTGCCAATGATTTCATCTATCTGGGCGTCAATACCTGCAGCGCCCAGTCGGTGATGTCCGGCGGTCAGCGCGAATGCAAAGTCGGCTGTCTGGGACTGGGCGATTGCGTGCGGGCCTGCATGTTCGATGCCTTGGATATGGGTCCGGACGGCTACCCGGTCGTCAACAAACAAAAATGCGTCGGCTGCGGTGTTTGCGAGCAGATCTGTCCCAAGGATATCATGAACGTTCAAACGTCATCCCAAAGAATTTTGCATTTCAATCAAAGCAATGACCGTCTGGCACCCTGCCGCCAGACCTGCCCGGCTGAAATCGATATTCCCAAGTATATCACCCAAATTC
>Ga0209671_1008333_pt1 | contig 10840 bp, 7 predicted proteins | sample WorMetHERISLAND2_2_FD_187401 | JGI IMG/M metagenome (GOLD analysis project Ga0209671, IMG submission 187401) | Marine gutless worms symbiont microbial communities from Max Planck institute for Marine Microbiology, Germany - Olavius geniculatus... | ecosystem: Host-associated > Annelida >...
AAGTCAGAAAAAGGTGATATTATTCAACAGCACATTGACAGTTAGACGATGTGATGGTGAGTGATATCACCTTTTTATGATTTTTGCTGTTTTCGATGTGTCAGTCATTGCATATCGCCGTTAACAAGTGTGTAAACTGATGTTTTATACATTTATTACAGTATTTATTAGCGAGCGTTCGAGTGCTTTTGTAGCATTTAAAGTGAGCAGTTGCAAGCCGGTGCGTTTGGTTTACTCATTCTCATCACTGAAATCGTCTTGTCATCATCAATTTACCATTAGACATCTTTCAGCAATGTAACTTTGCTGACAACTTTAGATTTTTGTTTTGTAAACTCAGTTTTAGTGGGTGCCAGATGGCTGTAAAGAGTACAATTTAAAAAGGAGAGAAGTTTTGAGAAGAAAAGAAAGAAAAACGGGGTGATGGATAACACGAGTAATGACGATGACACTGGTGATATGAAACAATTATGGAAAAAATGATAAATCAAAAAAGTTAGATCAAGTCGTGGCTGACAAAAGTGAGTGAAGAAGCTGATCCCAGAGGTAAAGTGACGCATAGCAAAAAGACTGGTGATTTTTAATGACGAGTGAGAACGGTAGATGAGAGTGACGACAGACGAGTTTGGGGGGATATTGTTTGGTACCCTACGCTACGCTGTAAGTTTAAAAGTTGAAACCTAAAAAAGTACAAATTTGACAAAAAAAACTACAATTGTGATTTAAAATAATCCAAAAAACATAGTTTTGTTTTTCTCAAGTAAAGCAGAAGCAAACGTAATTGACGACCCACACTCTGTCTAAAACATCATCGACATTTTTTATTGTAACTTAAAGAAGAATTAACAGCTTTCAATGATTTTCGACAAGAGTATTTTTGACACAACTCGCAATTAACCGACTGTTTAATTTTTCACTTCACCTAACGTCTGCTTCTCCACTACTTAGGGAAATTAAACCAACGAAATATTGCATTTTTATCAAAGGCATTATTATTACCTAATCAAAATAATACACAAAAACACATTTTGTCCACATTTTCGTCACCTAAGCTAATAGCTTATTTAGTTGTTTATTTTTCAAATGTCTACAGTAAAGTGGTTAAGCTGTCGGCTCATTAAGCTAGCACAAGCACCAAGACGCTTTTCCATTTGTTGACTGCAGTGTCGATAATATTCTGCTTCAAATTAATCGAGATTAACCAGTCATTTCTTGAATTCATCAACATTCTTAAATGTTATCTGCTAGACACACTGTAGTCATTTGATTTTATTAATCTTTATTGATTATGTTTATTGTCGTAATAGTAATTCATAATTTCATAGACAAGCGTGATTTTATGACAATGTCATTGTCAAAAATTGGTGTAAATTTCTACCTGGGTAGGAGCGAGCCGCCGTATAAGCTATTTTTAGCTTCTGACTCGTTCCTGTTGCGTTTAATTGTATTGTGTTAGGCCTATTCTTTTGCTGATATCGTACATGCAACCAATAAAGATGATGATAATAATGAGTAATCAAATAATTTAACCTTTTATGTGTTTCTGCTGGCATTAGCTAATGACTGCACAACAGCCACATTCGAACCTACTTTGTTTTACGCTTTTCCAATAACAATGCGTGAATGCAACAAATTACTCTGACAATACAAAGCAAGCTAGTACGGCATGCAGATTCAACAGTTTATTGCTCACGAAACTTACACTAAGTTATCTCTTAGTATCTAGCAACTAGCAAACATCTGCCTCTTACGGCCGCAGGTTTAGCGAATACGACCACACCAAAGCAAGCAGTTACTTAAAATGCAACGATATCTAAGTACTACAGTAATGACCCGCAGCCAGTTTTGTGCATTGTGGCGGCAGAATAATGACTGAATAACAAAATATCTTTTACGCAAAACAGAACAGTGAACCAACAACTGATAGGCCCAAGCATGTGCTTTTGTGCGCAGATTAGTACTGTATTAGTACTTCTTTAAGTTACTGTAACATCCGACGCTGCCACTGCCGAATGTGATAGCGTGTTGAGCGGTTAGGCACTGGTTTTATCACTATTGAGTTATGTAACACGACGACTGATATCGACCAAACAGATGGTATTCAACAGTTCACGTTAGTTAGATGACATCGACGAATCAGATTTACAATACACGACGTTACTATTACGTTCAAGTTAACCGACAAAATTTCTTCACTTCCCAACTCCTCTCCCAGGACCCACAGTTGGTCCTTCTACTCGGTCCTTCATCGACCGTTCCCCCAACTTGTCTCTTTCAGGACCTCCGGTGCTCCTATCCCTTCGATCCCCAAACTCTTCTCTCTCTTCTCCTTCTTCCTACATTCCTACCCCACACAGCGTTTTTTTCCGGGCGCTCTGAGTGGCTGCGCGACTCATGCAAGCTCCTCCCCCATCAGGGCTTCCCGGCTAGAGTGGGCGTCGCCCTCCCGTGCTCGCGATGACGTCGCGTCTTCAGCAGCAAGATAACTAATAAAAATAAATGTATATTTTCCCACGGTCCTACCATTCTTATTTTTCCATTACAGTTACAATCAAAAATGTCGATGATGTTTTAGACAGAGTGTGGATCGTCAATTACGTTTGCTTCTGCTTTACTTGAGAAAAACAAAACTATGTTTGTTGGATTATTTTAAATCACAATTGTGGTAAGAGTAAAATTAATGATTTAGAGAGTGGCCAGTGGATGCGTCTCATGTCGTGTGAATGCTTTCTTACTGCTGTTATATAGTAGACCTCAGAATCTGTCTCAAAGTTGTAAATGAACTACTGTTTCAGTTGGCTGTAAAAACCAGCAGAATCATCTTGTATCTGACGGAGTTGCAGCGACTGGTAGTTATTATCTGTTGACGTCACCGCATCACTGACGCTCTGTGCTGGGCTGACGGCAATGACTTCATATTGATTTGACTCTGATGGCGTCACGACGTAGCTTTTTGATTTCCTTTTATCACCACCTCGTCTGTAATTAATTACATTTTGATTATGTATTTAACGTTTTATTGCTGTTTATGAGACGCAAACTTACCCAGGCTCAGACATAGACGATTTATTACTTAATCGACTTGCTCGTCTTCATAAGGTACGATTTTTTATCAGTAATTACTAAATTGATAATGAACACTTATTTTCAAACTAATCTGTTTACATGAATTATTTTTTTTAAAAATGCATATTTTATTGACAATTTTTGATCATAATCACTAAAAATGAAACTTGAAAAATGACATTGCAGAACTAAGTTATTGACTGCAATTATTTCTGCGTTTGACGGAAAAAATTAGCTAAACTTTGATTTACTAACCACAGTGTCTACGCGATTAATATTTACCCACCGAAATCGACTTTTACGAAAAATTATTTAAAAATGCATATTTTATTGACAATTATTTTTTATCATAATCACTAAAAATGAAACTTGTTCTAGACGTTTACAATGCAGAAAACAAACAGGATAAACGATTTTTGGTGTTAAATATCGTTAGACTTCTCGGTTGTTATTTGATATTTTTTTAATATCCAAGCAAACTGCGTGATTGTGATAAAACTTTTGTTTTTCTGGCGATTTTTGTAATTTATGCCATTAGCTTAAATATTTAAACGTAGTTTTATCAATCAGTCAATTATTTATTTGCTCGAAAATGGCCACTATATCAAAACCGACCAGCCGGACAGCAAGAAAGACAGAAAGCTGCCTTAAGCGTGTGTAAAATAAAACACATACTACTATCTACTCAGCTTAAACAGTAAGCCTATCGTAAGACTATTACCGGCGAATGCACAGGATAGCGATAAGCGAAGCCGCCAGAAGACCGAAGACGAATGATAAAACGGCGATTCCAATCACAGTGCCTGTCACACAACAACGAAACACAACAATGCTAAATACTTAGTCCAAAATACGTCCAGAATTATGTCGAAAAAAAGTTACAAAAAAGTAGAAACCAAACACGTTTGACATTTGCCGGCAGCAACAGTCGCCAGGACTCTCAAACTAAAACTTTTATTGAAAAACCAACGCAAGAACTTAAGCTGTGAATGCTGTTCAACAGCGATAGCACTTATTTAAAAATGCCTTTGATAATGCTGTTTTATGCTGTATAAGAATATTAATAACAATTTAACTGTGTTTCACTGTACGCTCGAGCAAAATAGGCTATAACGTAGATTCAACATCAAACTGTATGTAAACCTGCTTCAGAGGTGTGTTAACCTGGGCAGGATAAAATAGGTACAAATATACATGCTACTTTATTCACCAAAATGTGCTATAGCAAATATTAAACATAACAAATTTAACAAAACATGAAATTAATTTACGTTGTAATTGCTCGGGCTGCCGCGACATTTGGTTTTAAATTCTAGTGATGTTAGTCCTTGGCATTGGCTTTAAGGCCAAACTTTGTTGCCTTGGTCTTAAAAAGTTGGTTTCGGCCACAAACTTTTGCCGCATAACAACATTTCAAGTTTTGTTGAGTAAGTATTTTACGATTTACTTTTTTTACTTACAGACAAAAAATAAGTCTATTAAATAACTGAGAAAGTTTATTAATTTATCTTTGCATTGTGAGGCTTTTCTTGGCACTATGGAATTGGCCTTGGCCAGTTGGCGTTGGCTTTGACTGTTTTATCATCATCATCATCATCATTTATTTGCCATTGTTAAAATCACTGTTAATTGCAAGTCTGTCTGTACAAACTTAATGATAAACATGCGCCGGTGTCGGATAGAGCTGAACATTTCTGTGCGGCGTCGATGATGCTCGGTGTCTCATTGTAGTCAGTCGTCAATCGACCACTCGCATCAGCGTCAGCAGCCAGTGAATAACCGTCGGTGATCGTTGAGCCAGTGACGTCAACTGACGACGACATCAGACGAGTTGTAGTAGTCATTGTAGTTGTGGGGCTTGCTGCTACAAGTTTACAACCCATTACTTAAGCAACAACGTCAGACATGCTAGCAAAGTACAAGCAGCGACGTTGTTGTTTCGTGATTGTAGTATTACCATGCAGTTGTATCTACTGTGGGTGCCACAGAAAAACCTCAGCTTCTACTCTGCTACTAACATTAATCACAAAATAACAAGTGCTACTGAGTGCTGATTGAATGAGATTTTTGGTACCAAAACTTGTTGACACTGAACCGGGATTGTTGAAATTATGTGAAAAAGTAGCATCCTATTTTTGAGACACAGGGTAATAGCAAGTGTTCCAGTAGTTTAAGCTGTGGTTTATAAGTAAGTAAGTAAGTATGTGAATATTTAAAGTGCACAATGTCAGCCAGTGGCCGAATCTGAGGCACTTGGCTGAGCCGCTAGGGGGAGCAGTAGGCCTGCTGGAAGCAGTGAGTTTTAAGCAGGCGACGGAAAGTGTCTGCAGAGGTAGAACTACGGATGCTAGAGGGTAGTGAGTTCCGCTTATTAAAGGTTAATTTCATAACGTTATGTGCTATAGAAATTCATGTTTTGCTTTTTTACTCAATTACACTATATTGACGTATACGCTTGTAGATGTTACCTTTTGGCCCACCAGGTACGTTTGCATAAAAGAAGTCTGTCATGTATAAAATTCTGGACGCTTGCGATGACAATCATATTACGAATTTCCACGTACCAGGTACACAGTCGTATCTAAAGTAGATGTAGTTGGCATCTTTGTGCTCGTCGCAGAGTCTAGTAACGTTGTTCTGTGGATAGTTGAAAACAGTCTGACGGACACAGCAGCTGCATTGGCCGTTACACCGAGCGATGGCATCATAGTGGTTGATAGTTCGCTGGCAGGCGCCCGATCTATACGGACATCTTTCTGTGTCAAGGTCAGAATCAAACCCAACGTAAACTGTGTGAATTCTTATGACCAAGTCGTTGCCGTATTCCAAGCATCTGTTTGGTAAGAACGATCGACCGCTGTCGTCCCGACAGCCTTTAGTTATCACCGCGACAAGTGCTACGAGCAGCCACAGCGCCACAGCGTTAATAAACTTGCGTTCGTCAGAAAATATACAATCATACTTTAGCCTAAATTACTTTTGCTGTATTGTTTTATAACGTTTACTCGAATTTTGATTTTTTCTTACTTTAATATAGCATAAACTTTAGCCTAACATTTAATAGCAATAGCAGCAACAACAAAGACAACATCTAATCACTTGTTACTTAAGCCACTGCTTATCTCTCAAACATTTTTCAAAAATTTTTTGATAACTCGTCAGCAATCTCACGGATAAACAAACAGTGATTACACTATCTGCGTCATCCGACAAGAGCAATAGTAATAATTATAATAATGTCAGCAGTATAGTAGTGCGTATAATAAACCTATAGTAATAATACTACATGTAATAGTAGGCCTAGTAAGTCACGATAAAATTATAAAATACTTAGACACAACAAGTATACTACAATTACAAATACAACCAAGTCGATTTCAGATTCGTATTTTATTTCAGTTCAAACACTTTTGTTTAGACGAGTCAGTCCATCAAACCTTCAGTCACGTGCACATCTGCCAGGATAGCGACTAGAATGACTTTAGTTCTTAAACCTACTACTACCATAATGTACAAGTAACCCAAGTCTCTGGTCAAGTTGCTCTCAGTCTACACTGCATGAATTATGTGCATGCAGAACGTAGGCCTAATGCTATCTACAATTTACGCGATACGCTTCATGTTACAAACGGCCCATTGCATTGAAGTTGTAAACAACCCATACAAATAAGCATGGCAAAACGCGACATAAACCTATTGTATACACGAAGAACTCGTGGCCTAACGGTATCATCATTGTTATGCAAAAAATTAAGGCGGTTGGTCGTAGTTTACGTGTGGCATTTGCAGTGCAATTGTCGGTGAGTGCAGGCAAATGTGTTTGACCGGCTCATGTCAAAAGTTTACAGAACAGATGTACGTACAGGAATGGATATGATATGCCAATTCCCACCCATTTATTCATATAAAGTACTCACAGAAATAAACTATGAGCTCGAAGTAATGCTATACTCGCGTGTGAATTCGACTAGTAAACGTCGACTACTGTCGCTGCAAAATAAAGTAATCATTTGCAAAAATGTCTTATTTTACATCCAGATGAACCACGGAAGATAATAAAACTTTATGCGACTCTGTGCACTGAGATTTGGTTCATAACTTTGTAAGTAGCATTTTAGTACGTGGTCAGTTCTCTGACCTCACTTTAGAACAAAGCCACTTCTCGTTAGTGCTGTTATCTGAGGTCTGATCAGCTTACGGCTAGAAGCACTATGGGCCTAGTAAGCTACTTACGTAGTCTTAACGCAGCACCACTGCCTGCCAAAAAGGTGTCGTCACTCGTCGCTTGGTACAAATAATAGAAACTTCCTTGTGTACAAACGGCACTTACTGCCGTGCACACTAACACTAACTTTGCCGGTTATTCTATGGGTTGGTGGCTTGGCGTAGCTGTAACGCGTTTCATTCGATCAACGAAGTTACTGTATGCTAGGCCGGGTTAGTACTGCCATGGGTGACTGAACCATTTCGGTATGTAACCAGCCGCCTAGGTCAACTCAGCCTTTCATCCCTCCGGGGCAGGTAAATCGATTACCGGACTATCTGGCTGGGGTTAAGGCGAAGCACGTTCACCTGTGTCGGGTGGCAGGTAACACTGTGTGATCCCATACGGCAGCTGACGCTCCATAGCTCTGAGATGGGGTTCTATTAACAGGTATACCACCACCTTTAACCACCTTTTAACCTTTGTAATGTAGGCCCACTGCCTTTCAATAGGTAACGGCTGCACATTTATTGCGTGACAATATAACGCAGGCGAAGTGCGAAAGATAGACCTACAGGGTGGTCCAAAAAAACACCTACCCAGTTTTATTTTTGGGATAAGTTCGGTAATTCAGCACCGATTTTAACCATTCTTTCACTGTTACAAACAGAAATTTATGGCGCGTAAAGTGAAGTTCTTCCGCCCACCGCACCTTTATTGTGTGACCACATTACCTAGCAAAACAAACACTGTACAGGTGGACACTGCAGCAGGATGGAGCGCCAGCGCACACCGCCCGGACCACGATGAACTATCTGAAAAAAGAGCACATCAACTTCATTGAACCTCACACGTGGCCTCCAAATAGCCCTGATCTTAATCCCGTGGATTACGCTATTTAGGGTGCTCTTCAGCAACGAGTCTACCACCAACGACAGTTCAAGACGGTGGAAGAACTGAAGCGAGCGATAGTCACCGAGTGGCAAAAACCCTCACAGCGTTTCATTGATAACAGTATCAATGAATAGCGTCGACGTCTTGAAGCTGTTATCCAGAATGGCGGCGGACACATCGAGCACTGCAACTTAGCTTGAGCAGCCGCACATCATTTTAATACTATCGACAGATAAGTTTAGTCAATAAAACCAAACACTGAACACCGATATTAGCAGTAGTGTTTGTTTTGCTAGGTAATGTGGTCACACAATAAAAGTGCGGTGGGCGGAAGAACTTCACGTTTACGCGCCATAAATTTCTGTTTGTAACAGTGAAAAAATGGTTAAAATCGGTGCTGAATTACCGAAGTTATCCCAAAAATAAAACTGGGTATCCGTTTTTTGGACCACCCTGTAGATATTCTGTGGAGTGTCGACACACGAATACATTTAGATAAGATTTCCGTGTTGGGATAAGAGCGTTCGTGTAACTAACTGCAGTGCGCACCACACAGCGCACATTACGAGTATTCGCGTGTATAGTTGTCACGAATGATCGTAACAGTTAACGATAAGCGTTAGTTACCGTAAGCTGTATTTCCGTTAAGTCATCACATTCAACCAACCCCAAAGTTAACTAACATCTGAAATTTCGTTAGCCGGCCGCTCGCGACTAGTACAATTATTAGTTGCAGAGAAAGGGTGTCATCTTCATAACTGAAGTACTGCTCTTAGTTTGGCTATCACAGCTTACAGGTAAGAACCATGTACAGATAAGCTAGTTTAAGACAATTTTACTGTAGTTTGTCACAAAAAGTTGTGTAAAGTTTGGGGCCTCGGATCCAAGCTAAAAGATTAAAGGTTGCGTATAGCTCTTGATGGAAAACTTATCGCAGAGCTGCGGAGCGTCACTTGCCATATGGGATGCAAAGTGTACGCCAATAACAAGGTCTGGGTTTAAGCGAAACACCTCCTGAAACTGAAACACTTTTAGCTTTTGGACCTTTAATGAAAGCGGCGAATTTGCCTACTTTTCTGAAATTCGAAAACGCAAAAATGAAACAGGCCCTAATAGTCAACAACAGCACATAACACAAAATGCACTAGACTGTAATTTTGATTCCTGCAACTAAGCTCGCAATGTATTTTGAAATTACATAAGGGCCTTTACTAAAGCGTAGGTCTAATGCAGGAATCGCATTGGTTTTACCCAAAACATTCCATTGGCCACATTTTTCTTGGGAAGGAGTTAATGATTAATTTAACATTTTCTTATCACAGTTAGCTAGAAAATATGCAGGCTTATTGTTACGTTGTGCGGCATTACATGGCGTGAGTAGTAAAGCTAACAAACAAAAAGATTTAAAAGAAAATTTAGGAAGCCGCGTAATAGAAAAATGGGCTACCCGCTACAGTATGGGCTGAGTTCACCGAGCAGCATTGCTTAACAGGGTCTGCATGTAGAATTACTAGATTCTAGTATGGCCACACCAGGTAAATGATAAACTTTTATTGCACTGCAATACAATAAAATTTGTAAACTGACCTGTTGTGCCGCAAATTTTAAAACACGGAAAAAATACGGCTTGCTCTTATTTTGCAAATGTAATAACAGGAGCAGCAGCACGTGAACTTTACAGATGTCGCGCTGAAAACGATGCAGGAGACATCAAAATAATTTGTCCAGGACATGACGCTAGTATCCATTTTGCTGGAATTGGCTTTATCAATCGAAATGGCCCTTGGAGTCTTAACAGACGTTGGTCATGTGACGAGATCCAGAATAGGCCTACGTGTTTGTTGTCGAATAATACAAAACACAAAGTTATATTGGAACAGTGTAACGATGATCAACGAAATATCTTCAGTAGTAGTCAGTGTTTATCATTTACCGTCGAACAGCCACACTTAGCTGGAATCGGACGTAAGTGATGCCAGAGTGCACTTTTAATGTTATTATCTCTGCATATTTAGTTTGTACAACAAAGTAATGAAGTATTTTTCTGTGTTGTTTTAACTATTACATAGCCTATACTACATTCGATTATATTTTACCTGTTCAGTGCATCTGCAGATTAATACCAGAATATTATGACATTTTAATTTTCATTAGGCCACTTGGAACGATAGTTCCCGAAAGCCTTTATGTTTTACTGTTTTTTCGCTTTATCTTTTTAAACATAAATGTACAAAACATCAGTCTCTACACTTGTTACCGGTAACATTTTAGAACTAGCACATCAAAGACAGCAAAAATTACAAAAGGTGATATTGCCCGCATCACACTGACTGTGTGTCAATGTGCTGCTGAATAATATCATCTTTTGTAATTTTTGCTGTTTTCGATGTGCTAGTTCTAAAATGTTGCCGTTAACAAGTGTAGAGACTGATGTTTTGTACATTTATATTTGCTGTTTTATTATTACAATAACGTTTTTGCAGGTCATCAATTACGGAGATATCTGGCCCCAGATATTTTGTGGTCACGATCTTGACCTTTTGGGGTCACGTGACATTCATTTTGCTACAAGAGTTTTCTATGGATGGTCAATGATGACCATGCACGGTTATGTAGATATCGGGCAACGGATATTTTGGGCTACCTATACTATAGTATACTACTATGCATACTGAG
>Ga0209671_1008335_pt1 | contig 10840 bp, 9 predicted proteins | sample WorMetHERISLAND2_2_FD_187401 | JGI IMG/M metagenome (GOLD analysis project Ga0209671, IMG submission 187401) | Marine gutless worms symbiont microbial communities from Max Planck institute for Marine Microbiology, Germany - Olavius geniculatus... | ecosystem: Host-associated > Annelida >...
TTCAAAAGAATAAGAGCGTCCTGAGCAGAAATAAGTTTCAACCTATTCATCGCTCTTACAAGATCGTCACAGCGCTTAGACCAGGACTGGTCCAAGGCTTGGCCCTGAAACAATGGTGCACCAAGCAGAGTTGCCTCCGAAATCGGTGTGGTGGGAAGTTGCTGCAAAATAGAATTTTTTATTATTGTACCAGGATTAGAAATAAGCTCGCATTTGCTAAAGTTCAGACTCAGTCCCATGGCTTATTGTTATCATTATTATTAATGAGAAAAAAATTAAAGTGACACTGTCACATCAAAGGACGTTGCAGGGGCACTGTAAATAAATTATGCTAAGTATGTTGTGAGCACTAGCTAATAAGCGTAAGATTGTCGATAGCAAGTAACGAGTCAGTCCAGAAACGACTGGCGAAAAAGATGCGCTTTTGTCTCTTGCTGAAACTGCAGCAGAGAGTCGGCGGCTCTCGTCGCAGGCGGCAGACTGTTCCAAGATCGAGCTGCTGCCACTGGAAATGCCCGGTCCCTGATGGTAGAGCATCGCATCGACCGCACTTGCAGCATCATCGTGTTGGTAGAACGCGGACGTAGATAGATGCATCATTTCAGCCATTATAACTTTTGTTATAAGACTGTGTGAACAAAATTCTGTTACTGAATTAATCTAAACTATCTACTAAATCATGACTAGTCATCTACTACAACTATTACTCACTAAACTTCACAAACAAAACTGAAGCTGCAAAAGCTGAACCGCAAAATGTTCAAGCCAAGCTGAGCTGCACTTTATTTGAGCCGAGGCCAAAAAATACTCACGCCAAGTCATTCCAGGAGAAAATATTTTTACTTTCAATTTCTCAAGTGTTCTTAATTTTTGTCCCGCATAGACTGACTGTCCGGCCCAGCATAGGTAGCTATGTATAGCCTATTAAATCTGAAATTGATGACTAAATTTTTTTTCAACCCAGGATGCCAAGGGACTAAGCTTTTTTGGGAAACTACATATTAAAAACATATTTACATTTTATGACTCAAGCTGGCTAGCAAGCTGAAAACATTTAAGCCAAGCTGGAAAAGCTCGAGCAAGTGACTGCTAAGTCTACTACTCAACACAACAACTATTACTACAACTATTACTACAACTACAACCACAACAACTACTTACTGGCATTCTTTGGTAGTCCGGGACCAATGGAGACATTGAGTGTTTTGCCGGAAGGTTTAAGTTGAGCAATGTCACCAGCGGTGGAAATGCTTTGAAACCTCAAGCTTCTGGTACCACCACTCGTGTAGAAACGATCTTTCTTCACTTCATACTCAATCCTAGGAACAGACAGACACAGTATACAAATAGTGCCGGACTGGGGCCATTCCACCAGCCTAAATATCTGCCAGTTGAAAAAATTTTTCATGTGAAAAAATACTCAGCAAATGCTACAAATGTGGGGGCTAAAAATCAACCAATTTTTGAAATTGTAGCGGATAAAATTTCAATGAGCACTCACATAGACTATGTTTTATAAAAAGCACCCTTTTCTTTCTTTCACAATTCAATCAAATGATGACCAATTCACACCAAATTTTTACTAGTTGTAGCTAAAGAAATGCTGATTCAAAATATTATAACAAAATATGGCTTTTGATTAAATATTTTTTGTTAGTCGTGACATAACGCTGACATCACAATGCATCGTGACTACAAGCTTCATTTGAGTTTGTGCTTGGTGAGAGAATGTGCAACTACAACAACAACTACCATGTAATAAGTTGATAAATTCATCAAATTACAACCTTTATATACATTGTTGTTGTTGACGTTTCAGCAACCGCTGCTGCCTTCATCGGAATGACTGTCCACCAGGTGTCGCTGTGGTGGACAGTAAGTAATCATAGATGTGTGGAAGTTGGTAGGACCCCAAAAGGTTGTAATTATAAAGGTTATAATTTGACGAATTTATCAACTTATTAAGTTACGTTTCAACCTATAAGTCTATTTAAAAACAACTACCACTGCGACTACTACTAGTGTTGCTGCTGCTACAACCACTACAGAGAGTGGCTAATACTCACATGTCTCTGAACTCTATGCTGAGGTCCCTCTTGGTCAGAGCCTTGTAGTGTTTTGCCAGCACCGTAAGGAATTCTGTCTTGAACTTTGACTCAAGAACACTTACGTCATCATTGCTGATGTATACCACAAACACATCGTCCTGTTTCGTGCTACAACAAATACCAATGGACAGTAGTAACTGTATAGTAGTAGTATTAGTAGTAGTAAAGGTAAAGGTTGTAAATTTGTATAGCGCATCGTCGTGTACGATGTACACCTCTAATGCGCTTTTCGTCACTAACCAGAGCCGTCGATCACACAGCCGCCGCGTGCAGCCTGCAAACACAGGCTGGCGCACCGGCCGGCCAGGCAGCTCAGTCAGCTGTACAAAGGTCCCCACCATCCGTAACCCATATAATGGGTTACTACTCATTTAACCGACCCTGGAGGGATGGCAGGCTGAGTTGGCCTTGTTGGTTGACTGATAGCAGACGCCGTACCCACAAAGTTTCCAAGCAGCCATCCATCAGTCTAGCGCAGGATAAGGAAAGTCCGCCGGCCAGGACCAACGTTCTAACCACTATGCTACGCCACGAACTAGTAACATCAGTGGTAGTAGCAGTTGCTGACATATAACACAAATAAGTCGTCCTGCTTCGTACTACAACAGACAAAATGCAGTTGTAGTTGTCGTTGTAGTAGTCTTAGCAGTAGCTGTAGTGGCATTTGTAGTAGTTAATAATGCATACCACAAACATTCATATCGGCAGTCACATCTCCGCAGAAACTATTCCCATTCCCATTTCCATTCTTATAAAAATGTTATTTCTATTCCAATTCCTATGAAAATTTCATGACAAATCCAATTGTCATGGAGAATCCCAGTCCAAAGCACATGTCTACTGAATACCAGTGACATATACTGTATCAATCGTAAGTTCACACATTATTACCTCCACCAAGGAGGTTATGTTTTTGCCAGTTTTTGTTTGTTTGTTGGTCTGTTTGTCTGTGTGTTAGCAAGATAACTCAAAATGTTATGGACGGATCTTTCTGAAATTTTGAGGGAATGTCAGGCATGACATAAACTATAGGTGATTCCATTTTGGGCGTGGTCCCGCAGGAATCCTGGATTCTGGATCACTTTGAAATTTTCGTTACCATTGCGTTAAAGGGGGCATAAGGGAACCGCTGGCAAAGCGAAGATGGTGATGCCACCTGGTGAATAGCTTTGCCTTGGTGGAGGTACCTGCGCTCTCCAAGTGCTTTCTCTAGTTATCATCTTTATTACCGTTAATCACAAAAAAGTGTGATTCAATAATCCGATCATTCGTCAATATAACTACGTAACTCTGTGAAAACAAATTAACAAAAAAAACAACATAAAATACAGAAAAAAAACAGCAGACATTGGTGTGAAAATGACCAGTAAATACCTGAGTGAAACTTTCATGATGTCGGCCAGGTTGTTTTTACGCTTCACAACCTCCACCATTTGACCTTTCTGTGGACCCTTCTTCACCTAAAATTTAAAAAAAAAAACAAATAACAGTTGGCGACTGGAAGAAACTTTTCTGACACACTAAAACTTAAAAGAAGAAAAAAACTGACCCCCACTCTTCCACGCTGCGACATCATTGATGCTAGCAAATCACAGAGTCAAAAGCATCAAAGCACCAGAAGACATCCAGTTCATGAACACTTAAAATAATAGAAAAATTCCAATTTAAAGAAACAGTTGACAGCAAAATTAGCAGAAAAATAAAGCAGTTGTTTTACTTACCTTCTCACGTCCAATGAGATATAGATTCTTGGCAGAAACGATCAGATCACGTTTAGCCTCCTGCATAAAAACACTCAGCAATAAACTCCTCCATACCAGCTGACTACAGTACAGAAAGGGACAAAATTAAAATTAAAATTTTTGAGCATAGATAACACAGCAACGGTTAGTGGCAAAAAAGTTCGTCATTTAGAGCATTTAATTCACGTGAATCCATATTCAAATGAAAGGCACTCTATCACAGATTGCGCTCTATCAAAGATGCAATCTATCTGACTGGCAGATCTGCCAGTCGACACTTTGTTACTGTTCCGCAGTTTCGACGAAGCACGTTCGGCCGTCGGGCCTTTCCTGTTGGGGGTCCAATGGCTTGGAACTCATTACCAGACACTCTCCGTGATCCATCGCTCTGTAGCAGTAGCTTTAGGCACAGCTCCAAAACAGTACTTTTCGCGAGATATTAATGTATTCAGCATGATAAGAGATGTATATATTTCGCTATATAAATCCAATGTTGACATTGACAATAAACGTTTATAATCGCTGCTAACAGTGATGGCCATCTGCTAACTTGGGCTGTATGAGCTCCAATCCAATGGACCTAGTTGTCTACAAGAAATCTTCTTCAATACAAGTAAACAACTACGACTACCGCTGCCCTTAAATCGTCGGTCAAACTTAATGATGGTGTCTAAAAATTCAACACATTCCTTACGCTTGAGTAAAGTGCAGATGCCCAGCTTACTATTACTACTACAACTACAACTACCACAAAAACTACAACAACAACAACAACTACTGACCTTGAATCGTCGGTCGTACTTAACCACTGTGTCTGAAAACTCGACATATTCTCTGCGTTCGAGCAAGGCACGGACGCCCGGCTTATGCTCAAGTCCAATGTAATCACCGACGAACGAGCGGTTTATGCTGTAGCGACGTCTCTCCTTCTTGTTGAATAACAAACTTGCCGCTGTGATAATACACAATAGCACTAAAGTAGCAGTAGTAGAAGCAAATGTTAGATAAGGTTCCCACCTGGTCATCTGATAACCAGTTATGTCGGGAATAATTGGACCAAAAATTATTTTTAAAAGAACCCATAATTCTTCTTCACGTTACAGTCGACAATGTCAGGAATCCTTTTCTGAAATACAGAGTGGTCCAAAAAAGTAAGCTATTGTACTTTGTCCATATCTTCGCTAAATACTGAGCAATTTTCACAGTTTTTTTTCAACAGCAGACTCTGTAAGAAACTTGCTACTTAGTGGCATACACATAACACCGTATTGTCACTACAAAACCTTTTAGAACAAAAATATCCGAAAACCAACAATACGTACAGGTGGGCAGAAGGTCTAGTGATAAATCTACTGGCTGCAAGCATTTTAGCATCAAAATGCTTTCTGAATGACTCAACTATAGTGGTAGTAGTAGTAGTAGTAGTAGTAGTAGTAGTAGTAGTACACTGTGTCCCAAAAAAAACATCCCCGACATTTTCAACTGTATCTTGAAAACCAATTACCAAATTTTAATAATTTTTGGCACAAATATTCCAGACACAACTTGCCATCAAATGACCGTTCCGTTTTCCACCTCACCCAATGTATGCTTCTGCACTACCTAGGGAAACCAGATCAACCGAAATATGCATTAAAATAAACAGAAAACCTGAAAAACATCCCCAACATTATCGATCGTACCTCGAATAAAGATTAGCAGATTTTAATAATAATTGGCAGAAATATTTACGACACAACTGGCTATGAAATAAGTGTTTTAGTTTTTACCTCACCCAACGTCTGCTTTTGCACTACCTGGGGAAAGCAGACCAGGCATAATACGTGTTGAAATGAATGGAAAAACGTTAATAAATTCTATCTGTCCTAATTTGTGGGCCTAACAGCAGGTTTGTTACAAGGTTTGACTGTCTTGCAGCAGTGTGTTTACCAGAAGAAGTTTAAGAATGTTTGTAACGTCAAGAAGTGACTGGTAGAGCCTGTATTGGTCAGGAGCAGAACATTATCGATACTGCAGCTGTCAAGTGGGCCAGTGTATGTCAAGTGTCATAGTGGGCCAACACTTAAAGCAGTTTTACTGTACGCAGTTAAAAATGGATAACTGAATGAAATGTCAGCCACAGTGTCAGAAATGTGAACAAAATGTGTTTTTACGCGTTATGTTAATTAAGCAATCATGTCGCATTAAATAAAAAAGTGATATTTTGTGTGTTCTATTTTCCCCAGGTAGTGTAGAAACAGATGTTGAGTGAGATGGGAAATTAAATTGTCACTTGATGACAAGTTGTCTCAGGAATATTCGTACCAAAAATTATTAAAATCCGATAATCCTTCACGTTACAGTCGAAAATGTCGGGGATATTTTTTTGCGACACAGTGTATGTTAAGGCGCGTACACAGCGACGTAACTAAACTGAACTGAACTGGCATAGTTTAGTTTCTGAAGAAATGACCAATGGGCAAGCAGTAATGCATTACAGTAAGCACCGTCTAGCGGCGTCGTTGGTCTAAGTGACTACGCTCACATACGCGTCAACCAATGACCAGTGGGCTTGCTCTGCTTACCCATTGGTCAGTTCGTCAAAAACTAAAGCGTGTCAGTTCGGTTAAGTTCAGTTCAGTTACGTCGCTCTGTACGCACCTTAAAACTTGTGTGCGAAAAGAGTAACTGCTGAGGAGCACAATTATTCAAAGTGCCGATGCCGACACTGGGAAGACGATCTGATATATCACACAACGTACGACTTGGCACTTGTCCGGTCGGTGGTTAATACTAATGTAGGCCTACGTTGGTTGACCGAATCACTTTGACGTCGTAGAGAGTGTACGCACATTAGCGATGCAGCAGCAGCTAGCGACAGGGACAGTTCCTCCTAGGAGACCAGCAGGCACCGGTTGTCTCTACGACACGAAAAGCGCATCATTCTCGGTTTGCAGAGAATTGAAATTAGCGGCTTTGTGCCAAGAACTGCCCACCCCGATACACACTGCACTGTTGTCTTGTGCGCTAGTGGTCAATCATTCACGCTTAGCATCTCGCCAGCAGAGATCCAGCTCTACAGTCTTTACCACGCTTTTGATGCAAATGCTTCACGATATTTGTATGATAGAAGGCTACGTCAAATTTTTGGCAATTCGGAGTCCAGCTGAACAGGCACACAGTGCGATGCACTAGCTCTGTATGTGCATTTGTGCTCTGGCAGTAGAAACAGGTGTTTTGGGGCTGATGACTAAGGAAAGGGAGATCAGTTTCCCACCTCAGTTTGGGAAGGGCCTTGCTAGTTTTATTTTTCAGAATTGTATCAGAAATACTTGCAGCTGAAAGGTCGTGTATAATGCAACAAAATTCTGTGCCGAATAAGCTTCGTTCAACTTCATGCTAGACTCACTCCATTCTATTATGTCTGCTGAGTGCTGGTCTGGTATAACTAGGCCTGTAGCAACTATAGACCTAACTTTGTCTGTTACATTTTCGTATAGGCCTAAGCGTAATGGTAATTAGTGACGGCAAAATTAATTCCAATCGATTTGCACCGCTTACACGAATCGACTATTTTCGATTAATCGGCGTTTACAGAGCATCGGCGATGTTGAATCCGGCCACGTAGCCTACTATCCCTTCGCGCCACCGGTTTCCTATTCCGTTTTCATCTGCTAAAGACGGCATATACAGCTTTTATTTGCACCCGCCTTTAGTTTCTTTTTGTAAAGCTCAGTGAATTCAATGACGCTCCTAATTCCTGTAAAACAGTGTGTTCGATGTGAATTCGTGAATTTCTGCCGAGGAAGATGTTTCCATTGTGTTGTCGTAGGCACAGAGAATGTTCTCTTCGGACAACGTCCGCAAGCTCGGGCGCAAACCACAGCGCTTTAGACGCTAATGTAAGAATTTATGCTGCCGTCCTAACAGGCCGTATTACCCGTCCACCCGTCCGTCCGTCTGTGACCAGTCTGTCTATTAGGGGCTCGAGCCTAACTGAACGGTATCCAGAACTGGTGTAGCCTAAATGTTTCTTAAGACAGGGGTAACCGGTGTGCCAATTTTTAAAAAGGTCAAGGGTCAAGGTCATGCCCCGGCCATCAAAAACACAAGTGTAACCTGAACACGACTCTCTCAAGGCTAAAACATGTAGTGAACGCTAGCAAATGCTGCTCAACTCCCAACCATATTGACTGCACTAACGTCAAAAGCAAAAGCTGCAGTGATTAGTAGCCTACAGGTACAAAGTTGCACTGACTGGGAGCTGTGCTGGTCACTTGCTTGGTACGTATGCAGCAGAAAATGCTCAGTTACCAGGTCCAGGTCTTTTAGACTGCTGAACAGGCTGTTGCTATGCTGACGCCTTAACAGACAGCTGTAGCGCACCTGGAACTCATTGCACACAATGGAAAGATGCACATGAAATATCGAATGCCAAGCAAACAGGTTGGTCCGCATAATCGACATTTAGCATCAATTATTATTAGCCTATAGGCCCTACTTATGGCACATTGTCACCCCAATTTTGGCAAAATTTAGGGAAGAAATTAAAATTTTGAGCACTCATCAGTCTCCTCTGTCGAAAATTTGCAGCTTTCTGTAACTCAGTTCGGTTAGGGAACCCACCAGCTAACGTCAAGTTCGTTTACGGTGTAACTTTATATAGCCTATAGGCCTATAGTGAATTAGTGATAACCCAGATCGATCATGAACGCACTTTACTGTTGTCATGGACGTCCGAAACAACTAAGATTGAAAAGATGTGATGTCGTCCGGCAGACTGTCCAGACGTACACGAGGTCCATCAACTGTGAATGCCCAGGTGCGTGTATCGGTCCTTGACTGATTCCTCAGTCAGATGTCGGCTCACGCGTCTCGCCAGCAGTTAGGCCTAAAAACCCATGCTTCCGGTTGCAGCCGAAAAAAATCTAGGGATGGGGGCGGAAATTGTTTTTATTATTTATTTTTATATCAGTACGTGTCATGAAGTATATTAACAACAACTTATAAAACAAAACGACACACTAAATAGTATTCACGAGAACTTACTGCAACATTTCATATTAGATGCAACCAGTAGTTTTCAGTAAAACTTCGGAAACATACTAAAAAGTAACAGCACTGACATTTTTGAAGATAAAATAAAAATTTCAGGCACGCAGATTTTTTTTTCTAAAGACGGACGGAAACCGGAAGCACAGGTGTTTAACCGACCGCACTTAAGTAACGGTCGAGCTATTGGCATGGTTGACGTCCGTCTGTCTGTCACGGATGTATTGTGCCTAAACGGTGCGAGATAGGGCCTAGGTTACTATTGATCACCTGCATATTGGCTTTCAAATGACGTGCAAATCGATGACCTTGGATCACCTTGAACGGTCATAACGCACTATGTAGGCTATGACAATCGTGCGGTATTGTAGTTAAACGGCAAGTCGTACAGGGGTCGGCGATAGTGTCGTCGTATAGGCGCTGGCGACTTTCCACAGGCTGTCAATAGTAACCATCTGCAGCGGTTTGGTTGTAATTTTCAATGGAAAGTTTCAAGCTATAAGTGGCCGTATCTCGGAAACGGTTACTATTAACCACCAATAGGAACTGGCATACGCTCTTTCAGATTAAATGAAAATCATTGACTTTGAAGGTCACTGACAACCAGTACGGTCGGCTATCCTAGCAACAGCTCGGCTTCTTGTTAAGGCGTTAGCTTTTACATGTAACTACAAAAACGTTCGTCCGGCAGCTGTTATCGTTGGTTTTGTGCACACCTGCGACTGATATTGCGCGCGTTACAGTCGACTTACGTGCGGTGGCGGATCACTCACAGCAGCAGAGCATTCCACCGCAGCGCAAGTGCTGCAGGCGCCGACAGTGATTGCGCCAACTGACTGACGGACGCGAAACCACCTTGCAACAGGTAGGCAGGCCTATAGAGGCCTCTGTCCAGCAAATAAACGTGCTCTGCTTTAAGCGCCGTGATCCGACGATGCGGGACTGACTTGTATACCCAGGCTGTGACAACACGGGCGCTGTAAAGGTGAGTAGGCTAAATGGACAAATTTACTAAACGCTTGACACGTATCTTATCCCAGGTCTAATTTCGAAGGCGCGTCTTTCCAGCCAATTAGTGACGTCGTCGCAGCCGGGGGTGGGGGAAGCAGCGTGGACAAATCCCTTCCCTAAATTTTTGTCTGTTGGAAAATTGTTAAAAAAAATTTGTCTTATTGGAAAATTTTCGTAAAATGCCAAATTTGGGGCTGAAAACCGCCACTTTGGGAAAATTAGGGACAAAATCAAAATTTTGAGTCTTTGGCCAGTGCTATAAACACCAACACAAAATGATGAGCTTAACACACATCATTTACTGTTGTATATAACACTGCAAACGTTAAACAGTTAATAGATTTTATGATCAAATGCACACAAGCCACAATGTCAACCCTTAATAAAATCATGTAGGCTACAATAAGGATCTGAGTTGTGGACAGAGTGATAGGTTGACTGATTGGACTGCAAGTTGTCGACAAATACAAAGAACAGAGTAATATCAGCAGCAGCAACAGACGTAACAAATGAATCAGTTGCATGCAGGGCTGGAAAATTTGGTTTAAAAAACTACGTTTTTAAGGTTTCTAAAAAACAAGAAAACTTAAAAGAAGAAGTTTTTAGTTCAGTTTAGTGTTTTTAAAAGGTTTTGGGTTTTTATTTGTTGTGCAATATACAATATAAATCCAATTTAATTTCACATTTTGATCGTGATTTCAGAGTTCTGATGTCATATCATTCACTCAACAAAAACAATGGGTCACTTCACTTTTTGACTTAGACTTTCGCTGAGACTTTCGCTGAGTCTAAACTTCAGTCTAAGTACCTACTAAAGTCAAAAAGCGAAGTGATTTTGCTGAGTCTAAAAGTACCTACTTAGACCAAAGCTGAGCCGAACTAACCTGGCTAAAGTCGGTTCGATTTGCATGGAAGAGATAGCTTTAGCCCTTAGGGCTTAACTTTCGC
>Ga0209671_1008339_pt1 | contig 10836 bp, 6 predicted proteins | sample WorMetHERISLAND2_2_FD_187401 | JGI IMG/M metagenome (GOLD analysis project Ga0209671, IMG submission 187401) | Marine gutless worms symbiont microbial communities from Max Planck institute for Marine Microbiology, Germany - Olavius geniculatus... | ecosystem: Host-associated > Annelida >...
GACTTAGGGCGCCGGGCGGACTCACGTTGGGCTTTGCCCCAAATTTCTAGTTTTTTTAATTAAGAGGCAATATTAAAATTTTGAACACCCACAATTGCCTCTATTGGGAATTTTCAGTTGCAACTGTCTGCCTGGCCTATACTTGGCTGCTGCACACATATTGTTGCAACACTGTTAACATTTTGCCATTAATAACATTTCAACGTTAGTTTATTCATTCATTCATTTATTTGACTCAGGCAGCATGGCCCATAAAACACAAGAACACATACACAAAACACAGAAACAACCGTCATGATGAAGTTGCAATTTATTCGCGTAAAACAAAAGCTGTTTACATCGCCAGACAAAGAACGACGTCACTTAATAAAAATCGCAAATAAATAAAAGTCGCAAATTTTATGCATTTTAAGAGAAAGGAAACAGAAAAACCAAAAGGGTGCCACTGTTTTGGCCCACCCTGTAGGTCCGGCGACGTCCTATAGGTCCTACACGTAAGAGTGTAACTACGGCTGCAAGCATGCAACTGACTTCGAAAGGGATCGCAGCTGTGGCCATTTAGCGCAGCACAACTTTTTACGAAAATACGCTCTACCAGGGCAATTCTTGTCGAGAGCTTCAGGGGGCCTCAAATGACAAACGTGTATTCTTACTGCAGCATTATAAACAAAACAGTGCAAATTCCAATGTGTGGATTGAATATCGAATCAGTAGTGAGTTTTTACGCGCGACAGCACATACCTAAGTGCTGAGAGCGCGTATTAGCTACGATAATTGTGTTCAAATTGTGCTCATCCGTCGTCTGTCTGTCCTGGTGTCACGTCTCTGTACTGATCCAAGCCCTTAAGTGACACCGTCGGATAGCCCGGACTCGAAAATAGAGGGGTAGGTGCAAACAGCGCGCAATTATATTTTACGAGGACGGAGTGATACCGCTTTGAAATCTCCACTGGCTGTAATGCAAAATTTTGCAACTTTTGAATGGTTGCTATGGCAACAGGGGTCGATAGGGGGTAAATTTAAATAACACCGTTAAATTGCCCGACCCCAAAAATAGGGGGTAGGTAAACACAGCGCGCAATTATTTTTTACGGGGACCGAGTTATACAGCTTTGAAGTCTCCATAGGACACAATGCATTTTTAAAAAAAATATGGGGTAAAATAGGGGAAGGAGTTATCAGATTCTTATCCCAAACAAATTCGATCTTACTTTTCGGGCCCCAAATCACTGTGCAAAATTTCATCAAAATCGAATCAAAATTGCGGCAGCAGGAGTGTTTACAGAATGACAGTGTGACATATTAAGTGATTTTATAAACTGTCCTATGCCATGCTATAGCAATGGGACAGATAATTAAGTGAGTGACATCGCACGTGTTAGGTCTGTTTCGGGCCATATTGCACAATGACGCGTGTGTAGCCTAATTGTCGTGCACGGCTGAGTGTTGCATTATTTTGACTGCAACTAGAATATACCGTTGGTAAAGTAAATTGATTAGGTGTTCCGTGAGCAGTGTAACTGGTGTATCGTCAAGACAACAATGACGTCACTATGTCAACAAGTGACACGTGACTTGAACAACGATCAATAACAACTAATCAATAGCACCAAGTTGCATCGATCCATTAGTCCACATTCTATGCGAGGGCCTAGGCCGAACATTTCAAAAACACAGTGAAGCATTGTGATACATGCAGAGAATGGTCAGTAAAAAGTACGCACTGGCTATTTGACCGGCAGCCGGTCAAATAACTTGCAGGCTATTTGACCGGTCATAACGAAGAATCGCAGTGGCCTTCTACAGTATACCCTCTACTGACTAGAATTCACGTGAATATTATGGTGTAGTGTTTAAGACTTGGGATTAGGGTTTACAAATAGGGTTAAGGTTAAATTGAAGGGTGCTCGTCGTGAACTCGTTTTAGCCATAAATGTTTTAAAAAGCGTTTTTTAGCGTTTTTACGTTTCTTAACGTTTTTTGTTATTTTCTCAGCGTTTAAAAAAATTTTAACGTTTACTAAAATTTTACCAATAACTTTGAGAAGCATTTTTGAAACCAGAGAAACGAAGAGTGGTAATCGTTTACTTAGTTATTCTGATGATACTTTCTCTTATAACCAAAGGGTTGAATGAAACTGAAATGAGGTCCTCTCTTTTTAGTTTCAGCCTTAGGCATTAGGCAAAAAATTAAACAAGTTAGAGCTAACGTTTTTATTCAATTTTTAAACGTTTTTTATTCTTGCCACGTTTTTACGTTTCTAATGTTTGAAAAATATTTTTGGAACGTTTCTTTGCATTTATTGTCTTAGCCGGTATCTATGAGCACCGGTGAAATATCTTAAGTCTTAACAGTAAGCTTGTAGCTTTCGTGCTTTCATAACTTTGTAAAATAGTAAGCGATTTTCAGCCGACGGTGCTTACGATACGACGTGTCGTCCGCCCGTCCGTGTCTGTCGTCCGTAGCCCAAACGGTACATCGTAACGGGTAAGCGATGGCATACCGTCAGTTAAAACGGCGGTAAGTTCTCATAAACAGTCAATGGTAACCATGTCGCTATTTGCAGCGGTTTAGAGACCCAATTTACAATGCAAGTTTTGCAGGCGTTACCGGATGTTCACGTTACATCGCACGTTATGTAAGAAAGTAAGAAACTGCGTTCATATTTGTTAACCCAAATCCCAACAAGAAACCTAAAATTTGGGACCGTCGTTCGGCGTTCTGTCGACTCGGTGAAATAGACAGGGCTGGCTGGTGTAAGCTGGCAGCGCAATAAGCCACGCTTGGTTGATTGGTCGGATGATTCTGTTGCGTCTCTGCACGACGCAGTAGTAGTCTACGTTCAATACTTGAACGCCGCGCGCCGGGTGCAAGTTTAAAGGGGCCTAGGCCCACGTAGCCTACAACACAAACGCTCGTCGTCAATGTGGGTCTATTTTATCGCTGCCAGCCCTCGATCCATTCATTCATCGATTGATTAATTTACCAGAGCAGGGACGTGTACTGTTGCAGAACTGGCGGCGTCGTGAACTGAGCAAAGTACGAAGGGCAGGAAGTTGCAATTTTCCGACAGAAAAGATTATGGGTGTTCAAAATGTCAATTTTGCTTTCCCCCAATTTTCCGAAAATGGGTTTTTTGGCACATGCTTTGCATTTTTGGACGACATTTTTTGGATCAGAAAAAAATTTTCCGACCACTTTCCGACAGCTCCAAATTGAGAGGGGAGAGCTCATGGACGCAACTGCGACCAACGGTGCTCTTGTTTTATGTAGGTGCCAAAGTTTAATTATTCAGCTTGCCGAAAGTGTCAGTTATGGAAATCCGAAAATTATCTAAAATCCACGAAAGTATCCGAATCATTTTTAAAAGCCAATTCATGTTAATAGTAAAAGTATCCGTATCGTATATCTCGTAGAGTAAATTTTCTGTGCGATCGTGCGTCTCGGTCGACTGCACACGTGCCCTGTCCTATATACACGCAGCCGTGCAGCTGCGCACGCTGTATCTAACGTAAACACTGTTGCTGGTTGCTAGGCAACTGCGCGTGCGCACTGCTAGCTCTTACCTGGCAGCAGACAACAATCATAGAAACGAAGCACACCTGAGTAGGCCTATCTATACAGCAGCTTTATTGCGAACATATCGGTAAGTCGGTGTTCACTCGCTTATATTCTATTTACTCGTATATAAAACACGTGAAATAATTGGTCACCGTCACATAGCCCAATGTCACTAACATTAATTTTTTTCCTTTTATGAACGTGACATTTAAAACAATTTAATTCGAAAACGACGAAGCGTAGAAACGCATGCAGAATCAGCGTAGTATACACACAAGTGTATACCAAGGAGAATTTTTTTACTTTACGTCAGAGGTTAAGTCACAAAGCGTAAAAAGATCGAGAAAATAAAAATGACGCACAGCTAACATACGTGATTAATGATTATTGTTTACGCAGCTCAGGCGTGACGGGCAGTTCCGGCACCGACTGCAAATTAGATCTAACCATTTTGGCCTAGTTTATTATCAGCGTTCAGAACTCTCGGCAACTGAACGGACAATTACACAACAAGCGACAATGACATCTTTAATTCACAAATTATCAATCAACATAACACACGCGCTGATATACCTGTTAATTAGCTGGTGCGCATTATTTGTTTCTTTCTTTTTTTAATCATTTTCTACGCAGCAATGACAACAATACAACCGAAAACAAACAGAAGCAAACAACGACGGTGCCATGACACATACGGTGGAACAGTAAGACCCAAAAGTGCACTTACTGTTACCCATCTAGCCTATCTAGAAACTACACACGCAGCGAACACTACAAACAAACAGTAATAAAACATAAAACACAAGCTTTAAAACATACGCTGCAAAGTGACAAACCAATGTTGAACATAATTGAGCCAAACACGAATTATTCATTACACTAAAAAGTTGGAGAAGTCACAGTTGCATGTAATGGCAAAAATACCCTATTCTTGACGTCTATTGACTTTAACTTTTGACCGTTTGACTCAGCCGAAAATTGGCAGGCCGGTTATGCATGCCTGATATGGGGAACGTTCTCGCCGACTTGGTTATCGTAGACAGGATATTGATGATTTTTGGCCCCAACGGTTGCTGCCCAAGATTATTATTAAGAAAGAAAAATAAGAAGTATGGCGTATACAATGGCGTCAAACATGCAGATCCGGCATTTTCCGTGTATCGCTGTGCTATCCAATACAGGTGCAAATCAGATACAATATTCACCTGTGTCGTTACGCTGCGTATTAATATGCCGTGCATGCAAACTGGCTCAGTGTTAGCAAAAGTATGCGCTAGTGAGGCGGGAATACCGTCCCCCATTTTTTTCTAGGAACTAAATTTTTTTCTCCGACTATTTCATAAAAGTCATCAAAAGTCTTACGGTTACATTCCCTTACTTACTGAAACATGCATTCTGTCTTGCTTTATATGCATGTAATTTTTTGTAGCCTATTTTCATTTTACAACAGTTTCTGTAGCCAAAAATGGAAAAAAATTACAAAAATATTTAACGTATTATAGTAACTGTATTTCATTTATTGCACTTATAAATTTCAGTAGTTCGTTTCGGCAGTCACTTGCATAGATTAAGCCTAGTTTTTTTACCCTCGGGAATTGAGTACTGAGAATTTTTTTAAAAATGTACAGATGAAAAGAATCCAGCCAAAATTTGTCTTACGGCATTAGTTCCAGGCGTACTTCACTTTTGTTTAAGACTACGTAACACTTTGTTAATCTCAAGTGGTCCGTTTGCTGGTTTGATTCCATGGGGCACCGAGGTGCAAAACTTCAAGTGGATAGCCTAAAATGTGGTTTAGGCCTACGTATTTTCTATAGTATTGTAACTATAAAGTCGAAGTAGATAAAGGCTGATTTTAATTTCGTTCTAGACTGTTTCAGTAGCCTGTCACAGTGCAATATGATGATAATCCCATGTATACAGCAAAATTTCCGAGAAACTATGACGCATAAACGCCAACCTCGTGGAACGATAAGGGCGACCGCCCTTTTTTAAAAAAATCAAGAGTTACAGCTACCGTGATTATATCTCGGCAAAGTGTGTTCGGATTTTGCTGAAGTTTTACGGAGGACTAAAGAGTGGCCATTTTCTCTTATTTTTCAGATCTACGACTTACGGTATTTGCGTAGTGTGTTTGTATATCTCGCAGAGAACACAGTTCTACGCAGTTTAAAAAGGATGGCTGACGATTTTCAGTAATTTGTTTGACAGAAAGCAACAAAGATGGCTTATGCTCGCATTTCAGAAAGCATGGCTTAGGCTATGCTTTTCAGTGATTTGTTTGACACAGTTCAAGAAGGATGGCTGGCAACCAGCAACAACAGCAAGTGGTGGTTGTGAACCAGCCGCAGTCTCACGCAGGAGCACCGGTGACGATTGCCGTAAGTTAGTAAATAATAAGTAGGTAAGTAAGTAAGCCGCAGTCTCATGGCGGCGGCGCGATGCCACAGGACCAGCGCGAATGGAGCACCGGCATCTGTGGATGCTTCGAAGACTGCTGCAGCTGTAAGCGATCGTTCCCACTACAATCAACGAATAAATTTGTAGCTTTTTATTGTATTGCAAGCAACCATTGATTGAAATTAGAATAAATAAACGTCAAAAACTAGAAGGCGCTGGTGAGGGTGCATATATCTTTGACAAGTGAACGTTGGCCTAACCTTTTTCTATTAGTTTCGTGTAACGTTCAAAAGTTTAGAGGACAATGTCACGTGACCGCGGCCACGCGCCAACCCTCGACTGAGATAAAAGTAAAAAATGTGCATTGCAAATTCAGTTGGGTAAAAGCTGTTGTGGCAAAAATGATTTCGCATAACGACAGAAAATGTTTACGTGACATATGGTCTGTCTGTCTGTCCGTCCGTCCGTCCGTCCGTCTCGACCCTTGTGCATTGTACTGAAGCCGTTAGGACAAATGAAATGCCCGTGAAAGAACTTTTATAATAGGTCAATATTTGGTGAGATATAGACCAAAGTTTGACGGCTCGTTCTTGCGGCTCACGGTGGAGCAATCAAAGCAGTGTTCTCATGTTGAAGTAAGTAAGCAAGTAAGTAAGGAAACAATTTCCTAAGTCAGTGAGCAGGTGTAGTATAACGGGTACAATGCTCAAATACTGAACTCACAATACACCGCAGCCTTAATCGAACAGAAATGTTTTCTGTAGTCGCTTGAGTTGTTCAAAACATGACACCGAGTTCCTCTGCCGAAGTTTGACCGGCAGATTGTTTCACAGCCGCGAAACTTCTGTCGCCAGTCCGCGGAACTTAGACCTACAGCGCCGACGTCCCGTAAATGTAATGCCAGCGTAATTTTGTTCACAAAAATACGTGGACAAAATACAACTTACTGGCTCTCAACTCCCAAGTTAAAAATAGCTGAATATTGTGCGTGTAGGTGTGTACGCGTACTTCTGCTTCCCATGCTTCATGTGTACGTTGGCTACCGAGATGAACGAGTGTGCTACTACTAGGCCTACAGTTCACACTGCTACTGTGCTACAACTATTACTAGCCTTTTCAGTTGAACGAGTGTGCTTGCGGTCCATTCTGCTTCGACCGAGTTTTCATCGTGGCAATGCGCACCAAAGTGCGCACCATGTACGGCATCAGGGTAAGTTGTAGCACCGAGCAATAGACCACTGCTGTTACCGAATTAAAATGGCGGCTGCCTTAAAGTTGCTTCCGGTATCAAACGGACCCTCGCCTCGCTGTGGCGGGGCCTTTACCTAACTTTCCACCGCCAACTTTCTCTTAACCTTATGGCGCAGCTATTGCTTACACGTACATCAGCTAGCGCGCACGCTGTGATATAATTACCGCTGGCGTGATGCAAAAATGGGAATAGGTGTGTTCTGTCTGGGCATCGCCTGTGCTCTCTCTAACCGAAGCATGGCTTTACTACGCCAACTATGTAGTTACCGAAAATATTTGGATGTTATAAATTTTTTTAAATTTGCTTAATTTTCTACTTTGCCCAATTTTCATTTTTATGACCTTGAAAATGACCTTGACACGAAGAAGCAAGCGTGGCATCCAAGATCCACCCTAATTCTTGTATTTACTCTACAACGAGTTGATCTAGCATGGATGCCTGCTATTAACACGCGATGCCACAAAAAGTGTAAAATTGCATTTTGGCTGGTCCACTATTTTCTGGTCGGTGTGAGACGAAAAACGTCGCTCGTCTCCAACGCGCAAAGAACGCTGTCGTCCGGGTATAGTCGCTTTTGGCCACCAACCGTCAGTCGACCAGCTCATCTGCTCTGCTCAAACATTTCCACTGATTTCCCATTCACCAGCGCATCAAGTTCAAGATCGCCTGCATTATTTAGGCTTACAAGACCATCCACACCACTCAGCTTGCCTATCTGCACATTACACTCCAGCTCGTTCATTGTGTTTATTTGACATTAATTTGCTGTCTGTGCCTTGTGTTTGTACATGTTTTGGTTTTAGAAGTTGTACTGTAGCTGCCTCTACTTTTTGGAATTTTCTCCTTGTTGACGTTTGCAATAGTTGTTCTATGCTTTTTCCGTCTCCGACTTAAAACTTTCTTTTTTTCAACCTCGTGCCATCTCGAATACCAGCTTCACCCCAGCGCCTCAGATTCGGCGAGTTTCTCGCCGACATTATTGTGAGCTAAGTATAGAAATTTACTAACTTACTTACTTACTTAAAGGTTATTTTCAACGTCTTACTTACTTACTCACTTTCTGTGCGTATGTAGGGCAGCATCTTGGGCGACTGTTGCTGCGTCACCTGCTGCAACTTCTGCGCTGCGACTCAGATGCATCGCGAGCTCAAGAACTCCGGACACAGCAGAATCTAGTTCCGACGTCGTTCGCCAGAGCGCCACTCACCGACAACGGCTGCTGGCTTCAAGGCGCTATGCACGGCGTTGCACGCCATGCCTGCATCTATCTGCTTCACTTTTCCAACGACGTCATAATAATAATATTATCATCTATACGTAATTCATTCTGTAAAAAATCGACGCGAGTGTGACTGTTTCGTGATGATACGTAACATTTTAGGCAGCAGTAACGTTATGGCCCAACAACCATTAGCACAGAGTTTGACGCAAGTGGGTCTGGAGCCCCAAAAGCTGAAGCTTTTTTTGTAAAAAGATGACTTTTCCAGAAGTTAATACACGGTCTAACTTCGCTGCAACTATTTTCGCAACAATTCCAGCAAAATTTTACCGTGTACTCAGTCTATCAGCAAGGTCTTTACGCGCGACAGTTATAATTCGCGCGTCTTGGCCATAGTCTTGGCGTCTGTCTGTCTGTCTCACTCGTGATCTGTATTAAAACGGTGCAAGCTAGGATTACAGAATCTTCATTATGGGCCACCACAAGGACTCTAGTTTTTTGTGACAAAATTTTGTGCCGCTGGGCAAAGGAGCTCCCCTTGAACGGGAACGCGAAATAGGAGTATCCCCTTTAAAATGTGCTTATTTTATCACTATTGGCCCGTATAGCGTGAAAACGGTTACAGATAGGCACAGACATGCTGCAGATCATAACAAGCACAAATGACGATCTTCATAAGGATGTCAACATCGATAACATTAAACGACCTTGAACTCCCCCCTTCTCAAGAAAACTGATTTAGTGAACTTTTTGCGATTTTGGGCTGTGACACATATTTTAAGAGTGAACTGCGCCGAAATGGCTGGAGATAAACGAAGACAACCTGCACGTTGTATTTTCAGCATTAAACGTAGATTTTAGCTCGGCAAGTCCCGATCACCTAAATTTAAAAAGGGTGGCGCACGCGCGCGTCAAAGCAGGGTACCCCCAAGAGGTGGTTATTTTACTGCTATTGGCTCGTGTAGCGTAAAAACGCTTGCAGATAGGCGCAGACATGCTGCTTATCATAACAAGGGGTCGTCCATAAATGACGTCACGCTCCGAGGGGGAGGGGGTTTACATTATTGTGACGACGTGTGACGTAAGGGAGGGGGGTTAAAAGAAATGTGACGTCACACACGTCACATCTGTGGAGAAAACGCAATAGACAGTCAAATTCGTGCTGCCAACTCACCGTATGTGTCAGGACGAGAAACATTTAGGAACACTATGCTTAATTTCACACAATTTTATGCATTAAATTGACAGTAAACAATTTTAACAATGGATATAATTTTATATATATTAGAATTAGGATATGCTGAAACTCATCTTTGTACTCTACACTACAGGCTGCCGGGAGAAGGGGGGGTTAGACGTTTGTGACGTCATATTTAAAGGGGGTCCAGGGAAGTGTGACGAAAGGGGAGGAGGTAAATTTTTCCTTAAAATCGTGTGAAGTCATTTATGGACGACCCCAAAGCAGTAGCACTAATGACGAGCTTTTTGCTGGTGTCAACATTGATGACCTAATTGAATGACCTTGCATTATTAAAATAAAGAATTTTAGTGTTTTTGGCGATTTTTGGCTGCAAGGGACACATGGACAGTGTATTGCGTTGAAATGGCTGGAGATAGACCAAGACAACCTGCAAACGGGAACTGCTAAGGCTGTCGCGCGTTTCATGAGCTTTGCTTAAATTACTTGTTTTTGTCTATAATTTTTTTGCGCGATAAATTGACATTATCGTACTGAAATTAAAGAAAAGTATCATTGTCTATGTGTAGCTTTTTGTCGTACTGCAGTCGATAATGTGCAACATAACGAATGATGGGTGAATCCAGACTATTCGATTTTTTTCATCAGTTATATTATTATATTTTTATCATGTTATATATTCTTTTTTAGTGTTTATTTAAAATAGCATGAACAACATGACATCATTAATTGTAACAGACAGCATAAACGCAGTAAGATTAAAAATGCATTTTTGTTAGAAAATATTAACGTTTTGGTGAAGATAAGAGAGATTTCCTAGTCTGTATATAATCGCTCTCTCAATGAGGCATCTTGGCTGTTTTTACCTTCGCTTATAAAACAACTTTGGCAAGAAATGCCATGACATGACATTCGATGTACTTATTGTGATATTTTTGTTTATTTCGTTTAACTTGTAATTTCGTATGTCTATTCGCATATTTTTGGTTTATCAGAAAGTAATTAAGTTAGACTATGCATGAAATAATAGTTTATTTCTTTTTTAAAATAACAAAGCAGTCAAATAAAAGACCACTGTGACTACTACTATGATCAATATCGTCAATTCCACATGATCATAAAAATACAGTGATGATTTATATAATAAGAGTATAAATAATAAGCAGCATGTGCGTAAACAGCGGGGGGACCCAAGCTCCGCCCCTC
>Ga0209671_1008342_pt1 | contig 10835 bp, 6 predicted proteins | sample WorMetHERISLAND2_2_FD_187401 | JGI IMG/M metagenome (GOLD analysis project Ga0209671, IMG submission 187401) | Marine gutless worms symbiont microbial communities from Max Planck institute for Marine Microbiology, Germany - Olavius geniculatus... | ecosystem: Host-associated > Annelida >...
GGTTAGTAAATATCTTTGTATAACATTTTAATGAAGAAATCTCTGTGGTTCAATTGCGTAGTTTTGGAAATTAAAGTTTTATCGTGAACTATTGTCCTTGTGCTGTACTGCATTTTTGTTCAATTAGACAGATATTGTTTTTGTTTTTTCTCTCACCAAGGATGTTTTTAATAATAATGTTAATACAAAGTGGGTACACAGAGTTCTTTGAGATTGTCTCAGGGGTTCGACAAGGCTGCCTCCTTTCACCATACCTCTTTATTATATTCATTGACTTCGCCATGCGCAGAACTGTGGACAAGTCGGAATACAGCATAGTCTGGCAGAAGCGGAACCGCTTAACGGATTTGGACTTCGCTGATGACATAGCAGTAGTGGCGGAGGAAGAAAACATTTGCCAAGAGATGACTACCAAGCTCGAGGAACAAAGTGCACAAGTTGGACTGAATATAAGCCGGGAAAAAACGAAGGCCATGGGAATCACCCAGGGTTCATTACCACAGCCAGTAGCCGTTGCATGAAGGAACATAGAATATGTAGAGAGATTTACCTACCTGGGAAGTGTAATATCCAGCGATGGAAATGTTGAAGCAGATATTAACACTCGACTGGCAAAAGCAGCAGCAGTATTCCGACGACTTGACAACGTGTGGCGATCCAGCACGCTTAGCCTCAAGATTAAATTGGACCTCTACACCTCCCTCATTGTCTCTACAGCCATATACGCCAGCGAGACTTGGAAGGGTACAGCTAGAATATGTCAGCAGCTGGACGTCTTTCAGCAGCGCAACTTACGGAAGATTCCGGGCATTACACGGAAGGACCAAGTGACTAACATGGAGGTGCTAAGCCGCACTGGGCATCGAAGATTACAGGACATTGTAGCAGAGAGGTGACTTCAGATGGCAGGCCATATCATCAGGATGCCACCTGGATGACCAGCCAATCACGCCATGTCATGGACCACTCGTGGTAGTGGCAGACGACGAGGTCGTCCAACGAAGACTTAGCGGTCCACATTTAAAAAAGACCTGGTGGACCGAGAAGTCGATTGGAACAGCGTCCGAGCTGTGGCTACAAACGGAAGCAGATGGCGAACTCTTGCTGCCCATTGTCCTGTCAAGGACCGGAGGATCTAAGTGCTAAGTTAATAATACAAGATTTATATATTGCCATAGAGTTCGAAGATACAGCTAACACTGGTACAGCTGTTGAAATCGTTGTTGGCATAGTGTGATAATTTACCATGCAGTTTTGGCTTATTATATTTGTGTAGAACGTAATTTAAATAATCGAGAATTAAAGGTACCAAATAGTGAAATAAATTAAAAGTTTGAATTAGTTTATTAATATTTCTAGATGATGCTTGATGATGTGATAATAACTGCAATATTTGTTTTTGCTGTATAGGATGCATTGGTAGGACTCGAAAATTTGGGAGCAACATGTTATATCAACACACTGCTACAGGTATGCTGTGAGCATGATAGTGTTTCTTCGACTCACATGAACGAGGCAACGACAACTTTCCTGATTTTTAGTCGACTGCTAATAGTTGCGCTTATTTCACAATTTTGTGTTTGTCTTTGTCTGTCTGTTGTTTATATCTATTGTGGCAAAACAGTGTCTTACAGGAAAACTGTCTATATATTATGGATTATATCGATAAGCCGATATCACGATATCGATCGCCAACCACGTGCCTCTACGATATCTTGAGACAGTCTGCGCCTACGATATCGCTTAAATGCCACTGGACTTATTCCGATGGACCACAATAGGCAATAGCAGGCAGACCGATCTAGCAGGTGAATGTCCATGTGTAAGCAGGCTATCATGCTGACCTTTTAGATGCCCCCTCTATCCCTCCCATTGCAACAGATTGCATGGCGAGTGGGTGAGAAATTGGATACAGTATATGGGCGGCTGACAGGCTCTTTCACATTGCTGCTGCTGCTGCTGAATCAGCCTTGTTCTCACAGTGTGCTGAGACGTGTTCGCTAACTTAGCAGCTACGAGATTGTGGCTGCGATACACCGCTACAACTTTTCGCCAGACAACAGTCTACGTTAGCAGCTAGCGCAGACAAACTTGACGTCAGTTTATCCACTAAAATGGCTGTTGCTGCTTGTAATAGCCGAGTTTCAAATAAAAATAGTAATTAAGAAAACAATTTTGCATTAATGTTATTTTATACTGTCCGGTGTTCAGTGATTTTTCAACTTTCATCTAGAAACTGATACTTTCATAAGCCCGGATGTTCGCTTAAACTGTAACGTAGCATGCAATTTTTACGCTACCATAGGCTTGAAGCAGCTTGCTGTAGCCGAGTGTTCAGTAGCATAGCAGCTATGAGCCGCTAAGTTACCGGATGCGCCTTTGGTCTCATTCTGTGGTCTCGTCTCACCTGCCTGTGTTAGCTGTAATCACTTTCAAGTCAAACTATCACTAGCAGCGGCCAGTGCATGTTTGCTGCTGGCGCCCACGTTGCCACAGCTGCTGCCTGTTCTCTTCCCACCATGGTATCCCATCGTCGTGCGGTATCATAGCAGTCGGAAACTGTCACAGCAGTCACTGTCAATCATCCCACGCTCCTCCCCTGCCCCCCTCGACCTCTTTCGTTCCCACTTGCCTTCCCATTTGGTCGATCAGTCTGTGGTCTCAGTTGGTCTTACGATATCCTGATATGATTTGCTATGATAATCGTGGTGGTCTGGCTCAGTTGTTAGCTTCGTGATTGCATCAACGAAGTTAGTCAACATCAGGCCTGGTTAGTACTTGGATGGGTGACCATCCTAGTATGTAACCAGCCACCCAGGTCAACTCAGCCTGGCCTCCCTCCATGGGTAGGTGCAATGAGTACCAGCGAAAGCTGGGACATAAACAGGCACACCGCACGATGCATGGCCCCGTATCCGTGGTCTCGCAGTGTAAAAAACTGGTGTCTGGCTGAGGGCCTTAGGAAATGGAGATCAGCGCCGCCCAATGGGCCTTAAGGCTCGGGAAGGACTTGACATTTTTAAAACGTTTTTATGATAATCGATATGGATTTTCTGCCTCGATATAATAATCCCTACTATATGTTGTTGCCTAACTGCTACCTTTTGGTGCCGGAACAAACCATGTGATTCAGCTGCAATTTAAAAAGAAACCTGCTTAGGCTACATGTTTGTTGAAACAGTTAGTTATTTACGCTAATCAGAAGTAGTGCGATTTACAGGTATGAAGTTACAACCTTGACATTAGATAAGTTAATGAAATCATGTGCCAAGGGTTGGGCGGTGCAGTGTTGTTAAGCGGATGTCATATGATCGACAAAGTTAGCCGACTTTTGTGGGCGTGGTTTAGTTGCCCGACAAAATCAGCCAAAAAATCGGTGAACCATGACACACAGCCGATATTTTCATGGCTACTTTGTGCGCTATCAGCTAGCACATCAACGGAATGCAGATCCCAAAATAATACTTCTTTTCTGCATCTAATGAACGAAAATAAATAACAAACACAATAAATAACTAAAATAAATATTAATCTTGCATTGTAAACAATCATCATGGGAACATAAGCAAAATTTGTTGTCCAAAATACAAAAAATCGGCCGACAAAATCGTCGAAGATAGAACGTGCTCTATCTTGGCTGATAATATCGGACGATATTTTGCATGACACATGACACAGTTTTGTTGGCAGATAAAATCAGCTGATTTTATCGATCATCTGGCACCACTTTAGTAATGTTGGAGCAAAGCTGGTGGTAACGTATTGATGGTCATGCCGGTGTTTTCTGATATTGAATGCTATATGTGGATGTATGTCGGATAGGTTTGGTTTCATAACCACGACTTTCGGACAGCTGTGCTTCTGTGGAAAGATTCAAGTGCTGATGATACAGATGAAAGCTTTGATGAAGGTTAACTTTTCGCCACATTTTTCAGAATTCAAAATAATCTCAATGAACCATTATGTGGTAGTGTTTCAATCAACAAGTATGTAAGAGAAGACACATATTTGTGAGCTTAGACATGAGTTCAATGGCTCCGTTCAAGTAAGTCAAAAAAGTTTGGAATGTTTAGGTAAATTTTTGTACACAGAAATGTTCGCAAACACTACATTTAATTTTCATGCAATTTAGAGATGGTTGCCTGGAAAAGTTTTGGGCATTTGACCCATTTGGAATAGAATGATCTGTTTAATAGTTTAACAGAGCCATCGTGGAAATGTAGGAATGTGCTAATAGTGACTGTTGCTGCTGAAACGGTGCAGTTTATTATTGTAAAAGTGGGCCAAAAAGTTTTTAGCCTTGATATATATGAGACAAAAAAACAATTTTTAATGTTGATTTGTCAGTAAAATGTGCCTATATTGCGTACTTGTTTGAGCATGTTTTGGATGTGATGTCATTGTAAATTATGATGCCGACATTAAACCGAAACAATGTCAAGTTGTAAACTACGATCTATTTGATTTATCTGTTCTGAAATCTGAAATCCCATCATTCACCGAATGGCTCGAGACTCTGTGCAAAGATGGTACAAATCGGTTCTATTTCATGCTGTATGATGTCACAAATTACAGTGAACGTTGATGTCATATTCTCAGCAGACTCAGTTGCATTAGTGAAGAATGTATTTTTTACATACAGATTATCAAAAAATTGTGGTTTAGGACAGGGTGGCCAGAAATCTCAAAGACCCTGGAAAACCTGAATTACTCGGGGAATTTTCTGAACATTTAAAACTAGAAAGCAAACAAAAGACTGCCACTGGATTTGGTTACTGGGCTGCATAAATGCTCTAAAGTGCATTTGTGGCTGTGGCTTCGTTGCAGACTGTGCTGTGCTCCCCAAATTACCGTTATTACAATTTGTGTCTGTTGCAGTAACCTATGGAAATTCAGATTATTGCTCTGGAAAAACCTGGAAAACTTGGGGATTTTTTCTTCTACTTCGTGGCCATTGTGTAATATATTGAGGTTTGAAACTTGTTGACCTTTCCTCTTATGTGATTTTTTTGTGAACTTTTTAGTAACATCTTCAATGATCCCCATGCCGTCAACACCGTGTGGACATTTGCAGTTAGTCTTTGCCCAGCTAGCTTTCAGTCAGAGATGGTGAGTGCTGGTCTGCAAGTTTCTACAGTTAGTGTTGGTTATTTATTTCACTTAATACCTTATTGAGCTTTATTTGATCACATCATACCATACTAAGGTAATGGTAAGGCCAGACAGAAGTATGTGTTTTGTGCACAAGCATGTAAAATTGAATAAAAAATGTCAAGTAACTTTGTTATGCAGCAAGAGTCATTTATTTTCTTCAGTGAGAACTCGGCTTTCAGCTAGTGTCTGTATTTTTTGTACTGGGTACTACTGATTTAAAATTTTGCCAGATTTTGATGTACCGTATTGGAGTTTTGGTTGCAGTTTTCGATGAGCATTTTTATGGTTCAGTCCAGTTTGAACCGTTCTACATACTGAGGATCGCTTTTGATAAGGTCGTTGTTTGGCTTACGTTGTAGTTACTTCGCCCCAGAAAGCTTTATTCGTTCGTTGGAAATTGACACAAGTGATCAGCAGGTAGTAGATAAATTTGCATTTTATGTGAGATTTTCAGATTGATTTGCCAGTAGAATTTAACCAGCTTGAAAACTTTATGCTGTATGGTTAATCGGCTAAATAAGCTATTTTGAAAATGCTGTAGTTAAGGATGCATTCACATAAACATGAGTACGAGTCCGGCACTCTCCGGGTTCTCATACACGAGTTTGGGCAAACGAAAGTTTGCGTGTATTTGAATGGCAGCCGTTCACATTGTAAGGACTGCCCCTGTTTCTTTTAGTTATGCGTGCGCACTTGCATTTTGTCAACCGTGAACAGTCAATGGCGGCATCTGGTCTATACGATGGTCCGCTTTTCACGCCTGCTGTGACAGTCGTCTGGCGGCCCAGTTGCACTCTGCAGATGTGACCTGAACAGCACGTGCTGATTGATGTTACTGCGCATGTGCGAGAACTCTTCTTGGCGAAGAGACGACAGCTAAACGTTATTACCTGCCTGAGCACTCGAACAGTCAACACGTCGTGCTCTGTGTATACGTTAGCGGGTAGTCAAAGTTTGACACAAGACGTACGTGAAACAACGAACTATGTTGTACATTGTACGAACGAACCTACGGTTACGAACGATTTCTGAAGGAACGCTTTTTTGTACGACTACACGACACACATCTGCGAGTCAGTTGGCGTGTGACCACGTCGATGCAGCTCGTGGCAGGTGGTTCCTCGTCAACCGTCCGAATATCATCGTTCGCCACCTGACTTCCGTCTTCCAGCACGTGACAAGCGGGTTCAACGTCAGCCGCTCGATGTTGCCCTCCGTCCATCATCGTCTTTTGTATTTTGTCCGCCATCCTCTGGCTTCCACCTCGCATCACCGACCAGCTACAGGACAGTCGCATGTTATGTTTTTGTTTGCTGCTGTCTGATACACCTCTGGCACCTTCTGTGTTGCACAGTTGTGGACCCTGACTGTTGCATTTGAGTCCTTGGGTCTTAGGTATGTGTTCCCCCACCTTGCCCTCACCTCCCGGTCTCCCCCCACGGGCATCCTGAGGGAGATTGAGTTGCTGGGTAATGGAGCTAACCCGCCCATAGGGCGACTAGTTTTTATGAATAGTCAAAATACTGGGGTACATTTCACTAGTCTAAAGGGGCATTAGTTTGAACAGCGCGAGGGTTGGAGATAGGATTAGGGTTAGAATTAGCGATAGGGTTAGGAATATTATGAATAAACTGCATCTTTGACTTCAGCAGACCTTGGCTATCATGGCTATTGTTTCCCTTTGGACCAGCAACCAGTTGGCAAAGTCCTATGCTTTGTGCAGAAATGTAGTGGTTCTGATCGTTGTGACATGTGGCCAGGATGCGCAGGAATTCAGCAAGCTGTTCATGACTCTACTGGAAAAAGACCCGGCAATGCGTCGCTTCATTCAGCAACAGTTTATGGGCAAATACGAATACCTCACATGGTTCATGATGGTTTTGTTTGATGGTTTTGTTCTCATATATTGCTTATAATCTGTTGTTGATGTGCGTTTGCTCTTATTTCGTCAGGAGTGTTTATGAAGTTCGTGTGATTTGTTTAGTTCACGCATCTTTCGATGCAGTTATTTCTCTATGTGTTGTGACATAATGGTTGATTGCAGCATTGGACAAGGTGATTAAGAGATTTACTGCATTATGGACTTGGACGATATTATTTCATATTGCATTACCTGCAAATTGAATGTTGAAAATTGTCTTGGTGACATAGTGGTAGGGTGTTGGACTTACCATCGAAAGGCTATGGGTTTAACTCCCGGTTGGGTCGCTATCAAGTAGTTCTACTTTAATGGGGGACTGTTTGCGGACAGGTAATTTAAAACCAGTACCAAGGTCAACTCAGCCTTTCATCCATCCAGGTTAGGTAAATCAAGACACTCAAACACTGGGTGATCCCATAATATGACAGGTGATGCTCCCTAGCTCTGTGGTGGTTTTCCCATAAAGTGCTATACACAATTTTAACCTTTGTTGAAACTGATTAAATGCATGTCATGTCCCGTGCTGCTGGTGTTTCAGCTGTAGCGGCTGTGGCAACGTCGTTTCAAGAGAGGATTCGTTTTACGAACTACTGCTCAACATCCGTGGCCACAAAGAACTGAGCGATTGCTTACAGGAGTTTTTCCAGGTTTGGTTCGATTTGTTACCCGTTAGTTGTTTATGAGTATTTGAGTCGATATGTTGTCAGTTTTGTAAACATGTTCTTTTTGCTGATGATGTGGTGTTTTTGTACCGTAATTGAAATAGACCTAGAGCATAACAGTTGGCTTTGTAGCGTAGTGATCAGTATGTTTGAATTGTGATCAAGAGGTCGTTGGTTGCACTCTCGGACAGGTTGGTTGCTGCTTGGATTGGTGAATGTCCGTGGACAGGTAAACCATCTCAGTATATAATCAACACCAAGGTCAACTCAGCCTTAAATTCTTCTGGGGTAGGTAAATTGAGTGCCAACCAATCTGGCACCTAGGGGATATGGCAGGGAACTTTCACTTGCGTTGAGTGTGATCTCATATGGCAGGTGATGATCCGTAGCTCTGAGATGGGGTTTCCTACGAAGCGCTATACCATTTAAGCATTTTTGATTTCTCTTTTTATGTCATATTAGCACATTGCTTGATGTAGTCAGAAATACTTTTTCCTTCATGTTTTTATGTCTCTATTTTGCAACCTGTCTTCTTGTAACTGATGTGATAATAACACTGAAGGACAGTGTTTATAGTGCTGTCGTCATGCCATTGTCACAGTGAGAGTTCACCCAGTTCATTTGATAAATGTAGCATGAGCACCAGGTGGTCACCAATCATCGGACCAAGCCAGACAGTTTGATCCACAGATCCACCTAAATTGCTGGCAGCTACAATGGTACACTCACTATCGCCATTTATTACCATGCAGCCCAATAGCTGCCCACAGAGAGTCAGGGGCTTAGTCAGTCCGGGTGGCTGATTACATGCCAAGATGGTTTACATGCCAACCCAATTAAGCAGTAAGCAGGCCTGGTGTAGAGAAATTTCAATTATCGACACTACAGTGCGTTAATGCTACATCATGCCACTAGCAGAGTTTGAATTGAATGTGAACAGGAGCAGGTGTTGAATGGTGACAATCAGTACTACTGTGGGAAGTGTGCACATAAGCATGATGCTACGCTCAGCGTGCGTCTCAAGTCACTGCCACCCGTTCTCAACATTCAGCTGGTTCGCTTCGTTTTTGAGAAGTACGTACGTGTTTTTTGCCGTACTGTGTACTGCACAGCATAGAACGATTTTTGTTTCTGTCACTATGTCTTTACAGTTCTATGTGAATAATGATTAGCAATACTACCACGTGTTGTCATCTTGTTAATGTTTTATGGTTTTGCGTATTCATTGTATTATGATCATTATTATTAATGACATTTACAAGTCGCAAATTTGAAAAGAAAAATGCAGCGAGTGCGCCAAGTCGACTGTTACAGGCTATCTGTAGCTTTTGACATAAAAAATGTTCTCAGCTGTCTGCGAAATACAGAAAGTGACATATTTAGTCAAAGTGCAGCTGGCAAACCATTCCACATGATCGGACCACTCTGTTGTTTAGTGTTTCCGAATGATACAGATCAATAAGGCCCACAGTTTTCTGTGGCAAATTCCATGAGCCAGTTTGCAAAATTCAGCGTGTCACCATGGCAGAGTTGTCCAAATTCCGCAGCTGACCTCGGCCTTCCATTTGTGCGTAAACTAAGCTTTATTCTGTTTAAAAAACTTCAGTATTTGGATGACGCACCATACAAAGGAAATTGTCATTCTTATTTTTTTTAAAAGTGCAATTTGTCAATCAGTCACATTGTGTTAATTTACAATTGTGCCATATATGATGGTATTTATTAGTAGGGATGCAGTTTTGGGCAGTTTAGTTTGATTTTTCTTCGTGATATAGTTAGTTTAAAGCCGATGATCATACTAATCATTGGCCATTTCTCAACTTCTGCAAAATTCCGCGGAAATATCAAAATTCCGCGGCTTGGCTCGAAATTCCACAGCGAGCGGAAGACTGTGGGCCCTACAGATCAGTTGGAATATGTGCTTTAGTCTTCATGTGAGGAGGCTTTAATTGACTGTAAGTCTATTCTTGTAGGCTCACATGCATCTGTTGCCATGTAGGTTTGCTCAAAAAATCCCATGCATAACATACAACTAAACTCGAAAAGGCCAATTTCTTTAGACTAAAATCATAATGAGATGAAATGATGCAGCTGAAGCCCTGTTCTCCGAGCAGTATCTGGGCTTTGTGTAAAATTCATTGTAGTAAATTTTTTAATTTCTAGTTTCATTGTTATTGGTGCACAAATTTTTAATTATAATTATTGTTACATATATTTGTTTATATTTGTTTAGCGTTTTGATGTTTTTCATTGGGCTGTTCCCAACAATTTAGTTTTGAGAGCTTGGCCTAACCTTGAGTGAGTTTACAATTAAAATTGGTCAATTAAGCAAAAAAATAGTGCTAGTAATTGTTATATTGATGTTACTGTGTCATGTTTGTGATGCTGCAAGAGATGTTTGTCATATTTCGTTTCAGTCTCCGAAAAAAGAAGCTGAACAGTTACATAACATTTCCTGAGGTTCTCGACATGAGTGAATATCTGCATTCAACTTCAGGTCCTGTGAGATCTCTTGATGCTTATTTTGTGAAGCCAAGTCTTATTGTTGTTGTAGCAAATAGCAAGAACGCACTCTAGAATGTGCTTTTAGTTTGGCTACTACGCTTGTTCATTGGCTGCCGAAAGCTGATATATTTTTTGATATTATGCTTGAACAAGCTTTGTGTGTCTTTCAATGCCTTGATACTATTGATTTCGCAACAGGAACGGTGACTGGTATCTCAGAAGTTGCAGGAATGATTTCCAACAGTTTTAGTGGAGGACCAGCCTTCAGGTGCCATGACTTCTAACAGTTTGGAATGGATAGCTGTTAGCAAAAGTCATTGGTATTTGTGCAATGTGTAGATTAGTGATACGCTGCATTACATGACAGTACGTCTGAAGTGGCATGGTCTTGTATCTAGCACTTTCTGTCCAATTGCCATAGTTGCCCTTTGCCATTCTGCTTAGCATCTTGTTGGATGGCTGACTGTCCGCGGACAAGTAAACCGTCTCAGTATATAACCAACAGATGAGTGTCGATGCGCTGACCATAAAGTAACAACACGAATGAAATCTGATGCCAATACAACCGAATGAAAGAAAATGCCGGCTCGGAC
>Ga0209671_1008344_pt1 | contig 10834 bp, 9 predicted proteins | sample WorMetHERISLAND2_2_FD_187401 | JGI IMG/M metagenome (GOLD analysis project Ga0209671, IMG submission 187401) | Marine gutless worms symbiont microbial communities from Max Planck institute for Marine Microbiology, Germany - Olavius geniculatus... | ecosystem: Host-associated > Annelida >...
TCCCGAAACAGGATCACGGGATTACAAATTTCTCAATCCCGAATCCCGCGGTTGAAAATTCAATCCCGGGATTGCAATCACTATAACACATAAACAATAAACACAGATATCCTATAACACAGAGACGCAGGAGGGAAGGCAGAGGAGGCAATCGTGATTGCGTCGTAGATTTTAGCCTGTAGGAAAATGTTTTTATTATCGGAAAATTTTTGTTACAAAAATACAAAAATTAAAGGTAAAAAATTTCCCATTTTGGCAGAATGTTCGGCAAAATTGAAATTTTGTGCGCCCATGTATCTTCTGTTCAGTGGAGTAATTGGAAGGCGACTGAGGTGTATATAGCTGCCAGTAAAGTTTAACCTGTCGGAAAAAGTTTCTCTTGTTGCAAATCGTTTTTTTTAAATACGAAATTTTGGACTGAAAATTCCCCACTTTGGGAATTTTAGGAGCTACAATTTGAACACCCAGGATCTCTCCATTCTTCTGTGTCGAACACTTGCAGGTGTTTGTCCGAAAATTATAACCTACATGCGTCATGAAACGGTTATTCTTAAGTACCGGTAGGTACAGTATCTTTTCACTTTGTTCTGCGCCACTGTCTACAGTAGTCTGTATTAATAAATGAGATAATTTATGGTACATGTACGACATACTATTAGAGCCTATACAGTATTATGTAATGCAGTCGCGCATCAAATAAAAAATGTCACAAATCATGATGCAGACGCAGATATTCTTCTGAGCAGGCGGCAGACAAGCGGAATTAGAAATAGACCTATGTAAAGCAACATCGGCGTGGGAAAAAGTCAGGGGGTGCCGTCCATCTAAATTATAGTCTTGCACAACAATTCTGAAAAGGCTAGAATTCCCTTATTTTGGCGAGTTTTCAAAGCATAATTAACATTTGGAGCACCCATTATGGGCGGCGCCATAGGAAGGGAGGGGCTGTGCCGTGCCTCTCCTACTTTCCCATGCCTCTGCAGCAAAAAAATTGATGGTGATAAGGGCACTTTATCACGCCAAGGTGTGAATTATTGTACATCATTTTTGCAATAAAACATATATTTGTGAGGTTTTTGCGTTTCCAAATATTAAAAAGCGGGCAAATTTGCGGCTTCCATTGGACGTCCAAAAGTTAAAAATGTTTCAGCTACAGGCGGCCTTCGCCCCCTGACCCCCTGACCCCCTGACCAAGGGCTGTGTCCGTAGAGCCCGCTACATCTTTTCCATGCGCACAAAAATGAATAAGGTCGACATTTGGGCCACACACACAAAATTATTGCCCCCTGTGCCCTGGCCCTTGCCCTCCGTTGCCCCTCCCCATCAGATTCCTAGCGCCGCCCATGGCACCCATAATCTTTACTGTTGGAAATGGGTAGCTATAAGTCGAAAATTTGCAACTCCCTATTTTTAACCCACGACTCCGCTGAGCATGAAACGTTGCCAGCACTCACCAGTCGGCGGATCAGTGTTTGAACTTTGAATTGTTGGGAACTTCAGTTGTTGGACTAAACCCCCAGCTGTGTTCGTGTTCGTGACCCAAACACACTGTCGGACACCCCGCTAAAAAGCGCATCACGATTTAGCTGGCTACATCACAATTGGAAACGGATCCCATTAGCGAAAAATTCACCCGCCGCTCCCAGCTATTTTATTCCACATTTCAAACCCCGCGCACGGCGGATCAGGGCGCCGGAATGGCAGCATGTCGGGGGATCACATAATCACACTGCTTCAGTATTTCGTGGTCATGAGCGGCGTGCTGGTAGAATCATAATGATTATCCAGCATCACTATCGTATTGTTAGCAGTAGTACTGGACGGCTGGTGATGGTTGAGGTCAACGCCATCGCACGGTGTGTCTGTGACATTCGGCTGCAATCGTTGGTCGATTATTTGCTGTGCGTACTGTGCCCAGTCGACTGTAGGCTTGCACTGGTCTTTTACCGTCTGTTGAAATACAGCACAAAATTTCAGTGGCGTACGTCGTTGCAGAGAAAAGGGGGTATCCCCCAAATTGTAGCTCGTCAGATGGCAATTTTCTGCCAAAATACTCGTACACAATTTGGGAGAACTTAAGAGCAAAATTAAAAATTTCGAGTGACTGTCTGTCGGAAAATTATTGCAATTTTCTGCTCTAACTTTTTCAATCCCCGACGCCGTTGATAAATCTCCATAGTTTTTTTAATGTTGACGAAGTTTGTTTTGTTTTTAAACGTTTTTGGCGTATTGTTTACCTTTTCCCGCAAAAAATGCGTTTTTAGCTTTTCGAAGTTTTCCTATCGTTTACGACATCTATGCTTGATACATTCTAGACGGTTAGGCTATAAGACTTAAATGCGTTTAGCACTTCGTAGAAATCCATCTCGGAGCTACGGAGCGTCACCTGCCGTATGGGATCACACAGTGTTATCTGCCACCGACACAGGTAAACGTGCCCTGCCTTAACCACAGCCAGACAGACCGACACCTTACATTACGCCACCAAGTCATCCCAGTTGTTTTGCGAAAAATGGAGACGATTTAGATCAAGGGCGTCTACACCTTATAAACCTTCGAGCGAATGTTTCAAGAAAAAATAGGGGAATAATTTTTGAGGTAGTCAAGAGGAGTTGAATATTATAATTCTGTGATTTTGATACAGGTCTATTTACGATATCTTGCAAGTAGAAGTGTTCTGCGACGCTTAAAATGCACCAAGTTCGTTTTTCGTCGTGGCTCCGCCCGCTGGGGGAGCTCACGACGCTCTCCAGACTCCCTAGTGAGGGGAATACCCGCTCCACATTACCCACCCTCTCGACACCTTGTTCTCGGCGTCTGCGGCGCCTTACCTTGACTTGGAAAGCTAGGAAAATATGCTCCATGGATTGAGGGGATAGACTCCCGTGTTTTACTGGGTGGGCCAAAAAATGGCACAAAATTTTTATACGCCAATAACTTTGTCAAAATTAACCGATTTTTGAAATTTTTTTCGCTGTCGGAATCAAGAGAAAATTTGCAGTAACATTATCAATAAAGATCTCATCACACCTTGAGTGTGTCGCTACACTACCTAGTAAAATATCAGTGTATTGAAAGCAACAACTGAAAACAAGGCGATATCTGTAACAACACATTCTAAACCAGAAATCTGAGTTAATGCTCATGAGACGCGCGAGAGCCTATAGCAGTTCCTGTTCGCAGGTAATCTTGGTCTATCTTTATCCATTTCGTCGCAATTCACTCTTTTGCAGCCAAAAATCGCCAAAAAATTACTAAAAACCAATATTTTTAGGGTTCAAGGTCATTCAAGGTCATCGATGTTGACATTTCTAAAAGCTCGTTGCCAGTGCTTGTTATGATAAGCAGCATGTCTGTGCCTATCTGCAACCATTTTCATGTTAGAAGAGCAAACAACGCTTTTAAGGGGGTGCCCCTCTTTCTCCTCCTCATTCCTTGGGACCCCCTTCACCCAGTGGCATGAAATTTTGTCGCAAAATACTAGAGACCCTAAGCTATCATATGGCAAAAAACAAAAGTCTCTATCTCACCTGGGCTCCAATCGGCACCGGTTTAGACAGACACCAAGACACCAAGACAGACACCAAGACAGAATTACCATAGCTAATACGCGCTAAGCTAGCTCTCGCGCGTAAAAATTAATACTAGAAAACAACCTGTTTATTGCTTCAATAATTATTGTCCAAAGTAACTGTCACATGTTGCAGTTTCCACATCAAATGTTCAATGTGTCCGCCTTGCTGCTAGACGACACACTCTAGCCAGCGACGCCACTGACCAATGGCGCGATTAAACAAACGCTGCCACAGTTTGCCACACTCAGTGCTTTGGCTGGTTAATATTGTAGGGAAGTGTCAACGTTAATAAACCATCTGGTGCCCTCCCAAACAGCATAATCGTCGGAATTTAAATCCGGGCCGTTTGGAAGCCACATGTCAGGCTCAATCAACGTTGATCATGCAATTGGTCATTGTTGTCGCCAGCTTGAGTGCGATGTCTGACATTTCACAAGGTAGTGTAACGACACCTATGAGGTGTGGTGCGTTATTTAGGGGCTTAGTGTTAATGAAGCTACAAGTTTTTTTTGCTGATTTTGATAGTGAAAGAATTTTGAAAATCAGTTAATATTTGACGAAGTTATTGGCATAATAATAATTTGTACCATTTTGGCTCACCCTGTAGATGATTTACCTGGCTGAGTTTGGTCGACCTGTTGCTAACGATGTTGACAATAGCGACAACCGGTATACAAAGCGACAAAAGCAGAGGTATGGACCAGCCACAGAGATCCCAGAACAGAGGAAACGTATAGTCCAGGTACGTTGTATACTTTATGTTCGCCAGTACGAACACCATTATGAACTACAGCACACGTCACAATGATCAGGCTTAAAAACATATTTACGAGTAACAAATTCATGTGGTTCCAGTTGCCGTCTGCCCCCCCCAAAAAACCGTTCCTAATATTTCTATTGGACCTCTTAAAGAATGTCAATGATATTGATGCAGTTTTTTGTTTGCTTCCGAAGTTTTGCTGAAACAAAAACTATTTCATCTAGTCTGTTACGCAGTGCAGTATTTTTAGTTCTGTTAAGGGTATAGATTGCGAAGTGAAAAATAAGGGGAAAGTTTTCATCTACACCTTTAAAAAACGTTCCCCTATTTTTCACTGGGCGCAAGCTGCGCCCACCAGGCATAGGGATAGAAGCCACCGAGCGGGTCCCGACAGGAATGCTGGATGAGAGCTGGATGAGTGCACGACGTACGCTCGTAGAGCCAGCTTTCTTGTCTAAACGGAGTGTTAAACACTTTTTAATGGAGAGCGATGCTAGAACTCACGATAATGAATGCTGGACTGATGTATTTCCACGATATCGTCCACAAGCAGCAGATCTGACGACCGATCATTTCTTCAATGTTCTCACGAAACCGACCCACACCTTCATAGTAAAAATTATTAGATTACAGCGAGACACATACATATTATATTAGCACTAAACCCCTTATCCGGTTTTTAGAAGAAACGCCTCCCCTTCCGTCCCCTTCAGTTGAATGAAAATACTTTTCGGCTGATAGTCGGTTTAGTCAAAAAGTTAAAAATACAGCTAATATTCGGCTGATTGTCCACGCTTTTTGCTGATGTCTGTAATTCGGGATTAAAGACATTATCGCAAGACAAAACCGTCAATTGCTAAATAAGTATGCAGCAAACTGCTCAAATCAAGTCATAATTGCTTGAAAGTTAAAACGGTTATTCAACCACATCGTCGATTTCTCACGTTTACGTGCAGCAGCAGTAGGGATACTGTACGCTAGTCCGACAATCGGGACATGGCGGATGTCAGAATCAGAGCAAAAAACTTCAACGGTTTACAAAGCTATGTAAGGGCGACATGAGTCAAAACTCGAAAACAGCAAAATGGCCTACAATCTCCGCCGTGCAATGCGTTCGCTTGGCAGAGATAACGATAGAGAAAGAGAAGTGGAAAAAGTCGGACTAACCGTAGACCCATGCGACGGCGATGCATTCGCACAATGCTATGACCAACACTGCGTACGTAGGCGCATACGTGTCCAGTAACATCAACACATACATTCCGCCCTATACGCGACACACGCAGAACGAATATGCACGCTGAATTTTAACTTTATTTCGACGTTCAGTGACAGAAAATAAACCAAAAAAACAAACAAACCGGGCGGTAGGCAACGTGGCTCGCGACTGCTGGCGCGAACGTACAGTGGACAAACGCTGCGGAGACGCGCATGCCGACAGGGTCGGATACAGACACGCTGTCTGACAATAAGAGTCGCTTATAGCTTGTTTACTACGTCCGTAATTCTTTTCATGCTGCTGATGTTGTATTCTGTCCTATGGGCAGGTTTTCGTTTGCCATCGACACCATCTTGCCCGCTCTAGTACAGTGGCTCCTTGAGTTGTGAATAACTTAATCCATGTCCTCGTCATTCGTTTCCAGTAGCCAGCTCAGTAAGATCTCTTTCTGTTTCCCTCTTCCGTTCCAATATGTCCACTTTCCTTTTTTCCTAACAATCGACCTTCCAACACGGTTCTCACCATAGAACCATGTCGCAACACATGTCCCAACCACCTTTTCCATTTTCAGTGTGTCCATGAATTCTCTTCTTGTTTCAACAGACTGTTCTTAGCAATTCGTCTCGCCTGCAGTTCAAATCTACAAAAAGCCCGATTTTTTTTACCACAGTTGCTGTGCGCCATACACAAGGATCCGGTAGGCCTATAGCTCACATTTTAGCAAGAATCTGGCCGAGCGCATACAAAAAACGCCAGTTTACACTACAGCACGTGCGTTTCACAAGGTAAAGTAGCGACGTCTTTAAAATGAAGCGGGACTTTCAATGACAATTGTATCGCACGTTTTCCGCAGAACGTGCAGTGAAAAATGTTATAATATATCCGAGAACTAGTCAAATAATTTCTGATATAATCTTATGGCCAATTCACACTTACGATGCGACTCAACTCAACGGTTGCGTCGCGTCGGTGTCGTAGCCTCGTAGGTCACACTGGCCATTGGTGTACTACTTTTTGGAACAAGTGTATGTGTGTGTGTGCTGACTGACCCGAGTGCAGAGCGTCAGTGCAAGAATGAACTGAGTGAGACAGATGGCGAGTAGCAGCAGAATACGCCGGAGTTCACCCGCGGAAAACTGATTACGAAACTTGTCAATGATCGTCGCGTGCAGCGTCGATACCAGACCCATCTATAACAAGCAATACATTAACACTATCATCGATGGCGTCTTGGAAAAGAAGCAGGAGTCAATATTGCTCTCCCCCATCAATTTTGGGCGGTGAAAAATCGTCCGAAAATTTTCTTCTTGCCTGAATATTTTCGCCCATTGGGGTTAAAACACGAACCTCCCTATTTTGCGAAAATTTACTAAACAGAATTAAAATCCTGAGCATCAAAGATCTTCTCTGTCTAAAATTACATTAGGATACATTAGCACTATTAGAAGCGTTGTGCCAAAAGGAGCACGGAAGGAAAAATTTAAACCTTTTCCCCGCGAAATTTTAAGCTGTCAAAAAATCAATCGTTTTCTTGTCGAAAACTTTTTGTCTATTTGCGGTTACTTAGACCCCCATTTTTTGAACATTTAAGGGCTAAATTGAAATTTGGAGCACCCGTAATCTCCTTTGTCGGAAATTTACATCTGCCTGTTGCATTTTCAACCTTCTGCCGAGCCTACTTTCTATCCCAAATCCTTCCTCATTCTTTCTATGAATGAAACCACTAAGTTTCAAATGCACTTTAAATACTTACTGTAAAGTATAAAACATCACCTTGTAATCGTTTATAAATATTATAAAACGGAGCAAAGTAGCCATCTTTGTCTTTGTTCGAGGCATATTAACTTTTTCAACAAATAAAATTAAAACGACTGAAATAAAATCAATCGCGTAAAAACGCCGGCGCAGCGTCGCCTCACTAACCTGAGATCCGATGCCGACGTTAATGAGCATCAGCATGAAGAGAATTGACCACAGCGGTGAGACTGGCAGCTGAGCTATACCCTCCGGGTACACGATAAACACCAGGCCCGGTCCTGTCACGTGGTACATTTCACCGTTACGTCGCTGTTACGTCACCACTAACAGAAAATAGTCGGTAATCTTGCAGTTTAGCATCCCAAATTTGTAAGCTATATACAAGCTATAATGCATCTACCTATAATAAGAAAAAGCAAAAGTACGAAGGCACTAAACCATGCAGCCAGCACAAATACGTTAACCCTATTTCTGTTAGATGTATATAGCTTGTATATAGCTTATGAGCTAGAGACGCTAAACTGCAAAATTACTTGACAGCCAAACTAACAGCCGAATTTCGTTCGACTTAATATTGTTTTCGCCCACAGCTGCTGAACAATTTTGTGCAAATTTATTGCCATTTAACGTAGTTATGAAACAAAAAAAAATCAATGCCTTTTTATCGAAACATGGTGCATAGGCCTATCAAGCATTCAAACAACTAAAAATATGCGCGCACCCACCTAGTTATTTGTTCACCGAACTGCGCCTAGTGTACAGCGGGCAAGCCGTCAACCGGCGCGCAAAGCCGTGCGTAAACATGTAAGCGAAATGCACGTCAGTTTTTGACGTCCTTTGACCTTGACCTTTGACCTTTTAAACTGAAAACGTTCATACTGGTTACTCTTGCCCTGGATAACGTACAAATGTTTCGGAGTTAAGAGCGCGTGTGGGACAGACGGACGGACGGAGAAACAGACGGGTAAAGCACACACTGCGGCCTGGTAAAAAGGTCGCACAATAAAGATATGTTCAGACATGTCATTCCATTTTAGATCATTTTGTTGCTGTCGCTATGAACACCCCTTAAGGAAGTACATAGACCTATAAAAACGACTGAGGTCTAATACCGTGCGTTGCCACTTTGTTGATCGGCAGTTGGAGTTCCGTGGCCATGAATCCAATGATAGCGAATGTGACGAAACCGCCGAATACACTCGTCAACATGTCACCCGTAGCGACGACTAGCGTGTCCCTGTGTAACAACGTTCACAATAATGTATCAATAAATAAATAAATAAACCAATTAATCAATCAATAAAAATGTAAAAACAAACATATACAAATTGTATAGTTTAACAGAACACAACTCATAAGGAGCGCCTGCATCGGCTTTTACATAAACAAAAAGCCCAGCTGTCGCTAGGATAGGTACTGGTTGTCAGTGACCTTCAAGGTCATCCAAGGTCGATAATTTGAAAGCCAATATACCACTTCCTATTAGTGATTAATAGTAAACTTGGCCCTATCATCTCTCACCGTTAACGAAATATGACCAGTCTTCCGTTGAAAAAACGCACATTTTTCCTACCCCGGTCCATTCATCCCCGAATTTGATAAAGTTCCCCTTGCACTACATCGCTAAAATTTTGCACGATTAAGTTTAAAACACTGGAATAATTAGTCGTGTAAAAGGTTTTTCCTTACGACCTACCGTTTAGCCACAGTACATCTGTGACAGATGGACAGACGGCGACAACCATGCCAATAGCTCGACCGTTACTTAACCGATAAAACTCAAATACCAAAACGTTTTAAACACTTTCAAAAACTAGACAAATGAACATGCCAAACGCTTAGATTTTTAAACGCAAATATTGTCTCAAATGTCTTTAATTTTACAGTGACACAATGATTGATTCCTACCTGTACTATAAAAATACGCATCAGAAATTTTTTTTGCATACGTTTTCTGACAAATTATGATAGAAGATCGTTATTGGGGTTTCTTGTATTTCTTATGGGACAGACGATTTGCAACGACCAACATGACACAAGCCCGTAAAAAATTATTGATACCTTAATCGGAAAATAACACTTCAACAAAAGGACATTATTTTTAAATGCAGTGATCAGTCATAAATGACCTAATCTACGTGAAAATAATTACAAATAGTAACAGCAGCATTATACCTGACGCAGTCGTTGTCGAACTTGTTATAGCTGGCGAGAGTTATAAGTCCTCCCCAGCAAAGAGACAGTGAGAAGAACACCTGGATCGCTGCATCAGCCCACACCTGAATGATAAATCAATTATTGATAAATAAGTCAGAATCAAGGAAGCTAACAGTTAATCAATCAACCAAACGGTGGCGTAGCCAGAACTTTTAATTGGGGGCCTCGTCTTTCTTCTTCTCCCCTCCTCTTTCCCCTTTTGTCCTCCCCTCGCCTTTCTGCAGCCTTTTACCCTTTACTCTTTTCCCCTGTCCTCCCCTTTCCTCCACCTTCCCCTTAAAAGTAGGACCCTCTAAAATCTAGCTAGGGAATCTGGAAAAGCGCTCTGAAATTCCCCAGCGGGGTCTGTGGCGGAGCCCCAGCCTAAATCGAATTTGGTGCATTTTAGCTTTAAAGGATGAGATCTGGTGGCAACAATTTTAATTATTTTATTTTGTGAAAAATAAACTGTCCACATTGGCATATTTCATGCAGTTCAAACGTATGCTTAGTCTGAAGGATTGGGGGCCCCCTACCCCTCTTGTCTACGCCACTGACACCAAACAACCAATCAGTAGCGGGCTGAACATGCGACTCCCTTTCTCATTTTCTGCGCGAGTGAACACATTGTATATATAGGCTTTCTGGTGAGTCGCTAATTAATAACTTTGTGTCTCAAAAAAATATAATTAAAACGTTTGCCACCAGATGTCATATTTTAAGGCTAGAATGCACTAAATTCGATTTCAACTTGGATTGTGCCCCAGACGTCGCTGGGGGAGCCTACAGCGCTCCCCAAACTCAAAAGTTACATTTAACGAGTTATACGTTTAAGGAAAAAAAGGAAAAAAATTTTTAAAAAGCGTAACAAAAAAAGAAAAAACGGGAAAACATTCCGCCGAAAAAAATTAAAACAAAACACCCATGATCTTCTCTGTCGAAGGTTAGCAACTGTATCAGTCTTCTGTCAAACATGCAACTTATTTTCCTTCCCAGTTTTTCACCCACAGTGTCGTTGACTGCTGCCTATGACCCTCTAAACTACTAGGCGGTAGGCGTGGTGTAGTGGTAACGCGTCTGATCCGATCAGCGAAGTTACTGTACGCCGGGCCCGGTTAATACTGCGATGGATGACTGCCTGTAGGCAGGTAAACCATCTCGGTCAACTCAGCCTTCCATCCCTCCGGGGTAGGTAAATCGAGTACCGGCCTATCTGGCTGGGGTTAAGGCGGGGCGCGTTCACCTCTGTCGGGTGGCAGGTAACATTGTGTGATCCCATATGACAAGTGACGCTCCGTAGCTCTGAGATGGGTTCGCTCATTAGGA
>Ga0209671_1008346_pt1 | contig 10834 bp, 6 predicted proteins | sample WorMetHERISLAND2_2_FD_187401 | JGI IMG/M metagenome (GOLD analysis project Ga0209671, IMG submission 187401) | Marine gutless worms symbiont microbial communities from Max Planck institute for Marine Microbiology, Germany - Olavius geniculatus... | ecosystem: Host-associated > Annelida >...
TTTCTATTCTAGATTTGGGGGATAGAAGCCCAGGCTAGACCTGATGTAGTCGTTTGATGGCGACTGGCGTTTGTCGGATGTTTGCCCGGTAGACGTCACCAAATCCTCCGCGACCGATCATGCATTCTTCGCTGAAGTCCTGGGTTGCAGTTCTGATCTCCTCGTAATTAAATGACATGATATGACATGACTCCGGCCACATAGGCTTCGCTGCAACACACGACCTAGAACATCACTGACAATGCAACTGACGAGTGGCGCAAGCGTCTTCGTGCATGCGTGCAATCAGACGGCGGACACTTTGAGCAAATGCTGTTGAAAACATCACATCTATCTCCATTTAACCGTATGACAAAATAAACGTTTCATTTTTGTAAATTACGACACACTGTTTAAATTTCTGTTGTAATTTGCAACAAACTTGAAATATTAACTTTCCCAAGGTAATGCAAAAACATACGTAAAGTGCGGTGGAAAATACGATGCGGTTTTGTCGGAAATTTCAGCCAGCCTCTTCGCAGCGATAAAAAATTTGAAATCAATTAAGATTTGAGAAAATATTGCCAAAGGTTTAGTGGCTTCCTTTTTTGGAACGAAATGAATCAAACGCACCCCTGATCCCGCTGGCAGTCATGAGCATGGCGCTATCCTCCGACTCGACGGCCTGCGGATGTCTACAAGCATGGACGCGCGTTGGCGACTCGACCGCGGATCGCGGACTGCTGATCCGCGACTGAGAGCACACGAACGGTGAAGATTTCTCAACATGCTGATACGTGCTTGTGGGAGTTCGTCTTGCACCGCTGTTGTCTGTCCATGTACAGTTACTACGCACCTGGCAACATAAAAGAAAGGGTCTACTTGTCAAAAAAGCGTAAGGCAAAAGAAAGGAACAGAAAAAAGGGAAGAGAACTGGGAAGATGAAAGCAAAAAAAAGTGCGAGAGGAAAGGAGAAAGAAAAAGAAAAAGCCTTAATAATTCTCTTGCAGTGTGGCCCGAAATTTGAAATTACGCCATTGACTACCGGGCGTGCATATACATCACAGCTACGGAGCGTCGCCTGCCATATGTTACCTTTGTTACCTGCCACCCGACACAGGTGAATGCATTTTGATTTAACCCCAGCTAAACGGGTCGCTGTATAGGCTACATCACAGCTACGGAGCGTCACCTGCTATATGGAATCACTCGTTGTTACATGCCATACACGGTACTCGATTCGCCTACTCCGGAGGGATGGAAGGCTGAGTTGACCTTGGTGATGGTCATAAACCGAAAACACTTAACTCTCCGCAGACAGTCACCCATCCAAGTAGTAAAACTAATAATCATTTGATAGTGATCAGACCGGGAATCGAACAAATGACCTCTTGATTGTGAGTTCAGCGTCAAAACCGTAACGCCACGAAGCCACTATGGCAGTAAAGATGACTCTACCATTGTTAGAGTTCACCTGGTTTATTTTGACGAATTTAGCACAAGTGCAGGGCGATCAAGCCAATTGACCTAAGCCACAGATTCGCCTGAACTGGCAGCTATAAGTACCTTTATTACTACTCAGCCTGAAATCTGCTACTTATTTTTTTCATCTCACGATGCATGGACGGCTGGGTCGACCTAGTGGCTGTAGTTACATAGTTACCAAGATGGTTTACATGCCTGCAGACAGTGACCTGTCCATAAAATAAATGGAGTCGTTATAGAGTATAATTTAATCAATCGAGACCAACCTACTATCACTATACCATCCCAACAGCAGGCGTTTTACAGTCACAGAATAAACCCATAAATCCCATAATCGAAAAGAAAGAAAAGTCCCATCATATGGGTGTCCATTGTCTAAGTCTGAAATGGCCAGAGTAAATAACTGTTAAAACCTTTGGCGTGAAAATTATCATTCTATATCACTTTCAGGTTTTCTTTAATTGGCCAATTTATCTGTAGTTTCTCAAAGTTAAGTTTGGTGTCACCATAATAGACTTTTCAGAATTTTGCCGTTCGGTCAACAGAATTTTATAAACGATGACCAATCATTATTTCTATCACAAAGAAAAAAATACTTAACAGTTGTTAATATTATTACAGCACTAGATAGATCAGGGCCGGATTAAAGTTTTGAAAGACCCTAGGCCCAAATATTTTGTAGGACCCCTTACACAATAATACAAATTACAATAGACCATCCATTAAAATTATCTAATCATTTTATCAGACAACCAATAAACAACAAAATCGAATTTGGTGCATTTTTTGCCTTAAATGTGACACCCGGTGGCTCGGTAGTATGCGTGGCTCAGTAGTCTAACGGTAACGTGTCGGACTTGTAATCCTGAGGTAACTCAGAGGCGCAGGTTCGACTCCGCAGCAGGACACTGCCGGGTAACGACCTTAGGCAAGTTGTTCATACACATAGACCATCTGTCACCGAGCAGTATAATTTGGTACCGGCATCACCGCTGGGACGTAAACAGGCACACAGCGCGATACACTGGCCCCGTATCCGTCGTCTCGCAGTGTAAAAACTGGTGTCTGGCTGAGGGCCTTAGGAAACGGAGATCAGCGCCGCCCTATGGGCCGTAAGGCTCGGGAAGGACTTTACGTTTTTACGGTAGCAACAATTTTGATTATTTTCCCTAGAATCAACTGACCGCTTTTAGTGCAGCTCAGCGCGGGGCCCCTAAAAGCGCAGGGCCCTAGGCCACGGCCTCGTTGCGTTAATCCGGACCTGGGATCAGTAATATACTTACAGGTGATGGCCGAGAAACGTTGTTGTTGTGATATTCAGCCGCAGACTTTCCAACGTTTGATGATGGTTTACTGAGCTCACTGTATACGACGACAGGATTCTGTGGCCTCAGATCACTGAGATATGGTAACGGAAGAGCCGCATTTGCTACAATGAGACAATATACATAGCCTACTTAGACAATATTTAAAAAAACAACAATATTTTTCACGGAAAACTGGAGTGAGCAGGTGCATGGGTGCCAATCTGATCCTTCAACCCGTGCATGCTAGCCAGCCAGCCATTAATTTGCTTTGCTAGAACCAACTGACTCCTGTAAAAGCGCATACACAGCGACGTAATTAAACTGAACTGAACAAAACTGACACGATTTAGTTCTTGACAAACTGGCCAATGGGCAAGCAGTAACGCATTACAGTAGGCACCGTCTAACGGCGTCGGTGACTACGGGACTATGCGCACTTATGCGTCAGCCAATGATTAATGGGCTCGCTCTGCTCGCCTTTTGGCCAGTTCGTCAAAAACTAAATCATGTCAGTTCAGTTCAGTTACGTCGCTCTATACGTCTCTTTAAACTGTTAAAAACGCCATCTTTAAACTATCCATCGATATTATGACTGAGTATTGTACAATAATTTAATAATCCAACTACTCCAACCGACAACTGCTTCTACTTCATTGTTAAAGCTGATAAAATTTTGCAAGTCTCTTATAGTTCCAAAAATAATTCTAGACCATAACAATAAACTTTACAAATCTACAATTAAAAAGGTTAAAGATATCTGACATGTTTCGGTTGCGTCATCTCACTGCAACTCAATTTGCCTTTTAGCAATATGTTGCAAAAGAAAGAAGAAAGTCATCTAATCCAAGGAAGTAAATAAGTCAATAAGTCCTTTACTGCATAAACCAAATGTAAATGCAAAACGAAAAAAAAACAAATCCAGTAAGCTGCAGACACTTAAACAGACAATGGTTACCAAAGGAACACATTAATTTTATGAGAGCGCGTCAAACTACAGTTATTCATGAAATAAAATAAAGTCTGAAATCAGATAACAAACCTCCACCATTTAGATTGCCAGCTTCTTGGACAACGGAAGCTCCAACATTACGATTGTTGGAATCACTCTGAATATTATCAGAATCATCAAACATTGATTCGGGAACTAAACACGAATGCATACGCCAGTGTGACACAATTTTCCAGAAAAAAAATTGGTTCACTCCTAGACGTGGCAAAGCAACGAAGAAGCTGTGATAATTTGTCCAAACCTTTAATAAATCAATCGATAGAAACAAATTTCACCAAATTTATCTTGTTGCTAGGTGATACATTCAGAATGACCTAGCTAAATAAACAATATTATTCACACTCCAGATAAACAACGACCACAAAAAGTCAGCCACACTGCACGACAGAATTTCCAAAACAATAAGTCTTCACCAACTGCATAAAATCAACTGTTCAAAGTAAATAGCCTATCATCTTGCCTCGGATGAAAGGGGAGGCAGTTGCTAGTGATGGGCAAATCACAAATCAAATCACAAATCATTTTTATCAGAACTTGCACTTTTTAAAAATGTTTAATTTATGTAATCTAATCTGGCAAAAATCGCGCCATATTTGAAATTGAGAATTTTACACCAAGCATAAGCCAGTGTGTGCAATATGACGATGGGTATAAAAACTATTTGGCAAACAAGACTAGTGAACTTTGCAACTTGTTTCATTGTCCCTTGTCAGCACAACAACTGTATCACCACTTACACTTACACAACATTACTATCTACTAGTATGTAGTGTACGCTTATCGACAGATGTCAAGATAAATCCGATGATACTTAGCAAGAATGTCAAGTTTTATGTCAAATGTTAAGCTGTCATTAACCAATGTTGTTCTCCATTTTGAAAAGCAGCGCCTCCACAGTTGTGGCTGTCAGTCTGGCACGCCTCGCTCTGATGATGGCTCCACATGTTGAGAGCATACCATCGAAAATTTTTGTGATTTGGAATGATTTTAAATCAAAATCATAAAATTTCAAATCAAATCAAATCACACGTTTTGTAAATCAAATCATTATTTTTCAAATCAAATCACTGTATGTGATTCAATCATGATTTAAATCAAATCATGATTTAGATTTGCCCACCACTGGCAGTTGCTTACGGTGCAGCTGCAAAACAGTCTGTCAGCTTAAGGGGATGTCAGATGATTGATAAAATCGGTCGATGTTATCAGTCATCTGACATCCCCTTTAGACTATGGTGTTTTAGCCGACCGTACTCAAGTAGGCCTAACGGCCGAGCTATTGGCATGGTTGTCGGCGTCTGTCCGTCTGTCTGTCACAGATGTATTGTGGCTAAACGGTGCGAGATACGGCCTAGGTTGCTATTGATCACTAATAAAAGGTCGCATGTTGGCTTTCAAATGACATGAAAATCATAGACATTGGATGACCTTAAAGGTCAGTACGCGCTATTGTGGCTAAACGGTGCGAGATAGGGCCAATGTTGCTATTGGTCATTGATAGGGAATCGCATACACCTTTTCAGATAAAATGAAAATCATTGACTCTGGATGACCTTGAAGGTCAATGACAACCAGTACGGTCGGCTAAACAAAGCGACAGCTGGGCTTCTTGTTATGAATGTCAATGATCAGGTAACAGATGGATGTATTCTGAAGACTATACAAACCAAGGTCTCGGAGTTTTTCGGCAGCATAACGCAGATCAGCTCTGAGTAAATGTGAGACGAGCATCTCGACCGTAGCGTTGGAATGTCCCCAGTTTGTCAGCAACAGGTCTGTTGGACTGCCACCTTGGCGACGATACTCTAGCTCGTACCTTGCCACTTCCAGCGCTGATTTGCCCAGAGTTTCCGCTGCAAAAAAGCATAGACTAAACTGTTGCTGTTAGGCCTACAGTGTCATTGTTTGGCTGGCCGAACGTGTCACTCATAACAGCTTATTTTCATCTTTCAAAGTATTTTAAAATTATTTTTAGGACTAAAATACGTTCTGTGGAACGAGGTATCTGTCACATTGCCACGCTATAGCCTATAGCCTAGAAGCTGCGTATAAGGGGGCTAGGTGCAAACAGGGCGCAGTTATCTTTCACGGGGCCTAGTTGTAGTCAATTTTGTAACAAAATTCGTTGCCATGGCAACAACGGTCGGCAGGCGAAAAATTTAAATAGGCCTAACACCATCAAATAGCGCGGGCCCGAAAATAGCGGAGTAGGTGAAAACAGCTAGCAATTATCTTTTACGGTGACCGAGTTATACCGCTTTGAAATCTCCTTTGGCCTAATGCAAAATTTCGCAACTTTTGAATGGTTGCTATGGCAACAAGAGTCGTTAGGGGGTAAATTTAAATGACACCGTTAGATTGCTCGACCCGGAAAATATGGGGGTAGGTAAACACAGCGCGCAATTATCTTTTACGGGGACCGAGTTATACCGCTTTGAAGTCCCCATAAACCGTAATGCAATTTTTTTTAACAAATTGGGGTAAAATAAGGGAAGGAGTTATCAGATGTTTATCCCAAACAAACTCGATCTCACTGTTCGGGCCCCGAATCACTGTGCAACATTTCATCAAAATCGAATCAAAATTGCGGCCGTAGAAGTACGTGTTTACAGACAAACTGACAGAATGACAGACAGACGCAAATTATTTTATAATCTGTCCCTTGCTATGTTATAGCAATGGGACAGATAATAACTGTTACTCGCGTTTGTCGCTATTCAGTAATCAGTTCTAAACCGACGCCGTATGAATTCATTGTTGTAAACGGTCAATTAAGCTACGACTTCTGCATTTTACAAAGTAGACTAGCAACAGTATTAAGGTGAGATGGGCTAAACTACAGTCATTTACGTCAAGTTTTTTCGTGATGCCGCATGCAAAAACTTATCGGCCAATGTTTCAAGGAGATATTCAGAGAATAAAAGTGGATCCAATTTTTGAGACACGGTGTATTGTGTAAGTTAGGCCTACTCCCATGAGCGTTTTGTCCATTTTGTAGCTTAGGATAAGTCAGAATAATTACATGCAAAACAGCGCACGATCACACGATCAACACTACTTTTTTCCAGACAAAGCATTCAAATTGTTTTCCAACTATTTATTCATTTAGGCCTATTACACATGACGATAGTTTCACATTTCACCGAACACTTACCCAACCTCTTCCAGCCTTCGTTCACATCAAGAATTTGGTTCAGTTCTCGCCGTTTTGAATACTTCATTTCGTAGATGTAATCTGGTCTATTCGAAGACATTACAGATCCGCAAAATCAACAATTAGCTCGCAATATTTGTACACATCGTCGAAAAGCAAAGCTTCCGCATCGGAAATCCCCGACCACCTGGGTTTTCCGTTACAATGCTGAGCGCTGATTGGTTGGTAACTCAGTAGTTTTATTTCCGCGCAACGGCGGCTGAAATGTTTGTAAACAGGCAGCAAGGTGTAGGCCTATCATGAGGCCTATGGCCTATGGCTCTACGGCTCTGTCTGTATTGGAAAAAAATAACTCTTACTGATTCTCTGTATTACCGGTCCAATCTTTTTAAGAGCCAAAACGAAACTAGCGTCTCTAGGAAATACCCGTCCTCTGGTTTTCACGTAGCAGAGGTAATTCGGCTGGAATAGGCTATCTGAAAGGAATTAATTCGTGTATAAAAAATACCGTCGAAGAATTTGCGGTTGTGGACAGAATCGAAATCAGTGGCAAACTGCAAACTGCAGGGTTAACTGATAACAGGACAGCACGGTTTTTTCAAACGTCTTACGTGCAACTTATTAGGCCTATGCAATAGGGTCTATGCATTATGCACGACCGTGAACGTTGCCTGCAACTAAAAGTCGAGACGATCGGATATGGGCTAGGCTAGGCCTACACAACGGTGAGTTCGTATAATTGCTACACGTACATTTGCGACTGAATAATAATGTTGCTAGAGGATGCAGAATAACTACAGCGATGTCATGTGTCTACGACGTCTAGGACTACAAAGTTGTCGCCTCATCGTAACGCTGAGCTACTCATTACAACTCTCTATGTTGTAACGAATGTATTGTGGCTAAGTGGTAGGTCATAGGAAAAAACTTTTTACACGAATAATTAGCACTATAACATAAACCTAGGCATGCAATATTAAAGCGATCTAGTGCAAGGGAAACATTTTTAAATTCGGAGTTGAATAAAGGGAGGTAAGAAAAATATGCGTTTTTTAACGGAAAACTGGCCATTATTATCTCGAAAACGGTGAAAGGTACATCTAAATTTACTATTAATCCCTGATAGGAAGTGTCATACGCCCTGTCAGATAAGATGAAAATCAGTGACATTGGATGACTGAAGGTCACTGACAACCAGTAGGCCTAAGGTCAGCTATCTTAGCGACAGCTGAGTTTTTTTGTTTGAAAATGTCTGCAATCTGCATGCACTTTCCCGTACAACAGTTCGTATAATTTGTATAATTTTGCAGTGCTTGTTTAATATTAGATACTCACATACTGCATAATCGGTGTGCACTGTCGGTATACATGCAACGATATGGCGACCTCGAGCAAAATGTCCGAGTGTCCAATATGCTTTGATTCTTTCAACGGAAACTATTTATTTATTTATTTATTTAGGCCTATTTATTTCAGCACTGACATTGACAACACCAGCAACACAAATAATAGTAACAAAATGCCAGCCAAGGATAGAAAGGCTCCAGAAGGAACACTAACATCTACCCTACTGACAACCAGTAGGCCCTACGGTCGGCTATCCTAGCGACAGCTAAGTTTTTTTTGTTTGAAAATGTCTGCAATCTGCAACTAAACCAGAAGTTCAGCAGAACTATGAAAAGCTGGAGAGCAGGTTCGCTTCGCTGCTAAAACTCCAACCGTCAGTCATTAAACGTTATTACGTTAATAAAATTTCGACAGTTTTGAGCAACACCATAAAAAAACGATCGAATGCAAAGTGCTAAAAAGCGGAATACTTGTCGGCTTAAAGTGCAGCAAACTGATATTTATTTACATACTTTCAAATCGTTTTGCATCACAACGTAAAATCAAAGCAACGGTTCGTGCAAAAGTGCAAAAACAATTTCATGACTGTGAATGGAATACGATTTTGCATTTAGTATTAAAATTACGGTTTTCGCTCACAGTTACGGCTGTCGGAACTCCGAATAGTGACAGCCAAGTGACTGACGACCTCGGCGTAGCTTCACGGATCGCCCGTTCTGGATTCAAGGAGGCCTGCGCACGAGCGCATCGAAAAGGGGTACACCCTTCAAAATGCGTACGCGAATGAATGAATAAAAATCATCGTGTCCAATGTAATTATTGCTGGGATCGGTGAGCTTAGATTTTGTTCGCAGTGGGCCTTCAAACATGCACCGCTGTCGCGCGTTCCCCTTTGCGTTAGCCTAGCTGGGCTTTCTTGTTTTAATATAAAGTGCAAAATCATACTCCATTAGGCTACACATGAAATTGTTGCCTCCTGGTGAATGTAAAGCGTAATTTCACGTGTCTGTCGACGTGAATTTCAGTCGGAACAGCATTTGTCGAAATAGCGTCTGTCGGAATAGACTCCGCCTTCCGAAACGCAGTAGTCAAAATATACGTTTATGCTGATAATTTCATAGGCCTTACGTAGATTGTCCTGGTCTATCTAGGCTTACAGTAATTTCGGCGCAGTTCACTGTTGAATTAGACGTCGCAGGCTCGCAGCCTAAAATCGCGAAAAACCGCTAAAAACCCGCTTTTGGATTTCAAGATCGTTCAAGGTCATAGATGTAGGCCTGAGAGCTCGTTAGCGGTGCTTGTTACCATGAGCAGGAAGTATGTCTGCCTGTAGCCGTTTTCACGCTAGACAGCGTTGGTAGCAGAAGTCGCGATTTTGAAAGGGTACCCAAATTTGACGTCCCTGTATGGAAAACTCCTTGAACATACCGAGTCGAAACTTGAGTTGCCAAAATCTACGTTTCATGCCAAATTTTTTACACCGGTGTTGTTTTGGTCTATATCTAGTCATTTCGGCGCAGTTCATTTATTCTGTGTGCCGAAGCCTAAAATCGCGAAAAATTGAGTAGGACTACAACCCGCTTTTTGGAGGTTCACGGTTCATCAGTCATCGATCTTGTTACCCCAGGAAAGCTCGCCATAAGTGCTTGTTATGATAAGCATGTAGCAAGTCGGCGTTTGTGTGCATTCTGCAATCGTTTTTATGTCAGACGAGTCAATAGCGGTAAAATAACTACTTTTGGAGGTACCTCTCTTTGATGTCTTCGTTCGAGGGAAAACTCGTCACTAAGCTGCATGAAATCTTGTCACAAAAAACTAACGTCTTTGTGACAGATTTCACCGTTATGGAGATATGGCGTTTCAAATACTGAACGCACGGACGTGGACAAGGAAAGAATGATAGAAGAAGGTAAAGAGAAAGGGGAGGAGAAGGGAAGGGAAAGTGCAATGGGTAAAGGAAGGGAAAGGGGAAGGAAAAAAGGAATGGTATGTAAAGGGAAAGGGAAGGGAAATTGAAAAGAAAAGGGAGAAGTGGGAAGGGGAAAGGGCAAGGGAAAGGGGAAAGAGCAGGGAAGGAAAAGGGGAAGGGAATGAGGAAGGGGAAAGGGGAAGGAGAATGAAAAGGGGTAGAAAAGGGGGAAGGGAAAGGGGAAGTGAAAGGGAAAGGTGGAAGGGAGCTTAAGAAAAGTTGGACGCGCGGACGCACGCACGGACGCACAGGTGATTTTATACTCTGTCCAATGCTATGCATTGCATTGGACAGAAAAAAACTACCAATTAAAAACGCTGAAAAGCAGAATTACACTCGTCCACATTAAGCAGCAGCACACTGTAATTAGTTAAGTTTTTTTTTCTTTTATTTTGTATTTGTTTGCTACCTTTGATGATGAATAAAGATGTATATATAAAAAATAACGACACTGCCAAATCGTCTGTTCACAAGCGCAAACGTGTATTAACTGCTGTCAGTACCCTCGTCAGCACAAATAAACCTAACAGTTCAGCGACGCTACCATCAATATATGTCTTTAATGCTGCTGCGCTGAGTAAGCC
>Ga0209671_1008347_pt1 | contig 10833 bp, 5 predicted proteins | sample WorMetHERISLAND2_2_FD_187401 | JGI IMG/M metagenome (GOLD analysis project Ga0209671, IMG submission 187401) | Marine gutless worms symbiont microbial communities from Max Planck institute for Marine Microbiology, Germany - Olavius geniculatus... | ecosystem: Host-associated > Annelida >...
ACCAACGGGCATTGAGCCCACGGTTGTCGATGATGATGATGATGACAATTTGAAGAAGGGTTATCCAATTTTAATAATTTTTGGTACACATATTTACGATACAATTGGCCATCAAACGGTTGTTTAGTTTCGCACCTCACCCAACATCTGCTTCGGCACTACCCGGGGAAAACAAAACAAGCAAAATATTACATTTTTATTCAATGCAATATTATTATTTGATTAAAATAATGCACATTTGGCACATTTTCTTCCAATTTCTAGCACTTTGGTTGAGGGTTTATCGAATTGTTTAGCTGTACAACTGCTGACAGTAAATATTCGAAATATTAGCCATTTGTGCAAACACAGGCAGGAAGATGCATTCTCCATTCGTTGATAGCAGTGTTGATAATGTTCTGCTTCAGGCTACAACCAGTCGCTTCTTGAGTTTATTGACATTTTTAAACAGAGTTCCATAAACTCGCTGCTGCGTAACACTGCAAATACTGTCGAATGAACTGTGATCAGAGATGTTACTTATTTGTAATAATTAAATTTACCGATGTTTTTCTTTCTTTTTTATCTCATGTTGCACTTGTTTTGTTTCCCCAGGTACGTTAGGTCCTAGGTGAGCTGGAAATTTGAACGGCCATTTAATGGCCAGTTATGTCAGAAATGTTTATAATAAAAACTATTTAAAAAATCTCGTTATCCTTTTTCAAGTTCCTATCAGTAATGTCATGGATGGTTCTTAGCGTTTTTTGTTCATTTTAACGCTGATTTCATATGTTTTAATTTCCCCAGGTAGTGCAAAAGCATATGTTGGGTGAGGTGGAAACTTGAATAACCGTTTGATGGCAAGTTGTATCTAAAATAGTTGTAGCAAAAATTATTAAAATCCGATAATCCGCTTTTACGTTATGATAAATTTTGTGTGTTTTTTATGCCTTACAGTGTACTGTACGAAATAGTCCGGTTTTGATGTGACATTTGAAAAGATCTGCGTCATTTATATTACACGAATTATATGCAAGAAAAACTCTGCTGTTTTGGACGTTTGTAATTATTGTGCACTTGTAATTATCGTACTTCAGATTCCGTCGTAGTGTTCACATTCTCTGGGAAAGAAGAGTAACACTAGATTTTCGTTAAGCAGAACCTTTGTTTGGATATTTTGAGCAATTTATCAATTATCTGGTTTCATTTCCTTTTAGTTGATGTTACCATTATGGAAAGTCTGTGCTTGCGAAAAAAACAAAATAATGCTGATAACTAGAAGGCGCTTGTAAGAGTGCATATCTCCGCCAAGTGGAATAATTTAAACATTACAACAACAACTAAGTACTACTACATTGCGACCATGCGTCAATCTGGCACCGTTATGGAGATATGGCACCGCAAAGACATGTACACAGACAGCCACACGCACACGTAACGACGGACAGAACGACCAATCTCATAATTTTTTCCAATGTTTACTAACGTTTACGCTTGGCGGAGATAACGAGGTTAAACAAGTTAGCAGAAAAGGAACGTATTTTGATGGGCGGAAAAGCGCGAGTTAACTGAAAACGAGTGACGTAAAATAATGACGTGTTTGTGGCTGTTTTAGCAGCAAAAAGCCAGTCGTCGTTGCGTCATTCTGTGGGCGTGACGTCGTCGTGTGACGTCATCACGCCGCCGTCCAGCATCACTGACGTTGACATTGACGTCATAAACAGGGCTGCTATCGTCTACCCAGGTTTCTACTACATACATTTCGAATTAGCCGTTTCGTTACAATATGTGTTTAGCAATGCCTGCATCTAACGTAGGCCTAAGCACAATAAAATGTGGTACAAGAATGTCGGTCTTTCCGATATTATACAAATGTATTACATGATCTATCTTAACATTTTGTTATCGTTAATTAATATACGCAAAACAAATTCTTGATGTGTTGGAAACATAAAACAATTACAAATGTGCTCATATAGCTCTCTTCGTGAAAGCCACACTGCTGTGTTACGCGTCCCGACTTCCCGTTGTCGTTTTACCTACCTCGGAGGGATAAAAGGCTGAGTCGACCTGGGTGGATGATTGTGCCTTGATGGTTTACCTGTCCGCACTCAGTCACTGTCCAACTAATAACCGGGTCCGGCGTATAGGGCACCTAAGTTGATCGGACACTTGTATACGTTAAACATCGGTCTGCGTGGACTTGGTTTAACCGACGCTTATTGCACGCTGGCCGACAGCTGGTTCTATGATCTACAGTCGTTCGATTGTCACGCTTTGCTGCAACGATGGGTTGCTGGCACGTTATTCCACTGCAAACAGTGTGGTAGACATAAACAGTACGAGTGCCAGCGTCGAATAAAACGTTTTAATTACCTGATGAGAGACGTCGTGGCAAGAGGTGCAACTCCTCCCCCACTAAATTTTGAGCTGCCGGAAAATTGTCGAAAAATTTTCGTCCAAACATGTGCAATTTGGACCTGCGAAAATTTCTTTTTGGGGGAAAATTTAGGAGCAAAATTTAAATCTGGACCACCCACAATCTTCTAAAAATGCAATTTTCTGCCCCACTTGCTATTTTAGCCCACGGCGCCGCTAAACACGTTTGTTTCTAGGATGGCGTGACGCGGATGGTTGTTGTTTTAGGTGTTGCAGTTTTTAATTTAACTCAATAAAAGATTCATTATGTCGTTGACAACAGGGACGTTTACATCATATAAACCGTAGAGCAAATGATCTAATTAAAAAAACCAAAAAAATAGGGAGAAAGTTCGGGGAAAATTAGGAAGAAGTTGAATATTATAATTCTGCATTTCTGATATATTTACGATATCTTGCACTCAGAAGTGTTCTGTGACGCTCAGAATGCACTAAATTCGTTTTTTCGCAGCGCTCCGCCTCAGACCCTGTTAGAGGAGCTCACGCCGCTCTCCCAAGATCCCATAGTTGGCTGGGAAGGAAATACTCCCTCTCCATTTTGTCCTCTCGACGCCTACAGCGCCTCACCTTGAGTTAGGGGGAAAACTTGCTCCAAGGAGAGGACTTAGGGGGATAAAATAAATGCCTCTGGATGACGAAGTACATGTAAAACGCAAACAGTGCGAAATACAACAAAAATAAGACAAAATACGGCGGGAAAGCAATTTTTTATACCCAATGCTTTGGACAATTCACGTGCGTGTTTCTAGGATGTCGTGATGTGGAAGGTCATCCGGTGCTACTAGCTTTCTGTCAGCATCACTCAGATACAGACGCTGGACATGATTCTACAAAAGATGGGACGGACATGTGGTCTGACGAGCGGTGTGCTCAGCAGCTGGTTAAACTGATGCTCTACCTCTGCACTACTTGCAACTCTGCACCGGCCCTCAGGTAACCAGCCAACTACAGGTAGCCCGTACACCTGTGTACACCTGTACAACATGTGTACACGCTGCCCGGCAAGTGCAATCACTCGTGCACCTGCATCAGTTACGTCATACACACGTGTCGACCCACGCCACCCGCTGTCTGTGCGCGGCTGTCCCAGCAGGCCGCATTAAGGGTATTGCACGTCCGTCAGTCCGTCTGTTTGTCCATCCGTCCGTCCTGTACGAGCTCATAACTCTAAAAGAAAAAAAGCGGGGAAAAACTAAATTGGCTTAAACGTTCCTCAGAGCAGAAGTAACGAGTGTGCTGACTTTTCGTTTAAAAGGTCAAATCAAGGTCGACGAACGTAAAAAAAGTTCAGTTAAATGACAGATGTTATCTAGCCTACGTGTTCACTTACGATTGGCGGTTCTCTCACCGGCCGGCTCAGTCGCGTCTGGCGGTCCCAGTACCAACTGCAAATTATAGCTTAGCCATTGTCAGGTTTGGTTTGCTTATAAGATAGGCTACTCGACAGCTGGACGTACGGCTGCATCTATGTCGTCACCACGCTCGAAATCTTTCCTTGCCGGTGTTGTGAATGGGCGGCCCTGCCTGGCCTGTATATAACTGTCGGTAATTAATCAATCGGTCGCCCACCTGCATCAGTGATGTCATCATAGCTGGAGCCTAGCCTATAGGCGTTATCGATTTCATGCTTGGCACGGCCGTGCAGGTAGGTTTCTATCAATCAATTATCAGTCGATGGTTTATTTGCTGTGCTGCTGGATTATGCGTATACAATATACAGATCGAGAGATTGGCCGAACACATATACAAGCGAACAAAAAGTGGCATTCGCAATAATGATACGCGTCACTTGAATTATTATTATTTACAATCTTCTGCGGCTTTGTAGGCCTGGTGGCCTTTTGCCGATCAGTACATCAGTGACACCAGCCTAGTTGCTATCATAGAGACTACATGCAGTTAGCCAGGGCTGTGTTAACTGTCCAGTGCATTGGGTATAAAAATTGTTTGGCACACGTCGTAATATTTTGTCTTTTTCGTATTCCGTATTTTTGCGTTTCTACGTAAGATTAAAAACAATGACGAAACTGATTTGGCAAAAAGTGGAATCGCTGTGGCAAATCCACCCAACTCATCTTTGTATTTGCCAGGTAGCAGCATACGACTGTTTGTTTCGTGATGTTGAGTGCCAATGATCAGTCATTGTTTCGCGGAGTTATTACAAAATATTACAAGAAATTTGAGCTAATGCTCACGAGACGCGCGAAAGCCTATAGCACTTCCGGTTCAGTAGTTTAGCTGAAAATTGGGGTGATTACGCTAAGTTAATATACAAATACCAAATTCTCTATCTGGATCGCATAACGATAGTAGCGTGGCGCCACCTTGTGAATGATATAGACTTGTGTTGCAGCCCGAAATCGCCAAAAAATTCATAAAACCCCCTATTTCAGCGTTCAAGGTCATTCAGAGTCATTGGATTCGGCGCCAATCGAGAGCCAGTGTACGACTTCCTATTAGTGATTAATAGTAACCTAGGCGCTATCTCGCACCGTTACTGAGATACAGCGACTTATTGGCCAAAAAGCGCAAGTTTTGTCCACCCCCTCTCATTTAGCGCCCTCGTTCGGGGCGACCCCCTTCGAATTTATGGAAAAGCTTTACGGTTCCTGAAACTAGAGTTTTGCGGGCAGCCGACGGTGAAAATTTGGTGATTCTGGCTTGCACCGTTTTTGACTGATTCACCCGTGTGACAGACAGTTCACAGATAGACAGACAGAATTGCGATGGCTAAGACGCGCTGAAAGCAGTAGCTGCTTTCGCGCGAAAAATGCACGCTGACGTGGCGTCATATGCATCATACGCTAAAATCCCGATTGTCCACTGCTCGACGTGCAGTATACTATTACCAAAAAATATTTCCGATTATATTATTTCATTGTCGTTAATGAGATGCACATATATGATGAGCGACGGCGTGGCCGGTGCGCGTGATAAATTGATAACAGGCGAAGGTTGCCGGTCGGGAGTGAATGTTAATTACTGCGTGCGTACATGTACAGTAGTCACGGCAGAAGCAGCCGCGGTACAAGTGGCGTGACTTTAATTGCCGACTGCCGCCGGGCATCAGTGACAAGCTTACACGGTCTGCTCCGCGTGCTTGCCGTTGTCCAGGTTTATATTCTACATGCTGTGTATTTCGAGCTTATCAAACTCTAACCGGTGTTTGTGGTACAATAACATAGACCTCTTAAAATTTTAAGAGGCCTATGTACAATAATTATATAGGTCTACCTTATCAAACACTGGTAGATAGTACACAACAAAAAATAATAAACAATTGAAGAAAAAGGAAAAAAGAAATTGCTTGTTTTAGTAAATCAAGAGAAATCTGAAATCGTTAATTTACGCTATCTTTTTACAAGTACCGAAAATTGTATGCTTTCTGCGTACTAGTGATATTATTGTTATAGTCCTGTTTTTCCCTACATTTCATGAGCATTTCTCACGTTGATAATCACGCGAAAATAAACGTTACTGACACTGTTACTGTTATAATACTCTTTAAATTATGTTGGGTACTTTTGGTAATATACGTCAATAAATTTTTATGAAGAAGTTCTTAGCAGTTGAATGAGCGAATAAAAATTTTAAAAAAATGTAGATCGTTAGCACATTCTATGGATTTTGTAGTGTTTTATTACATAGGCATATACAGGGTGCAGCAGAAAAAGTAGCCCCTTAAAGTTTTTCGTTGTTTTCTCAGCAACCGTTTAGCATTTTAATCTGAAAATTTACAGATTTATTTACTAAATTGTTCTGCGGCTAAATGCCAAATAAAATTTGATTCCATTGAAAAATGACGAAGTTATAGATTTTTTAACATGACCGCTTACCGATTTTTCAGCGTGGAAAATGTTCAAGCTACAACACTAGTTCAGTAACATCGTTGAAACAAGTCAAACAACACAGTTAACTAATGATCAAATGCCAAAATTCCATTGTCACTGTGAATGTTCGAAGTGCCCACCAACAGCTCCAAGCTCCAACATAAGCCTTCAGTCGTTTAATTTGAGTAGTCTTTCACAGTCTTGTCGATCGGTCCTTGTGGTAGGTTGCTCCAGATAACCTGAAGCCATTCCTTGAGTTCCGCGATTGTTTTTGGCTTTGTTTTAAGTTTGCAGTAAGCTCCAACATTGCACACCACACGAGTTAGCATTCGACGAATTTAGAGGCTATTGGTCTTTTCTGATGAAATCTGGACAGTTGGCCCGCAGTCAGTTTCCTGCGCTGCGCGCTGTGTGTGCTGGTGCGCTGTTTTGCTGAAAGATGAATCCGGTGGGCAGCCGGCAATTGCATGAAAAGAACGACATTTTAGTGACAATTTATAAACAAAATAAATTACTGTTTCTCAAAGCGTCACTGTGACGTCATCGGCAGTAACGTGGTAACCGGTTTTTGAAAATTAAATAGCATTTTTAGCATGAACATTTTTGAATGCCAAAAAATCGGTAGGCGGTCATGTTCAGAAGTCTATAATTTCGTCGTTTTTCAACAGAACCATATTTTACTTAGCAGTTAGATGTAGAACGTTTTTATAAATGAACCTGTAAAATTCCATGTTAAAATTCCAAGCGGTTGCTGAGAAAACGGCAAAAACTTTAGAGGGCTACTTTTTTTGCCGCACCCTGTACATATTCTTTCTATGTCTGTCTTTGTGCTGTCTGTGTTAATTACCACACCTATGTGTCTTTTAGAGTTTAGATCAGTGGCGTAGCCAGGATATGGATGTAAGGGGGGCACTTGAGGGATGCGGCGAGGGAGGGCTGTTCACTCCACACCCGGGCTGTGCCATTTCCTAAAAAAACTCGTTTTCCAGAAAATTTTTGGACTTTTTGTGTGAAAATAAAGTGTTTTCGACACTATTATTAGTAATTCAGTAAGCTATTAAGTGGTCTCCTAGGAGAAAGGACTCGTGTCTTTAGCGTCTTTTATGACAGCGCCAGTGTTTTAAACGAATAAGCGTGTTTCTCATCCGTATGTCATTTGCGTGACTGTGTCTGTATAATGTAGTTATCGATGCTCAGTGAAACTAATCTTTTACGGTTCGTCTACGCGCTGGTTGACGAGCAAAGTCACGCTCTGCTGCTAGAAGCTCTCAACAATCAACGTTCATCATCACCATCATCATCACCATTGCCTTCGGTAACTGCGTCTGTGTCGCTTGAGGGTAGAAGGCTGTGTTAACCTGAGTACAACCACGAACAAGATGCTAACCTACTATGTGCTCTCAATGGCAAACTCAGCTTTCCAATTTCAGCGGGACGGGAAAAAATGTGTCGTCTGAATTTTAAAACACCGTATCACGTTGTTATTTGTCGAGATATTAAGACAACTCCTGGAATACATTCGCTGCAACTGGGTACGTCGCAGAAATTCACTTTGTTATACGTTTTTCTCTCTAAATATTCATTTATCGTACCTGCGAAAACAGGCACAACCCACTGACAGTGTTTCAGCTGATTTTAGCTTGCATGGTACACTGTTAGCGTCGCAGTTGACTTCAGATAATGCTAATTAATTACACTAAAAGAGATCAGATATCTCGTAACTTTGACCAGAATGGTGCAGCCACCTGGCAAATACAAACAACACAATAGTTCTCTCTAAACTGAAAAATCCGTCCGGGAAGAGATAATCGCGGAATTGATGTCCCCCTCTTATCAAAATATCATCGGCCCCACAAAAAGTCTCCCCATTATAGGATCGCCGGGCGGGGCGGATTTTTGCCGGTAAATTGTCGGCCGGGGGAGACTTTTCTGGGGGCGATTCTGTAATGGGACACCGGCCTGTAACTGATGTGATAGGTGACAGAAGTAGGTCATCATATAAGCGTAGGCCTATACAGCTCACATAACGTTTTGCGTGTTTAGTTTGAGATGGTGTCGAGCGTCGAAGAGTTTTACAACTACGTCGACAAGGACAGTTTGCCGTCGAGTCTTGGTGGCTCCGTGAACACAGCTCAGTCCGACTGGATATCTTATCAACAAGTAGGCCTATGTCTCTACAGCAGGCTTAACGCCTCTATACTCAGTGGCGTCGCGGCAAAGGGGGATGATTGCCTTCCCCCTAAATTTCGGGCTGGCGAAAAATCTTCTTGTTGGAAAATTGTCGTTCGAACAATTTTGGTTAAAAACCAATTTTGAGTAAATTTAGGAGCAAAAATTAAAATTCTGAGCACCTACAATCTCCGATGTCAAAAATTTGCAAAAATCTGTCTGTCGGAATTTTGTCGGAGATTCACAGTGGGCGACTTCACTTTTTGACTTATGCCGATGACACACAGTCAGAAATCGGAGTCGAAATCGGATCCGAAAAGTCGTCGTCGAAATCAACGCTGACTTCTGTACGGTCTGTCATGCAAATTCGGATTCGAAATCAGTACGAAAAGTCGAATTCAAAAATCGGTACCGATTTCGGCGCCGATTTTCGGAGTCGACTTTCGGCACCGATATCTGACTGTGTCTTCGGCATTAAGCCCAGCCAGGCAGAACGGTACTCGATTTACCTATCAAGGAAGGATGGAAGGCTGATGTGATATTTGTGATGATTTATCTTACCTGTTTGCAGACAAACAGTCACTTGTCGAATTAGTAACGGCATCATGCTAGATGAGCGTCATTTTGCCAGATGCTAAACGTCCTGTGATCTTGACCTTCAGCCTGAAAATTGGCAGATTGGTTACTTTGCTTTGAAGACGTTCGCGCAAGTTTTGGTTTCTCTGCGCTTTTTCTCAGCGTAAAAGCGAGTATAAAACAGACATACGGACGAACGGACAGAAGGACGGACAGCTGGCGTACGTAATGCGGCCTATAACGATGATCGCGGTTTGCCTGCAGAGGCTGGAGAGCTTCGCTGCTGACTGTCTGACGGCAGCAAGTCGACTTTTGTCGTCGACCGAAGAGCTGCTCAGCGTGCGCGAACTTCCGCGCACTGTGCTGGAAGCGAGGTCTTTACTGAGCGGTCATGAGCAGCATGTGAACAGTGTACTTCAGTCAGCCAGTCTGTCCAGTCTCTGTGTTGGTGGTCACAGTCAACTGAGCCAACTACAGACCAGAGTCGAACAGTTCCACAGCAGCGCCGTCGTTTTTCGGTAGGTTTTTTCACCCATTTTAGCATGAAGTTTTTATTATTTCATGATTTTTCGTAGGCCTAGTTTTCCTATCTTTTATGGTATCTGGAGTCTTAAGTGCTTATAATCTCACTCCACTCAAGCGTGGACTGATAGCATCTCACCTTTGTATATCACACGTGCGTCCAGGCAGAACATGCCGTCGATCACGGCCATAAAATAACTACGTTTCAAGACGGTGTATATTTTATCGCGCCTCGCATAACAGGCCTACACTGTAAACCGTGTTGAAACCTATACTTTATTCACTCATTTATTTCAAGAACACAAGCAGTAGCCTACATATAGAGACGTATTATGTTCTGTGGGTCAGTAGTGCCAATAATCAAAATGACACTTAGTCTACAACTGCCGACTTAAACATGTGTGTTACAGTAACACAGTAATGATCAGATAAGATGCCGCCGTGAGGTTAAAATACGTAGGCTACAGTGCGTTACCATAGCAGCGCAATTTCATGAAATCACGAATCGGTTAGTTTCATTACTCGCAAGAGGATATGTGCATTATTGGAAAAGAAGAAGTGACGTTAGTCACTGACAAGTACAAAAACATACGAATACTTAAACTGTTGTTTCAGTATAGGCTTAACGATACCAATATTAATTTGTTTTTTTGTGTGTTTCGACACACGCACTTTCTCGCACACAGTAGCGCAGGGACGCAGTTAAGTTGTGGCGGAATATTTAATATTTTCTTTATTGCGTATTTTTCAGTAAAAAAATTGTATAATCGGTCAATGTTTAGTAAAGATATGACAAAAAAAATTTTCCGCTTACTTGTTTGGCCCGCACTGTGAAAACGAAGCGATAAGTTCCAAGTTAGTAGCCTCTGTAACTGTGTGTACACGCAGTGAACGTCTGGAGTGTACGTCGCAGTTGTATACTCAGCTGTGCGAGGAGTACAACCGACTGTCCGTGGCGGCTGAAGAACGTGCGGTCAAACTTGAAAAATGTCTTCAACTACGACTGCTGGAAGACAAAGCCAGCACGGTCTGTAAGCCTTAGAGAGGGAGAGACAGAGTATTTATTTGCCAAAACACAAATACAATGTTATCATACAATACTACACACTGTAGGCGGGCTGCCAAAAACCAATCGCTTATCAACGCTAACCGCCCATAGAAACTATAAGTAATCAATGATACGGTATCCAAAGATAAAAAAAGATAAAGAAAAGTTCAATACTCAGTTTCAAACAATATGTTTAAAACAAATTACAAAAACACATACCATTGTAAAATAATTCCTTCAGTTTATTCTTAAATGTAGTTATATTTTGTA
>Ga0209671_1008352_pt1 | contig 10830 bp, 6 predicted proteins | sample WorMetHERISLAND2_2_FD_187401 | JGI IMG/M metagenome (GOLD analysis project Ga0209671, IMG submission 187401) | Marine gutless worms symbiont microbial communities from Max Planck institute for Marine Microbiology, Germany - Olavius geniculatus... | ecosystem: Host-associated > Annelida >...
CTTTGACAGTGTTTGTTTTGCTAGGTAATGTGGTCACACAATAAAGGTGCGGTGGGCGGAAGAACTTTACGTTTACGCGCCATAAATTTCTGCTTGTAACAGTGAAAGAATGGTTAAAATCGGTGCTGAATTACCGAAGTTATTCCAAAAATAAAACTGGGGGGTCCGTTTTTTGGACCACCCTGTAGGCCTATCTCCTGACAGTCACCCATCCAAGTTTAAGCGGACCCGAAGTCGATTAACTAATTTGTTGATCGGATACAGCGTGTCAATCACTGTACTAAACCGCCACAACTGCAGGGCGTATTCTAGTGTAGTTACCGTTGTCGAATGAAAGTGAGGTAGGCTATGTCATGTTTTGAAGTCTTCTTAGCTATAGATTATTCAACGAATTTTGATGAAATTTTGTGGGGGAGTTGGACATGTAAGTGTGGCTTGGTAGTGTAACGGTAACGGGCCAGACTGGTGACCTAAAGGTCCCCAGATCAACTCGGGCCCGGAGCATTGCTTGGGCAAGTTGTTCACAAACATGTGCCTCTGTCACCAAGCAGTATAATTTGGTACCCGGTCACAGGGCGGTGACGCTCAGCAGCTGGGAAGGTAACCGTAGGTCTGGCGTCGCACTGGCCATGCGTCACAGACTTAAGTGGTTTATCCACCTACGGGCTCAAAGGCCTAAGAAAGGGAGATGAGAGCCCCGCTTACGCTCCGGTGGGGCACGGCACGCTTTACTTTTCAAAGTTGGATATGGCCCAAGAAAGTAGTGACCAGATTTTGTTGGCAATCCACAACGTTTTTTAAATTGAATTATTATCATTCAACTATTCAAGGTCCGATACCATTAAGGTATAGGCCTAGCAGTTGTAGGCCAGTTACGCTGTCAAGTCCTCTGCAATCGCCATGCAGGTGCCGTGCTGATGATACATTTCCGCACTTACTTATAAGTAATGACAGCTTCTTCTGACTACTGGTCGTTACTTGTTGGGCCACCCTGTAGCAGTGTAGGTCATTGTATATAATATGTTTCAAGTGCACGGTGTGCAATAAAGTCGTGGCTTTATTACAGTGCTATAGCGTTAGGTCGGATGTGGTTATATTGCCGTTACAGTAGCTATTATTGCTTATTGCCTTTGCCATGTGGCGACATGCACAGTGACCGCTCTTGCTACTGCCTTTGCCTCAGACAACACGATATTGTATTATGAAAACAGCAAAGCCTAAATAAAATTTATTTTGACTTTTTGTGGACATATTGTAACACGTTAACATGTTAAGATGTTGTGGATTTGCCAAACATAATAAACGAATCAATAAAAGCTTAGATGTTATGTATTAATTGCATAGCTCTTCGAAGAAACGCATTTTAGAGGTAAAGTTTCTCATGCAAAATAAAGCACAACGTACGCACGATCACAGAAAACATTTGCACATCACTGTCTTACATTTTGCTGTAACTATGTGGTCCAGTGTAGAGTCATACGACAGTTTATACAACAGCACATATACACGCATGCTTGGGCCGATACGACTGGCGCACTACAATCGTCGCTCGATACGATCGACGCATATCGAAGTATTCTGAGGCCGTAGAAAAGTAATAAGTCATAATCCTAGCCGTGCATGCAGCACTTTAATACAAGTAGTCTAATGTATAGGCCTATATATAACTGCCCTGCGCGTCAGTGCGCCGAGGTGAAATTTACTAGGCTAGTTCTTCACGACGTCACGTGCTTTAGGTGTACGCACTCAGGCTTAGGCTATTAGCATGACTATAGGTCACTTATACTGTGAGTCTTATAGAACCAGAAATGTGTCCAGTGTCAACATATTGTGCAGCTATCCGCCTGTTTTTTTTTTATTTTACGAGCTAACTTTGGTTTTCGTTTGCGAGTTAAGCGCCTGTACAAAACAGATGGACGGACGGACCGACACTCGGATAAGCAAGAGCGTGGCGCGATTTACTTGGACCGACAGCCGCACAGCAAGTCGTCAAACTCTTGTCTATATACATTTGGCAAATATTGACCGATCTTCGCGATCGCTACATCGTTACACTCAGCGAAATATTTACAATAAAACAACTATTAGGGGCCAAAATGTCCTCCACCACGCCTTAGTTGCATCGCTACATACTACCTTAGTGCATGCGTCTCACAGGGTCGCCGTAAACTTACAGTGAGCATCATTAGCACAATTAATATATGCAGAAATTAACAACGCGAACAGATAACAACTAACGTATGGGCTACTGTAGACCTGTGTTTAGACGTAAAACACACGTAACAATGTAGACTATAACGTGAGCATCGTGCACGTGTGAGCAATGGTTTTGCACTTGTTTCGTCAGCACAAGTTACCCTGGGCCGGGAAAAACTACTGGGTGGCGCACAATACGAACATGAATGCAAAAAATATGTAGACAGAGCAATCGGACACTTTTGGAAACAATCAGTTTCATTAGTGGACGACAGCTGCTTCACGATAAAGCGTTTTCATTAGATACTCAATATCAAAATGACTGGGGTTTTAAGCTTTAAAATTATGAGGCTTTTACAAAAAAACCGACACGCTACAGATTAATTTATAACACATTTAGTGTTTAACTGAACACAAGTTGTCATACTGTTATTACGCATTTTAAATTTTTTTAAAAATTATGTTTACTTTTATTACATCTAAAGGTTATTAATATCGTTGACAGCAGCAGGTCTATATAATAACGATTAACTACAGTGTGTACCAAAAAAGCATCCCCAACATTTTAGACTGTAACTTAAAAACAAATTATCAGATTTTAATAGAAATAATTTTAGGTATGAATATTCCTAATACAACTTGTCATCAAATGACCATTTAGTTTCCCACCCCTCCCCCCAAACGTTTGTTTTTGCACTACCTGGGAAAAACACAGCCAGAAAAATATCACTTTTTATCCAATGCGATATGATTGCTTTATTAACATAACGCATAAAATCAAATTTTGTTCACATTTCAGACACTTTGGCTAACATTTTATCCAGTTGTCCATTTTTCAACTATCTGCAGTAAAACTGCTTGAAGTGTTGGCCCACTATACGAACACAGGCAAGGAGACGCTTTCTCCATTCATTGACAGCAGTATCGATAATGTTCTGCTCCAGACCAATCCAGAATGTGCCAGTTGCTTCTTGATTTCCCAAACATTTCTGAACTTTATCTGGTAGACACACTGCTGCATGACAGTCAAACCTTGTAACAGACCGGCTGTTGGGGCCCAAAGATTAAGATAGATGGAATTTGTTGACGTTTTTCATTTATTTTAATACATATTATGCTTTCTCCAGGTAGTGCAAAAGCAAGAGTTGGGTGAGGTGGAAACTATAACACTTATTTAATATCCAGTTTTATCAGAAATACGTTTGCCAAAAATTGTTAAAATCTGCTAATCTTTGTTCAAGTTACGATCGATAATGTCGGGGATGTTTTTTTTCAGGTTTTCTGTTTATTTCAGCACATATTTCGCTTGATCTGCTTTCCCTAGGTAGTGCAGAAACATACATTGGGTAAGGTGCGAAACTAAACGGTCGTTTGATGGCAAGTTGTGTCAGGAATATATGTACCAAAAATTATTAAAATTTGGTAATTGGTTTTCAAGTTACAGTCGAAAATGTCGGGGATGCTTTTTGGGACACAGTGTAGTTCACGTATTCTGCTGTATTGAGCGACATACAAAAACGGCTTACAGCCTTAATAGCAGTAACGTAATCCACGGTCACATAGTCAGCCTGCATGCTTGGGATGGGCCATTATATCGAACTATTGTTACATCGCTTGGATATAGATTATCGTGTTGTATCACAGCTGATGTCAACTCAGGACATATGACATGTGGTGCCAGAGGAGAATACTCCGCATTCCATACACACGCCATGTCACAAATGCCAAAGTGAGAAGGACCACAGGCTGCTCCGCTGCCTCCAGGTTAGTGCGCATGAGAAGGCTTCAGCTTTTCGGCCACCTGGCTAGAAGATCATATGAGGAAGACCACCACAGGGTTGTGGTAGCTGCAATGAGCAACCCGTCTGCAGGATGGAGAAGACCGAGTGGACGTCTTCGTGATACATGGTTGAAGACCGTGTCCCGGGACGTCCAGCATTTCAGCACCGGCATTGACTCGGCCTTGCGTCTCGCTGCAGATCGCCGGCAGTGGCGTCAAGTAGTCGACACCGCTATGCTCCAATAGGAGTCTGCCAACAAGAACGAAGAGAAGGTCGTATAGTCGCAATTTATTATTATAAGTGTCGATCTTTTCGACATCTCGCGATGTCAGTTTGGCAGTTTCTGATCGGCGTGCTTTTCTGTCCGTAAGATAGCCGACAAGTAACATATTTTGGAAACAAAATGTCAAAACATGCCACACTTTTCATGGATCGATCAACGGCGCAAAATTTACTTAACCATTAAATGTAGATATAGTATATCGATATTTCGATATTTGGTTATTATCGTATCGATACCGTATCGCAATTTAAATAGTGATATCGACACATTTCTACTGCACGACGCGACCCTGATTCATGCGAACTCTACGAAGTATTATATAGTGAACACAATAGTCAGCATGCTTCTATTTAGTAGAAACCGAATTAGCAAGGCCTTATAATAGGCTAACATCACCGCTTCACTGGGCGTGCATGACAGTAACCATTACTAGCAGCGTGAGAAATGACCTAGGGCCCTAGGGGCCTAAAATAAACCTGGTGGAAAGGCAAATCAGATGTTAAAGTGCTATAGGCCCTACTCAAACTCTAATCAAGAGAATGAAATATGGTTGTAGTGCTGTGTGCGTAAAGTAGGCCTACAACTCATTAAATTGTAAAAGATATTATACGCGGTACGTCTGTTGTACAGCAACAATAACAAGATAATGTGAATTCGTTGCAATTAAAACTCTTGATTGTTGTCCGACCGTTAAGGTCGAAGCTTTGGTACGATAATCTGTCGTCTGTCTGTCGTCGTTTGTGACACACGTATTGTGGCTAAACAGTAGGTTGTACACGATTAATTAGCTCAATATGACAGATCTTCGACACAAAATCTTGGCGATCCAGTGCAAAGAGAACATTTGCAAAAACAAAAACAGGCATAAAAATGTACGTTTATTCAACCGATAGGTCGCCGCATCTCAGAAATGGTGAGAAATAGGGCCAAGGTTGTCAGTGATCACTAATAAGAAGTCGCATAAGGCCTTTCAGATGACACGAAAAATATCGACCTTGGATGAACTTGAAGGGTCATTACGCACTCGGCTATATGCCAATTGCGCGATATTGTTGCTAAACGGTATGTCGCAGTAGATACGCAGGCGATGACGAGTTACTATAGGCTGTCAATAGTAACCATGTGCATGACAATATCCCTATCTGCAGCAATTTGACCGCAATTATGAACACAAAGTTTCTGCTTGTTGCCATCACCATGGACGTGCGCCAAATTACCGTATTGTACGCGTTGATTGTAGCGTTTAATATAGCAGCGTCACCACAGCGTGTATAGGACTGCAGTCACTCTGAAAAATCGCTTTTTTCGGAAGTCGAACTCTGGTTCTCGGTAAGCCCTATAGGCGGTATGGTCGGCCCACCATAGCCACAGGGCTTTCTGTTGGTAAAGTTGCAAATCGCCCGCCTTGACTTGAGGTGCGATGGGATTGTCTGGTGGCTTCGTTGCAAACTTTCTTATACATGTGAACGATGTTCAAATTAATTGGTCAATATTTGACGAAAATAAGGACAAGAGTTCTGTGTGTTGTTTTGGCCTATAGCTCATCAGAGTGTACACGTTTTTACGAATTCAGATACAGACCACTTTTTCTTTAATTTGTACGGACCAATAGGCATAAAAATAATAGGCCTAAATGATCATTAACGATGACTTATGACGACGACGACGATGATGATGTCGACGACAACGAATACTATGATAATAGGAAAATACTTGGCCTACTTGTAGTTAGAAGAGGCAGACGACAATAAGCTAATATTTATCGACGTGACGAATCTGGATCCCAGTGTAGTCTCTAGACTATCACATATACTCACTCAGCATAGTGATATTACGCGCCGCAGTAACAACAGCTTATAGCCTACTACAATCGTCACTATCAGTGCTCTAGACTAGCTGTAGAGCCGATATTTGCGAATGACACGCTACGTCGGCGCGCACTGCAAAACGACAGCAGTAGCGCGCGCTCAACGTCCGTTTCTACTCGTCCCAGTCATAAGGGTTTGGGGCGGGGGTAAAACCGCACTAAATTTGAGGCCAAACTTGGCTGTCAGCAGAAACTCATCAGCTGCAGTACGTTATTTTCTCACGAATAGCTGGTTGCGCTAATTGCGCGCTATTAAAAAACACGAAATCTGAGCTAATGCTCATGAGACGCGCGAGAGCCTATAGCAGTTCCTGTTCACAAGTTGTCTTGGTTTATGTCCATCCATTTAGTCGCAATTCACACTTCTGCAGTCGAAAATCGCCTAAACGTCACTAAAAATCCATATGTTTGGAATTCAAAGTCATTTAAGGTCATCGATGTTGATAGCACTAAAAAGTTTGTCACCAGTGCTTGTTACAAGCAGCATGACAGCGCCTATCTGCAAGCGTTATCACGGTAGACAAGCCAATAGCGAAAAATAACCACTTTTTAGGGGGTACTCATGTTTGACACCCGAGTGCGCAGGCCTCGTTAAAAGTAAGGAGTTAGGACTTGGACTGCCAAAAGCTATAGGCTTACATTTACCACTGAAAATTTCATATGCAGGTTGTTTTAGTCCATCTCCAACCATTTCGGCGCAATTCACTGTTGAAGTGTGTTTCAGCCCAAAATCGCCAAAAAATTCACTAAAACCCCCCTATTATAGAGGTTCAAGGTCATTCAAAGGTCATTGATGTAAACTTACAGCCCCAAGAAGTTCGTTGCCAGTGCTTGTTATGATAAGCATGTCTGTGTTTAACTGCAACCATTTTACTACTAGACAAGTCAATAGCGGTAAAATAACGTCTTTTAGGGGGTGCCCCTTTTTCTCTCTCTCGTTTTAGGGGAAGCCCTTTACCCAGCAGGATGAAAATTTGTCACATGATACTAGACACTCCAGTCTATACGGTGTAAACCAAAAATCTATCTCAACTGGGCTTGGAAGAGTACCGGGACGTGCCACCAGGACGGACGGATGAGACAGACAGACAGAATTACAGTAGCTATACGCGCTATAGTTATGCTAGCTCTCACGCGTAAAAAAGCTCCACTTCGTTTGTTTTTATAACTGTCGAGTAACAGACAGAGATTAAAACAGACTGACAGATGCAAGATGCGTAGGCTATGGGTCTAATCAACTGCGGTTTATCGGAGGGCCGAGAAATAATATGAAACGTTTTCCGGTACGGACATTTTTCACTCGCACATTACCAGGCCTGAATTTTATTTTTATTAGCAGTTTTGCATGTGAAAGAAATTTTCTCCACAAGTTTTTCTCTGGTTCAACTTCCTGGTCCCTGGGTCCGCGGTTGCTTAATGAATTCGCATTGCGTTACGTTACTGGTTTATTTTTCGCACTAAAAGTTTCAACTTACACGCAAGTGTTACGGTGATAGTTATTCTTTTTCCGGTTGTTAATTTGGTGTATCTATAATAATCCTATGTTATTAATTTATTACTCATTATTATGTTAAGTTAAAATGTTGGCGTGATAAAAAGTTGTTCATAGTATAACTTGAAGTACACTTGTTTTTTAGAAGCCAGCACTGCAGATGTCATAAAGTTAGTTAGAATGTTTCATCATTTCTTTATTGCCGTAATGCTGCAGTTTAGCCCTCTAAACTTATACGGAGTGACTAGCGACACGGCGGCCGTCCCCTAGTCTGTGCACTAGGGACCCGGCGGCCATGTCCGTAGCATACGCGCTAGGCACACGGCTCCTGTGCGGCCGTTACTGCGGCCCTGCTGCGGCCGCAGCACCTGCAAATTTCCCTTGAATGCAGACTACACGGTTTGGATCTGCTATAGCGATCGAAGGTCTGCCATAGCGAAGGTTTACCGAAATCTACGCCAAAAATTTTCGAAAAAGTTTCTCATCCAGTAGTAGATCCAATCCTGTCATAGAAATGATATGTCTTAAAAATTTTTTAAGATATTACACAATCTTCCTTTCATCTTTGTTGTTTTTTTTGTCCCTTCTTTTGCCCTAAGAGAACAAGCAGTTTAGAGATTGCAATCCCGGCTGCGTTTTGTTGCTATAGAAAGTACTAATGGAATTTACTTCAATTCTTTATATGCGGCACTAGGGTATTATTTTAAACTGGCACTTGCTGATGTTCAGGAATGAATGAAGTTGTTGTATTGCAAGAAGGATACTCCTGTACAGCAGAATCAGGTTATTTTTGGATATAATATGATTTTTCTTTTGGAAATGTTTATTAATGATACTAACCAGATTACAGTTATCATCAAGTTTTATCATATTTGATATGTACCCATTGCTCAAAACTTAATGAAACAGATTACTGATGACTGGACTTGCGGTTGTTTTCATGTTTTCCCAGGGGTCATCCGTAAAGGACATTTGCAAAATGTGAGCCAAAATTGACTCTTCTCCCCTTGTCACCTTTGTTTGCATTGCCCAACCCCTCCTCTTTCCCCTTGCAGACGTTTGCAGCTGTGTTTATCACTAATGTCATCATGGTGGGGGGGCAGTTGCCCCGTCTAAATTTCAGTTTGTTGGAAATTTTTTTAGCAGAGAATTTTAGTTTAAAATACAAAATTTGTGGCTAAAAATCTCCTGTTTTGGGAAAATTAAGGGGCAGAATTGAAAGTTTAAGCACAAAAATGTTCTGTGTCAGAAATTTGCAGCTGTCTGTCGAAAAAGTAGAGTTTTTTGCTTTTCTTATTTTTTTAATTTATGATGCTGCTGCCATTTATTACAGGCAAAAATTGAGCATTTGTGCATTAAATGTATGGTGAACCAGTGTTTATAATGGTGTGAGTGAATTTGTGAGTTTAAATGACCCTGTACTCTCCAGAGAGTAGTTTGAGCTTACACTGTCAAATACTGTTAATAGTAGCACTCATTTTGCTGCAGTATGTGACTGTGACTAGCACAGTACTTATTACGGTGTTATGCAGGTGAACAGAAAGCTGATGGTACAATTTCACTGATAAGAAGTGCTCATTCTACAATAATATTTGACACTGGTTTACCAAAGGACAGGGAATTTATTTTGACAGGTGTGAAGTCATCGTGTGCTTTGTATATGAAATTATTTAGCCATTAGCAGATAGAAATGTTACTTAATTAGACAAACTGTATTTTTTCTGCCATCATATGCAACTTGCAGACTTGCATTTGGCAAGTGAATGTTATTTGGTTGCTTGTCTCTTGTCTTGCAATATATTCACAATTTGTGTGCCTTTAATGCTGCTTAGTAGTACTGACTATTGCCCTTCATTTTTAATGTTTTTTTAATTATGACAAAATCTGCAGTATTTACAGTTTTCGTTTTTGCTTTGAACATGCTGCATTAGTACTCAGATAGTACATATATTATGATATATCAGTCTTTCTTTGAATCTGTATAGCTGCAGGAATATGCATTTTTATGTTTCAGCACTGAGGGATCGAAATATCCATTGCTCAGATATTACTCATGTTGTCTGCTCTCATGGACATTCAGATCATGTTGGAAACATAAATGTCTTTCCAGATGCACTGCTTATTGTTTCATATGATATCTGTCGTGGAGATACATATTATGACAGTGCATTAGCACAGGTTTTTGTTTTATTTTGGGCCTTTATACATTGGTTCAGAAACATGATCTTTGATACATTTTAAGCATGTTTTCTATTATGTGCAAATCCAGATGCATACTTTCTTCTTATAAAAAATGCCAAGTTAATGGCACATAACTAAATTATTAAACATTTATATTACCTTGGGAACAGAGATATTAGGTTATGCTTATATCATAAATTTTAATTTGTTTAAAGGTTTTTCTGTTTTTTTCTGCATTCATTGTTTTTTAAACTGATATGACAGAACTTGGAACATCTCTTCTAGCACACGTTGAAACAGCAAGTTGTTGTAAAGTTCGTAACAGTTCTTTTGTCCAAAATTGTTTTTGTTTTAGCTCACATTTTTTGAGCAGAAATGGGTTCAGTTTTTGAACCATGGTGTACAATAATGTTGCAGTTGAATCTGTTCGCTGTCACTTTATGGTAATGGCTGTCACAGTGGTGGTGATATACTGAGATAGCCTTAAGACAGCTCCCGTAGTTAATTGTTAACTGGTTTATGGCTTTGCAACAGGTCTCTGCTTAATTAACAAATTTAACTTTTGCTAATTCAAACGGTTTTATGTCTAAAGATTGTTTTTTTGTAAAAGTGTCTTACATGCAGGGTGAAAACTATGTAATAGATGAAGGCGTTATTGTGATATCTACACCTGGACACAGCGGTCCTGATATCAGTCTTATTGTGCATAACACTATAAACGGAACTGTTCTATTAGCAGGTAAAGTAATATGCTTGTGTCTTATATGCACATGTACTTGTAGATCAATATCACAGGCTTGCGGTAGCACAGCCCTGTGTTAATGGCGACCGGTTAAGTAAAGGAAGAATGGCAAAATTCGACCCCGCGCAGATCCGAAACCCCTCTACCGATCGACACAAAATTTGAAGCAGATGATTACGTTGGCGAGATGACCCCCCATGCAAAATTTCGTGCAAATATGTCTATTGGGGGCTTCTCGGCAAATGGGTGAAATATAACAAAAATTTTTCTAGTATATATAATTTTTTT
>Ga0209671_1008353_pt1 | contig 10830 bp, 8 predicted proteins | sample WorMetHERISLAND2_2_FD_187401 | JGI IMG/M metagenome (GOLD analysis project Ga0209671, IMG submission 187401) | Marine gutless worms symbiont microbial communities from Max Planck institute for Marine Microbiology, Germany - Olavius geniculatus... | ecosystem: Host-associated > Annelida >...
GGTACGGGGGCCCCGGGCCCCAGGCCTCCCACCAACAGGGGGCCTCCCACCAAACCCCTCAATTTTTAAGACCCCGTAATTCGATAGCCAATCCTGGCTTGCATAACTTTTGCGATCACCTTTGTATCGTTAAATAGATTTCCCTAGCTAGTAAATTTCTTCGCGCTAGTAAGCAGCTTGTTCGTGGACTCGTGTTATTCAGATGTCTCTAGTTATGTAATAGCTGGGCACTGGCTTCCCACCAGCTAAATCCGGCCCTGCTCCGTTGTAGTTTGAATAGTAATAGGTCTTCGGTAAATGCCAGACCTTGGGCCTACGATAAACTGATTTGATCTAGCAACCGGTTCATTCTTACGATTTTCTGAGGTGTTTCTAATACAAAATAGAAATAGCTATGTATAGACTTTGGTAATTAACGTGACAATCGCGCAGTTTCGAACTTTCGAGCATGACCGTTTGTACAAACATCGAATTTTACTACCAGCTTTCTGACTTCGCCAATATTCTGTTGGGTGTTGCGATCTATTTTCCTTTTTTGCTTGTTTTTTTCGTTACTTGATGCTGTCTTATCTTCGTTCGGTACTCTCAGCGGTGCAATCGTCGAAACTGCAAAACCATGTCATTGCTGAAGTGCCACATTCAAAGAGAAGGGATGGTCAAATCAATGACGAGAGTAGCAATAAATTGAGAGTTCCGAATCATAATCTGTCATAAATGATGCATTATAATCTCGAACTGTGAATTTGTTTTACTGATTTGAATGTACTGCACGGGATAATAATAATAATAATAATAATCTTTGTTGTTTTGTCTCGCAGTGTTTCGCGAGGTATTAGCAAAAGATTTATTATCTCCAAAACACATTCGAGTTTTTTAAAGGAAAACGCCTTAAACCTTTACGCAATAGAAGATTGTTAAAACTGGCACATTTTTAATTGGAAGATAAGCAGTTCTCAGACGAAAAACTAAGCCTATGTCGTCACAAAGCGTGGCATTGCGCATTCGTCAAATATAATCGACCATATCAACGGCTTTAGTAAAGGTTATTTTATGAATAAAGGAGTCAAACCTTTGTAAAAATAAACCATGCCATCCGTCTGTGTGACTGTTTTAACTAATCACGCTCCTGCAGCAACTGTAGAATATACTTAAATTCCGACAATTTTGTAGAAAGGGTAAAAGCGCTGAATTTTGCTGTACCGCACGACAATGTGACATTAATCGTTTTATGGATTGATGTTGTGTTTCGTGTTAGTGGCGTGTCTCGTTTCTCGCTCTGGTATGTAAATTATAAAATTGCTGCGCATTATAACGAAGTGCAGTTTCTACTACTGTATTTGCGGGTTTGTTTTCTGACGTGAAAGTTCGGTCGATCGCTGAATTAGTGTTGCACGTATCGCCAAGTTTTTGTCGACGTTGTATTCGCGGCGCGTTCGGTTTCGATTTTGTTTGATCAAATATGAGGGTAAACATTTCTAGGCAAATGTATATGATATACGTCCGCGTAAGGCCGCCGCGAGTCGAAGGCGGCTCACATCTGAGACAAATCGTTTTAAATCGTTCTTTTTGTCGTTTTTTAATCGTACTTTTCGCCGTATTCTGAATAATTTCAGGGTATGTGTGCGGTCTGGTGTGAGCTATGCGTCTAAGTTTGTTTTGTAAAGTTTTGTAAAGCATTTGCAGCGAAAGATGTGTCGACACTGAAGGCTAACACAATATGCGAATAATGCGGATCTTCATTCAAGTTGCTAATCCTTCATTCGACGATCAGGCAGTTATTTGCTTAAAACTTTGTCCGTTTCTTACCGGGCCGTCGCAAAATACTGAATGTGCAATGACCGATTAATGGTTTTCCATCTACGACCTTCAAAATGTCCCGATACTGCCTATTGTGTTCGCCATCGGGGCCATGCAGCTGATTTCGGTTGTTTTCATTCGTGTTGTTTGCTGGTTTATGTTATTGTGAGCGTCTTTCTTTCTGTTTGCTGCAACGTTGAACCGCCAGTTGGCATCAGCTGTAACAGTTTCTACTGCACCTATTATATTCAGGTTGAATGTATCTGCACGACATTTTCCTACAGTATTTTTAATTCGCGTTGCAATTAGTATTGACTTTGTATACCTCTGAGCTGAACGCACATATGTGAACAGAAACAGATGAACAAATAGGCTACATTTTACAAAAACAGTGGTTGCGTGTTAACTGATTCGACGCTCCGTTGTGTTGTCGCTGTGCTAATAAAAGCAACCATGTAGAAACAGACTCAGGCAGGTTTCTACCATATTTCGAAAAACTGTCGGAATTTTCGGCAAATCAGCGCACAAAAAGTAAAGATCAACCTCTTGCAGAAAACGGTGAGAACTTTGTGACTGTTTTCGTAAATTCTTTGTTTTTGTCCCGCATGCGCAATGTTGTTTGATTTTCACATTTTGGTTGGAACACGATCTGCAGCCCACGCAAAACGCTGCTGACGAATTTGTGTCAAAAGCGCACCCGCGATGCTAGGCAATCAGACGCGTTGTGTATGTTGTGTTGTTTCCGAATCTTTGTATTTGTATATAATGCAGTGTGAATTATCGTAATAATTGACAGCAGAGACAATGTACAATTAAGATTTGAACGGCAGCAGTACCGTACTATGCTATGCGATGCAGTGCGTGAGTCGTGACTGATGTCGATTACAAAGTAGTGATGTCGTCGATGGCTCGTATGTCGCTATACGTAAAGTCGTACATAGTATAATGTTGTTGTACTCTGATACGATATTATAAGTAAAACTCGTCGATATTTTGTACGTCTTGTTGTATTCTTCAGTATTAATAACAGCAACAACGATAACAACAAGAACAATTAGAAGACGCTCGTAAGAGTCCATATCTCCGCCAAGTGAATGACATGTGGAGATGATGATGCATGAGTCATCGTGTACATACACACACAGAACGACAGACAAAACGACCAATCTCTTAATCTCCTCTAATGTTTACTATACGTTCATTTTGGCGGAGATAATAAGCAGTCATGACAGTCACAGTGGCGTAGCCCCCCCCATCCCAATTCCTTAGACAAGACGTTTGGTATACGTCTTGTTGTATTCTTCAGTATTAATAACAGCAACAACGATAACAACAAAAACAACTAGAAGACGCTCGTAAGAGTGCATATCTCCGCCAAGTGAATGACATGTGGAGATGACGATGAGTTGTCGTGTACACCCACACACACACACACACACACGCACACACAGAACGACGGACAGAACGACCAATCTCTTAATCACATGTTTAAACTGCACTAAATGTGCCTATTTGGTCAGTTAATTATCAGGAAAATAATTAAAACTGTTGCCATCAGATCTCATACTTTAAAGCTACAATGCACCAAATTCTATTCCGCCCAAGACCTTGACCTTGACCTTTTGACCTTGCTGCAGGGTGAGCTTGCACCTTGCAGCGCTCCTCCGGACCGCTAGCTGGAATTTAAAAATCCTACTTTTAAGGGAAAAGGGAGAACGTCACCTGCCATATAAAAGCACACTTGAAGCGACTGAGCTACCTGCATGCGTACGAATTTAGTGATAAGATTGCCACTTGAGTGGCATAGCCTATGGAACAACACTCGGCAAGAACAACCCGCGTGTTATTGGAATGAACGGTGATACCTGCCACTCGACACGGATGAACGCGCTCCGTCTTGGCCCCATGCAACCAGAGAGGCTAGTACTCGATTCATCTACACTGGATGGATAGAAGGCTGAGTTAAACTTGGTGTTGGTTTAATAAAGTGGTAGTTTACCTGTCTGTAGACAGTCACCCATTCAAGTAGTAGACACTTCACAGCAACTTGACCGGGAGTGGAATTCACGATCTTTTGACAAAATCCATTCATAATTTGTTGAGTAATTTTGCACAGACAGATATTTACCAGTAATATATGCAACTTTATTTACCGTAGTACGGTAATAATGGCAACACATAATAAACACATCAAATATGCATATTAAACATGAACAAACACGTTAGAATATGTTAATAAAAAGTTCGGTAACTCGGAAAAACACCTTTACTAACTTCGTGCAGTGTTTACATAACATACAAAATGTTTATGTTTACATAAATTTGCATAACATTTATTCGTAATTTGCGTCGTATTTCTTCATCAAAGTTAATAATAGGCCTAATAATGAAAAAAATAATATAATAGTGATAACAAAAAAATACAATGTTGGTTGTGCTAGTATTGTGGCACAGCCATTACGAGAGTTCACCCGGTTCATTTGATTAACAGCGTCTGACCGTGCGATCTAGTCCTACTTAAGCCGTTATAATATAGTCAGGTTGAATAGACCGCCATAAACTACAGTGCAGTCTACATTTATCATCAGAATTTTATTACGTTTCAGCCGTCAAAAGCCGACAGTTATTTTGCCGATCCAGTCAAGGTAAAAGGTTAATTTGGCCTTTGTTGGTCACCAATATTAGGTACAAATAGTTACTGGCGTCGAGGTTATTATTGAAATTTTTTGACCCGAAGTTTGTAATATGTTGCCCGAGATCGAAGAATTATTTAATCATCGTGTGCTTTCAATGTTGACCACACCTGTCGCGCTTAGGAGTAACAAAAAATTTGAGCTAATGCTCATGAGACGCGCGAGATCTTATAGCAGTTTCTGTTCGCAAGTAATCTTGGTCTATCTCTATCCATTTCGTCGCAATTCACTCTTTTGCAGCCAAAAATCAACAAAAAATCACTAAAAACCAATATTTTAGGGTTCAAAGTCATTCAAGGTCATCGATGTTGACATTTCTAAGAAGCTCGTCGCTAGTGCTTGTTATCATAAGCAGCATGTCTGTGCATATCTGCAGCTATTTTCACGCTAGACAAACCAACAACGGATAAATAACCCTTTTTAGAAGGGTACCCCTCTTTGATATCCGCTTGCGCAACCCACCTTGAAAGTAGAGGGTTCGAACCTGGACTGCTAAAATCTACATTCAATGCTTAAAATTACATGTGCCACTTATTTTGGTCTATCTCTCTAACCATTTTGGCGCAATTCAGTCTTGAATTGCGTGTCGCAGCCCGAAATCGCGAAAACATTCATTAAGACCCGCTATTTTCGGGGTTCAAGGTCATTCAAGGTCATCGATGTTGACATTTCTAAGAAGCTCGACGCCAGTGCGTGTTACGATAGCAGCATATCTGTGCCTATCTGCAACCTTTTTTACGTATAGACGAGCCTATATCGGTATAATAACGCTTTTTAAAAGGGGGTGCCCCTCTTTCGCGCTTTCTTTTGAGGGGATCCCCTTTACCCAGCAACATGAAATTTTGTCACGAAATACTAAAAACAATAGCCTATCATACGGTAAAAACCCGAAATCTCTATCTAACCTGGTCTTGGATTGGTACCACTACCAAGTCGTGACGGACAGACGGACAGACAGAATTAGCGTAGCTAATACGCGCTATAACTATGCTAGCTCTCGCGCGTAAAAACCGTATGTTTAATTAGGTCAAGGTCAGGTAAATTCAGGTCATGCAAGTGCCTCTTCCAAAAGAAGGTCAGGTCGGCGACTCGATGAACACGCTCTATCCGTTGCAGCTTTACGCCAGCGTTTAATTCAAACAAAAAACCCAGCTGTAGCTAAGGAACATGCGCACAGTCTATAGAGTTACTGTTGCAGTACTGACCTTCAAGGTCATCTAAGGTCGATGATTTTTATTTTATCTGAAAGGGCGTATGCCACGTCTTATTAGCGATTAATAGTAACTTTGGCCAAGGTTACTAAAAATCACTAATAACATTTTTTTCACCCCCTCTATTTAACCCCAAATCTGAAAATGTTTCCCTCGCACTAAATCGTTGAAATTTTGCATGCTTAGGGCTAATTATTCACGTAAAAAATTTTCTACGACTTACCGTTTAGCCACAATACATCCGTTACTGACGACAAACAGACAACACATCATGTCATAGACGCCTACTGCATAGCTGTAGCGCGTCAAAAAAACTTTTTAACTGCAAACGTCGGAAAATCGTGGTTCACTTCAATTTCGTGGCGCTCGTTTAAAACAGAGATTTTAAACCCGAAGATGATGATAACCGGAAATACTAAACCACCCAGGCTGAAAATAAGACAGATATCGTCGACATTCCATCGACAAATCGAAGCGAATGTTTGGCCACGATGAGCTTATACAAATGTCGCCAAGCAACTTTGATATTATACGACGCACAATGGACCGGAGATAGCAAAATTGACGCCCGGAGGGCCAGAAGGAAAAAGAAGTAAAAAAGTTACAGGTATAATTTTCAATTTTCACTCGCAACGCACTATATGCTAAGCTCGTATTAGCTATCGTATTTCTGTCCGTCCGGCCGTCTGCCTGTCTGTCACGACTCGGAACCGATTCAAACCCAGTAGAGATAGAACTACAAAATAGCCTAGTGTCTTTAGTTTCTTTAGAGCAAATTTTATGCCGCTGGGTGAAGGAATTTTTTTCGTACGCTGGTGTCTAAAGGGGTATATAGTCCCGTTCCCGTACGAAATCGTTAGTTCACCGCTATTAACAGATATACTTGCAACCGTTTTCACGCCCATGGCACCGACTTGTTGCTTATCATAACAAGCACTGCCGCGACGACCCATCCGGTGGTATTGATGACCTTGAACGACCTTGAATTTCAAAATATGGGTTTTAATAATTTTTTTCGCGATTTCATGCTGCGACAAACATTTCAGTGATGAATTGTGCCGCTATCACTAAAGATAGTCCAAAACAACCTACATATGAAATTGTTCGCATTAAACGTAGATTTTAACAGTCTGAGTTCTAGACCCCTAGATTTAAGAAGTCTTTCGTATGAGGGCATCAAATTTTGCTAACCCCTTCAAAATGTATACGATTTCAGTTATCCACAAATCTAACGTGACAAGGAATTTGAGAAAAGCTCACGAGACGCGCGAAAGCCTATAGCAGTTCCGGTTCAGTAGTCACCCATCGCAGTACTAACCGGGCCCGGCGTAGAGTAACTTCGTTTCAGTCGAAACGCGTTACCAACTACGCCACGCCACCAACACCAGTACCGTGGCGCCACCTTGTAAATGATATAGACTTGCGCAGCCCGAAATCTTTGAAGCCTTTGACGCCCGCCTGCGCCGGGCTCCATGAACCTAGGGGATCGGGACTTAGACTGCTGAAATCTACGTTCAATGCTGAAAATTTCACACGCAGGTTGTCTTGGTCTATCTCTAGCCAGTTCGTCGCAATTCAGTGTTGAAATGTGCGCTGCATCCAAAAATTGCCAAAAAATCACTAAAAAACCTCTTTTTGAGGGGTTCAGGGTCGTTCAAGGTCATCGATGTTGATAAATTCAAAAAGCCTGTCACCAGTGCTTGTTATGATAAGCAGCATGTATGTACCTATCTGCAACCGTTTTCACATTATTCGAGCCAATAACGGCAAAATGACGTCTTTTTAGGGGAGTACCCCTCTTTGACGCCTTCGTTCGAGGGGAACCCTGCACCCAGTGGCACGAAATTTTGTCAAGATAAACTAGAGACCTGGAGCAGCCCACAGTGAAAATTTCGTGATCCTAGCTTGCACCGTTTTGATACAGTCCACGAGTGTGACAGACAAACGGACAGACGGACAGACAGACGCCCAGACGATGGCAAAGACGCGCGAAGCATTCTGCTTTCGCGCGTAAAAACGGTTGCAGATATATAGGCCTACAGATTTGCTGCCGACCGTGCCGTAACAAGCACTGGTGACGCGCTTTCCGGGAGTTATAGTTTGTGGTTAATGCTATAGCTCTTCGTAGGAAACCTATCTCAGAGCTATACGGAGCGTCACCCGCCGTATGGGATCACACAGTGTTACCTGCCACCCGACACAGGCGAACGCGCCGAGCCTTAACCCCAGACAGATAGGCTGGTACTCGATTTACTTACCCAGGAGGGATGGAAAACTGAGTTGACCTGGCGGTTAGTTTACATACCGAAATGATTTACCTGCCCGCAGGCAGTCACTCATTAAAGTACTAACCCGGCCCGGCGTACAGTAACCTTGTTAGTAAGTAAGTAAGAAAGTGAGATGACTTAGAAGGCGCAATTTAACAGTTAGCTACAATGCGCCGCGCTCTCAACATCCGAACAAAAATGTCGTTGATCGAATGAAACGTGTTACCGCCACGCCAATCCACCAACATATCACCTTAAGGACCTTGAACCCCTAAATAATAAGTTTTAATAAACTTTTCGCGATTTTCGGCTACGGCGCACATTTCAAAAATAAATTGCGCCGAAATTAATGGAGATATACGGAGACAACCTGCGTCGCGCGTCTCATGATCATTATAGCTCAGATTTCTTGTTGTTGCACACATCGTAGTCGAAGTTTTCGGAGAATTTTTTGAGCTGTTCGTCGTCAAAAATTCAACGAGTAAACAAGTGAATGATACAGGTAAATAGGCGGCGACGGCTTAGTTGGGTCAAAAACGTGTACAGTGTTGCTCATTGTGATTGCATATTGTGTTTTGAATGAAAACCTTTATTTATCATAAACTGGTAAGACAACAACAACGTAAATACAGCGGTAGTTATACAGCAGGTTATAGCTTGGTAAATCAAAATTAGACTAACATTGGCATATTTTTTCTGTGTCCACATTATTAGTAGCAAATAAGTTTTACCGCTAGCTTTGTTTTTTAATAAATTTATGAATTTGTCATTTTGCCGTACTTATTTAGAAATATTTATGTAAAAAACAGTTCGGTGTCAGTAAAAGTTAGCTAGAACCAATCTTATAGATAAATTTGAGTAACTGATACCAGTAAGTCAGAAAAATCTTATAGTATCAATTGTGATTATATTTTTATCGATAAAATGTGTAGCATATAATTTTATGTTAACTTTATTATAAACGTTATATGCATTAACAATTATAATGCATATACTCAAACTAAGTTACATATATTTTGATATTTTTTATTTAATAATACACGAAATATTGTTTAAAAAATAACGATTGCCGATAGCAAACGTTCTGCCGAATGCAAATGTAGACTAACGAAATCGCAGTATATAATGCAAAAGCATCCGCATTCGCTACGATTGTACTTTTGAAAACAGTTTTAATTATTGTTAATTACCGTAAAACTAATTTAACCATTTTATTTATATATAGTGCAAAACAATGTAAAATAACAAAAAAAACTAAAATTTTATTGCGCAGACTGGAGATAAGCGCATGCGAGCAAAAAACGCCATAGGTCTATGCGTGTCACTGCGACCAAAAGTCACACATAAATATGTATAACTTTACATATAATACAGCACGTATAATATATACATTATGCAGATTATGCAAAATTTTACAACGTGTTATAAGAAAATATAAGCAATTATCAAAATTTGAAATAGGAAAAAAACGTATATAAAATACTTAACTGCAAAACGTTATATACAGAAATTGGTATATACAATGTATAGGCTTTTGCAACTATATAAATAACCGTACGATGCACGGCATAATATAGCTGTACCTCGTCATGTGATTAAAAGTTTTGAAATAAAATCATACCATTTGACTATACTAAATAAAATAACATGACAAAACAATTTCAAACATTTTTACTGGTAACATATAGGCAAATATTATGCGTGAAGTTATTTTAATTCTAAATATCGCTATTTTATTTGATAAATTTATTTCGAGCTTATAGTTATGCTTTCTGAATATTGCATCGGACACGCAATTAAAATGGCACATTTTCTGGCTCACGCTTTCACATAGCCAATAGTTTTATATGAAGTATAATATTATGGTGGAACAGTTTAGACTTTATTTTGAGACTATTATGCGCCATCGACACTTGTTTGGCAACTACACAATTGGCCTATATTTCTATAAAGTAGCCTATAGCATGTATCATGCATCAAAAGAAAAATCTTTACAAGTTAAGCAAAATTTTAACATTATTAACGCAGTCAAACTATTTGAATTTATGACTACGATCATATAATCAAACTTTAAAAAATTTTCCCAGGATATTAATACGGCAGCCATATAAGTAGCGCCTATTCATGCGGTTGTCGGATAAATATCCGGTTCTACTCGGCCTGGCTATTTTTCCGGCAGCCGTCTTGGACGGCCTTAGCCGGTACGTACGAACAAGCTACTCCTTAAACAGACTGTAGGCTATTTGTACGGCTGCTGTTAAAATAGTTAGCGCGTATAGAAAATTACCCAAACTATCATATCAATAACGTTCTATACGCTAAGATATAATACAATTTGTGTGTACAATATAATAATATTAGCAAACTTGTGCTATAAAAAGGCCATAAAAATCCGACTTATTTGCGTACTGATTCTTTACCTCCGCCTACTGCGGTAACAGGCAATGCTAAAGAAATTTTTTGTCGTCAGTTCGTACTTTCGTCCAAACATTTTTTGTCCAGGATATCGTATCTACTCTATCTCCGGTTCGAATTCATGAATTTTCACCAAGCTGTATAGCCAGTAGCGCATTTACATAACGAAAAAAATAGACTAATTTAGCTTCGGGATTAAATAAGTTGAAGGTCAATAAAGGTCACAGCATGACCAGATACGCGTATTTTGATGTAAGTTTGGTTATTGCATAAACCAACCAAATGTGCGGAAAGCGGCTGCATGTTTGAGACGTGTTTTTAAAAATAAAGTTTAGTTGACTAGGCCTATATTCTTTGATAGCATGCACTGCTGCTTATACGCAACATTGAATTAAAATTTGTGAAAATAGATATATTTATTAACACGAAATGGAATAGTTGATGTGG
>Ga0209671_1008354_pt1 | contig 10828 bp, 8 predicted proteins | sample WorMetHERISLAND2_2_FD_187401 | JGI IMG/M metagenome (GOLD analysis project Ga0209671, IMG submission 187401) | Marine gutless worms symbiont microbial communities from Max Planck institute for Marine Microbiology, Germany - Olavius geniculatus... | ecosystem: Host-associated > Annelida >...
GTGTAACTCGGTCCCCGTAAAAGATAATTGCGCGCTGTTTTCATCTACCCCCTATTTTTGGGTCCGGGCTATCTGATGGTGTCATTTGAGTTTCTCCCCTGCCGACCCTTGTTGCCATGGCAACGAATTTTGGGACAAAATTGACTATAACTCGGCCCTCGTGAAAGATAATTGCGCCTTGTTTGCACCTACCCCCCCCCTTTACGCAGCTGCTAGGCTACATAGCGTGGCAATGCGACGGAACGTATTCCACAGAACGTATTTCTAGTTATTTATAAAGATATCGGGAACAATTATTTGCTATCTCGAGCATTACCGACAGGCGCAGGTTTTTATGCATTTGAATGATAGTATTAAAAGTCTAAAAGATATGTACTGAGGCTATAGCGTAATAGATCAGATAGCTGTTTTCAGTTTGTCTACATGTCTGTCACTCTGTCTGTGTGAGTGTATGAGACGTTATGAGCGGATCTTATCTTGTTGAAACTTTTTTGGGATGTTGAGCATGTGTAACTCCTCGAGGGTATAGTAGAATATAAAAGTATGGGTTTCGATTTTATTGGCGATCCGGATTTTGTTGCCAATTCTGGACCATCCAGGATTCTTTACCGTTAGGAGACAGAGTGAAAACTGAGACATCGCTGTGTTCGCTAGGTGGCAGCAGCATTCCGGACGGTTTGAGAGATCTGGTAGCTTCTAGATTTTCCTTAAACTGCGTCGACTGCTCTGTGTTACAGACTGGTTGGTGACTTGTCGTGACGTGAGGTCCTGAATAAAGATGGCGTACGCTCCGGGCAAAAGGCCCCCCGGGCCAGGGGCGCAAAGACTCCCCGCGCCGGGCGCGGCGGCACAAAGAGCCCCAGCACCGGCGGCAGCGGCACAAAAGCCCTCCGCGCCGGGGGAGAAGACCCAGGAGGAACTGGAAGAGGAGATGGCGGCTGAGCGAGAACTGGCCGACGATGCTCAGTGGAAGATAATTCAGAAGAACACGTTTACGCGCTGGGCCAACGAGCACCTCAAAGTATCCAAGATGGTGATCGTGGATCTCGAGAAAGACCTGAGCGACGGTCTGCGTCTGATCTCACTCATCGAAGTGCTGTCCGGCAAGAAGTTCAGCAAGTACAACAAGAAGCCGACTTTCCGCACGCAGAAATTCGAGAACGTGACGCAATCTCTGCGATTCCTCGAGGAACGAGAAGGCATCAAGATCGTCAACATCGGTACGTTTGTGCAAATTCTATATTTTTCTGTCTGTCTCTCTATCTCCCTGCCTTTCTTTTGTTTAAATTTACCAAAAAACTGTTTGCTGTCGCAGTTTACACCGCACCATGCTTTCCATTCACCAGTAATGCACTTAGTATAAACGTATTTCATAAAATGTCGTTTTCTTTACATTCCCAAACTAACTCTCGCGGATGGGCTGTAGCACAGAAAAGTGATCGTTTTACGCGTGTCGCTACGCTATCTTGTGAGGAATTAACGTCAGTAGAACTAACATTACTTGTTTCATGTGTTATATAGACTTGCTGAAAACTGCACTGAAAAGTATTAACACATGCATAGCGTGCAAATGCAATGCAGTTTTGCATAAAACCTGTTTATTGGAACTTTTCCGCGCACTTTTTTACAAATTTTAACAGGTTACTATTGTGAACCTGGAAAATATTCTTAGTGATTAATAGTAGATGAGTACATGTTTTCTTGGTTGCTCTGCTGTCGCTGTGCTGCAGCGCTTTTTGGTTCTTTTGTCTATCGGCAAAAACCTTCTGATCAACTTTATCTGTTTACCGTGCTGTTGCTGCAACCGTTGAGAAACATCTTAACTTACAGCTTTTAAAGTCTTTTTTAGCTAATATTTAAATGACTTTATTGCTCGCTGTTACACCGCAAGTGCGATTTTGTTGCATTTTTTTGCAGCATTATTATTCGTGATGATTCTTATTCCGATGATGACGATGATGATGATGAATGATCATGTGCACGTGTACAGATAGTTCGGATATCGTGGATCAAAAAATCAAGCTGATCATGGGTCTGATTTGGAGTCTGATTCTGCACTACTCCATCTCGATGCCGATGTGGGAAGACGAAGACCCCGCCGCCAGTAAAGACCAGACGCCGAAGCAGCGACTCCTCGACTGGATCCGCAGCAAAATCCCCGAGAAGAACATCACCAATTTCACGAGTGATTGGAACGACGGGACGGCTATTGCAGCGCTTGTTGATGCCCTCGGCCCAGGTCTTAATCCAAACTTTGAGTCTTTGAGTGAACTAATAAGACGCGTAGACCTACAGAGCGACGTAATTGAACTGAACTGAACTGGCACAAATTAGTTATTAACGAACTGACCGACGGGCAGGCAGGATGAGCCCATTGGTCACTGATTGACAGGTTCGTGCCTGTAATTATAAATAGGTAGACACCGACGCCGTTAGAGGATGCCTACTATTACTGCTTGCCCATTGGTCAGTTCGTCCAAAAATAAACCGTGTCAGTTCAGTTTAGTTCAGTTACGTCGCTCTGTATGCGCCTATACGCTGAAACGGCGACCCCTTAGCTTTGTAAGTTTCAGTCATTGAATTCGTCAAATTATACACAGATTCATTAGATTACAATTTAGTTGAAATTACAACTCAATCGCCGACATACTGGCAACGGCTGCATCTAAATTTTTATCGTATCGCCTACGAAGGCTAAGAAGCTGATAGCTGATAACAGCTATTACAGCTTCAAAGCCTAAGCATGAAAATTTAGATACTTGATGTCTGTCATTGTCGCGGTTGTGCGGGTCGCTGTAGGTCTGTGTCCCGATTGGCCGCAGTTCAACCCAAAGAACGCTGTCGACAACGCCAAGAAAGCGATGGACGCTGCCGAGAAATGGATGGACGTACCTCAGGTTACTTACTTACTTACTTACTTAAATTTGTTTTAGATCACTGTTTTCTTGTGTGCTACAATTAAGCTCGATTGTGAGTTATGGTGGTAGTAAAATTGAGTGTATCAGTAATAGCTTGGGAAGATATCAGACGGAGCTTTAGAAGGCTGCGTGGTCTACACTTGTGTTGCTATCAGTGAAAGACGATTCCTATGATACGGCCGGTCGCATAATGCTGGCAGTGGGCGCTATACGACGCTTCCTCACAGGTATATAGTACTGCTGTAGTGCACTGTCTAGCATATGGCAACCACGCCTGAGCGAGCGTGTTATCTGCCACTGCACGACAGCTTGCTGCGCAGCTGCAGAAGATGCTGCAGCTGCCGTGTTGTTATCAGTTTGTCGTAAATAGAATCAACGCCGTTCTTCATCTGTGACTCTAAATGCGGCACCACTAAGATTATGGCCATCGCGGCCATGGCCTCAGCACTATTAGACGGCAATGAATGGCCACAAATGACCAGAGCACTTTCGGCATTGTGTGCATCGCTTACACAACTTGTGGTTTTGTGGCGTAACGATAGGGTGTCGGAATTATGATCGCAAGGTCATTGGTTCGACTCCCGGTCGAAAGTGATCGATTACTAGTTGGGTGGGTGGCTGCCGGCGAACAGGTAGACCATCAAGAAGGTTAACTCATGCAGTTTTTTATCTTTCCGGGGCAGGTAGGCCGAAATCGAGTGCCGGCATGTCTGGTTGAGGCGGGGCGCGTTTACTTGTGTCTGGCGGCAGGTTACACTGCGTGATCTCACATATGGCAGGTGACGCTCCGTAGCTCTGCGAATGGTTTTCCGCAAAGAACTATACGCCGCTTTTAATTTTTTCAACAACCGCCGTCGATTTAAAGACATTCTGGGCCTGAGAAACGTACTTTGAAGGTAAAGGTAAAGGTCCGGTAGGCCTATTTGCTACAGCGTTTCTTACATGAGTCACAGACTTGCGAGCAGAAGCGCTATGGGCTACAGTCTCGGAAGTGGCAGCTGATCTGCATGAGCTAATGATACTGCAGCACATTATGCGGACATCCATTGCCCGCGCCACCGAACAATTGGACCCGTGTTCTGCAGATAGAATTAGCTGCACTATAGCCTTCACTCCGTTTGCCACAAGCTATTATTCATTTTCCATCCCGTTAAGCTGGTTAGATAAAAATTGCATGTTTAGCTTAGGCTACGTTAAATTACACACAATTCGAATATACTGTTTTTCGCAAGCCTCGATGCTATGTGGCTGCACTGTGCTTTACGTCTGGATTTTGGATTGATAACTTCCGCTTCCTGGAGTATCGTGTTTGATGCAGTGCGAACTGACTTTGGTTCTTGTTAGTTAACTGATGGCGCCGCGCCGCTTGGTGCGGCATTCGTGAGAATGCGCGCGTGCATCAGAAGTTAAGCGTGCAAAACGTGCGTTGCGTCTCGTTATCAAACGTTTTTACCACGTGCTAATCATGCAAAGGCGGATTTAGGCATGCGCTACATGTTTGGTCGAACAGGAACGCCAGAAAAAGGGGGCTTCACATGCCAAAGAATGTGTGACGACATTTAGGAAAGCGGTATCTCACATTAGGCAATAGCAGCAGAAATGCGTACAGTCGTAACGGCGAATTCGTGGCACGTTTTCGTGAGCCTACATTAATGTCAGAAAATGTTTGTGAGAGCCCCACTTTTTGCCTCTCAGGGCCTAATAGAGTGCAAAGTCGAGCATTGACGGTGGCGTCTCTTCGCCGCAGTGGCGTCATTTCAGTAAATCTTTGGGGTCTCGCTCTCTTTTTCATATCTTTTTTCCTCCTTTTCTACTCCCCTTTTCCTTCTCCTTCCTTTTTTCTTTTTTACTCTTTTCCCCTAGCCTTTTCTTCTTTTAGAAGTAAGCTCTCTTAAATGCAGCTAGGGGTCTGGGAAGCGTCGTAAGCTCCCCTAGCGGGGTCTGGGACAGAGCCACAGCCGAAATCGAATTAGGTGCATTTCAGCCTTAAAATGTGAGATCTGGTGGCAGCAATTTAAATGATTCCTGAGAATGAACTGATCAAATTTTGTGCAGTTTTTTTTATACAGTTAAGCACAATCGGAAACCAAAAGTTTGTCGTTAGTCGTTGAAGCGGGAATCATTCAGGGAAAAATTTAAATCACAAATTTTTGGGGATCCATAGACCCCCAGTCCCTTTTGTAAATGACGCCCCTGCTCCGCCAAACATTTGGATTAAGCTGTCATCATGCCTTTCTTCTCTGCATCCATTCTTTTCTCTCCCGTGAACCAAGTCGTCGACGGTTGAACTACAAGCTTTAGGCTACTTACTGATTTGTTGACGGTTTGACAACTGCTGCTGCCCTTTTCAAGTTCAGAATGAAATCTGTTTGTCGCTAGATGTCGCCACGGCGTAAAGTTTGTCATAGATGTGAGGAAATTGGTAGGATGCTTGTCTTGGTTCATCGATTTATTTCGTTCTGTTACTGTTACAGATTATAACAGATTTAGTCTATGGATTTATTCAAAAACAGCTGAACCCCTTCCCCCCAGTGGCGTAGAAATTGTGGGCCTCGTCTTTTCCCTTTTCTTTGTACCCATCTCCTTCCTCTCCCGTTTAATGGGAATTCGGGGGTATTATTTTCGGAAAAATTTTTGAAAATAAAGGTATTCGTAGGTGAGTTTTAGATCATTTTGAACATTAAAATCAACACCTTTTTGGGCGAAACTTTCAAACTTTGCATTGGGGGTCTGGGCCTTCTGCCTCTTTCTTGCCTACGCCACTGTCCCCCGCTTTTACGACAGCGCATTTGCCATGGACCCTAAACGAGATTTGTGTCGGTGCAGTTGATAAAGCCGGACGAGATGTGCAATCCGAAGGTGGATGAGCTTTCTATGATGACCTACCTGTCACGTTTCCCGCACGCCAAACCAAAGGCAGGAGCTCCGGTGACTCTGAAGCCGAACGTAGCCCGACTGCGAGCGTACGGACCAGGTAACTTCTGAACGCGCTCGTCATACATAATACGTTGCACTTGTTGTAGGAAATTACTGACACGTGCTGCAAATGCTTTCCGGACTTTAACACTGTTCGCACTATAGACTGCAATCTTACTGCAATTATTCAGTAGTTTTTACAACTGCCGCAAATGACGTGATAGGAAAATGAGAAGTAAAATGTCTGAGACTGCGACTTAAGACAGAGTGTGTTGCTTCAATACAAGAAAAAGAATTATTCATTGCAATTTTTTTGCTGTTGTAGTGCAGTTTGTCAGCACAGACAGAGCTGTTGAAAAATCTAAAAGCTTTGCAGAAATGTTTGAAAAGTTTGCAAAAATGTTTTAAAACATTTTAGCACGGTTAGCAACGACTTTTTATAGAAAATCACAAAACATTTCGACGAAGTTATAAGTATGTGACTAGTTTTATAAAGTTTGCAGTAAAAATGTTGCCGGAAAAAACTGTTTAAAGAAAAAGCAAATTAGGGTGAATGAACGCAGGAAAGGTAGGCTACAAGTGGAACGGGCGTAGCTGACGTAGGATCCAGTAGAAGCGATGACTATCCTGGCAATTGCGTTGCGTTCGCTGCGTTTATTAGTCCGCCCGAAAAAAAATCCGGCGCGATTATGTCGACTTCAGACTTTGATCGCAAATATCTCGAAAATGAATGCAGACATCGACAAGCGGACAACGGCGTTATTAACCGCAATTCTTCTCGCGTTGTGCAAAGGAATGGCGAACATTCGTCCACTAACAACGAAAATTAGAGCTAAGGGCTCGAATATTGACCCACCAGATGTCAGCACTGTGTGTTCTGAGTATGCCAATGCATTTGCATTCGTGCCACGTGACGTTGCTGCGAGGGGGATGTCAACTCTCTAAATTATCTCCCAATCGGACTTACGGCACCGGGCGGACTCACGTTTGGCTCTACCTCAAATTTCTAGTCGTGTTTGGTGCCTTGACAGTGGTATAATGATGTCTTGCAGGTATTGAGCCTACGGGTAACGTGGTCGGCGCTCCGGCGCGCTTCACCGTAGAAACAGCCGCAGCAGGAACCGGCGAGCTCGAAGTGGTCGTCCTCAGTCCGAAGGGAACTCCTGAAAAGGTTGTCGTGCGTTGTTGTTTTTGGGCCTTCAACCCACCTATAGATATCAGCGAGGACATTGTGAATACATTTATTCGCATACCAAACAAATGCCGGTAGCTAGAACGACAGACAAGCACAGAGAAAGATAAACAGATGACGAAACAATATAATATGAACTAATACGAGCTGTGAGAATACTGATATCTTTAAGAAGAAACGCAAACTATACGAACGAAAAAATGAAACAAACGTTAAAGTTTCAAAATCACGGCCAAACGAATTTTGAAATATCATAAAAGTCCAGAAAACTGACTTGAATATTATATTTTGTGAAAATTATGACAAAAAAAACACATGACAAACCAGAGCATATCAGAAAGAAAGTATTGCCGTAAAAATACGTTTATAATTTTTGTCTTTTTTTCAAATGACGCATGTTAGTGATGATTATTATGTCTTTAATATCTTGTCAGCAATGCAATTTGTTGTCTGTAGGCCTATGTTGTGTTTTATGTTGTCTTGTGACAAATAAATGTTATTTATGTATTTATTTATACGTTTATTTATTTAATTCTTTATCAATCTATTTATTCGTCCATCTGTTAGCTGCTAAAAATTATTTATGTGACAGATTAAGAGAAAATTTGGCAATAAAACTGCGATTACAGTTTTCACCACACCCTCTACAGTCAAACTTGTACATTTTCACCTATAAAAATCACGCAAGCCGTTTTCAACATTGCTTGGGACGTTCTAGTTGTGGGCCGTTTCGGTCATTTCTGTTTGGGGCCGTTTTGGACCTTTTTGTGGGCCGTTTTGTACATCACGTAGGCCGTTTTGGCCATGTCCCCCGGAAAAAACGGAATTAACTTTGTGTGCGTGCTCTGCAGTGCCACGTGGTCGCCAACAAGGACCGTCTGGCGTCGTACTCGTGCGTCTACGTGCCGAGCGTTGAAGGTCAGTTTAAGGTTACCCTCAAGTTCGCCAAGCAGGACCACCCCAAGTGTCCGTACCTGGTGGCGGTCAGCAAACCGGGAGACCCGAAGAAAGTGACGGTGACGGGGCCGGGCATCGAGAAGACCGGAGTTCAGTGCAACCGCAAGACTTACTTTGAAGTCATCACCAAAGGTGCATAGCGTATTGCCGGTACTGTTCGTTCGAGGTCTGTTTTTAGCGCGCCATGTCTTTCCCGTTCGTCCGTGTGCAAGAATGTTAACAAGAGTTACAAACGGATTTTTGATGAAATAATTTTGAAGGGGTAAGGTTTTCCGTTTGGCCCAATTAATCATTGATTAGATTTTTTTATCAGTCTATCCAGGTTAATAACACACCGCGGTAGTGGCTGATATCGTGGGCATAGCGTTACCTTACGGTTAACCCTATCTAGCTAGTTGTTACAGGCTGTGGTAAGAAAGTTGATGTTGATACTATAAAGGCGCCTACGATTCGAACTTCTGTTTTGACATATGGCGCGTTACAAATGCAGACTACTTACTTACTTACTTACTTCACCTCAAGCTAACTTCATTTTCTAGCTGTTACAGTTTAACCTCCTGCACACGATTGTTACAAATTGTGGCGTGGGAGTGTCTAATGTTGGCATTAAAAGGGTAGCTTAATGTTAACCCTGTGTAGCTGGTTGTTAGCTTACAGTTTAACTTTCTCTAGCTTGTGGTGTTACAGGCTGTGGCGCTGGGGTGGTTGATGTTGGTATCGTTGATCCGAAGGGTGCGAAGGACACAATTCGTCCGGTCATAACAAAGAAGTCGGCTGATCTCTGGTACGTCGAGTACACGGCTTTCATTCCCGGACTTCATTCGGTCAACGTCTTCTTCGCCGGTAAACAGATCAACAACAGTCCGTTCCCAGTCGGAGTTGCCGCAGGTCAGCAGCCTCAGACATTTTATTTGCTCAAGTTTAGGTAAAAAAAACTGCCTACGGCTAGGTCTTTTGAAGCTAAAAAGGTTTATATGCGGAGTGTCACTTGCTATACAGGATCCTACGGTGATACTCGCCACTCGAAATAGGTGAACCCGCCAAGTCCGCCCACTTTGATCTCAAGCAGGCCGGTACTCCATTTATCTACCCCGGAGGGATGGAAGGCTGAGTTGACTTTGGTCACGACTGTCATCCATTCAGGTATTACTTGATAGCGACCTGCAAGCTATACAACAAGTTATCAACCAATCGAAGTAGTGGAGTTTGCGCCTTGTTATACAGGAAAACAGTTTACGCTGACGATATTCCATTTTTATTGTAGTCGTTTGTTCGTTTGTTCAATGTCCGTTTGTTGTCTTTTTTACTTAAGTTAATGTTTGGTACAGGTAATAACACTCTACTGCAAACTCATCATCTTATTGTCACTTTTAGTTTCTGCCATGAGATGTCATAGAGATCACCGTCGTCGTCATAAGAAGAGCATATCATATAATGGATTTGAATAGCAGTCTGCTTTTACAGATTTCTGTTGTTTTCGCCGAAGTAGCAGGTTTTATTCTTGGACCCGTCTGCTCATTTTATGAACAAATTTAGTAAACTTTTTGGAAGTGTGGATATGAATGTATAATACTAAACAAGCAATGGTCAGCAGATTACAGCATAAGTAAGTGATTTATAAAAAAATTATGTATCGCGTTAAGTGCAATAACTTCGAATGCGCTGAAAAACTTTGCAGAGGTTTGTGCGGTCTGAACGCTTTCGGTGCGCTGTTGTGAATTCTATAGACATCCAACACTGAAACATGCGCACTCACTGACTTCGCTTTACCGAGTGCTCTCTGGAATTAAATTATCAATTTTCTGAAGCTACTTCGTGTAGTTTGCAATAAACTACTGTCAGCAGAAATAAACAAGAAAGCCAGCTAACGAAAAAGAAACGCGCGACAGCGTTGCATATATGAAGACTTACTGTGAACCAATCTAAGCTCACCGATCGCAGCAATCGACATTCGACACGATGGTAATGAAAACATGTATTTATAGTTTTGCATAGACATTCGCCAGAGGGCGTTACCGGTTTGACAGGCCGTAAAAGCGCATTTTGAAGAGCCATCCCTCTTTAATTGATGCCCTCGTTCGCAGACCTTCTTGAACATAGAGAATCGCGACTTGGACGGATAAAATTTACGTTTAATGCCGAAAATTTCACATGCAGGTTGCTCTGGTCTGTCTTTAGTAATTTCAGCGCAGTTCGCTTTTGAAATGTAGCTCACAGCCAAAAATCGCCAAAAAATCCATAAGACCCTTATTTTAGTGTTCAAGGTCATCCAAAGTCACTGCTCTTGGTGCCAATCGAAAGTCCGTGTACGACTTCTTATTAGCGGTTAATAGTAACCTATGCCCTATCTTGCACCGTTTCTGAGATACAACGACTTATTGGCTAAAAATCGCAATTTTTTCCCACCCCTCTCATTTAGCGCTCTCGCTCAGAATGACCCTTTTCGAATTTATGGAAAAGCTTTACAGATCCTGAAACTAGAGACTTCCAGGCAGCCGACGGTGAAGATTTGGTGATCTTAGCTTGCACCGTTTTTGATTGATCCACCTGTGTGACGGACGGACGGACAGACAGACGGACAGTACCTGCTGTCGCGCGTAAAAATTTTCCCAAAGTTGTAGCCTACCCGATGGTTCGGACTTCGGATTAACAATACTAACAGAATGACGCTTAACATATTTTCATTGTTTGATGATGTTAGTGTTACTAAATACTACTGTGTCTTCCCCGCATGGTTCTCTCTATGGTGTACCTCAAGGCTCTGTTCTTGGTCCTTTACTATTCATCCTGTATACCACCCCTCTCAGCACTCTCATTTCATCTCATTCCTTAAATCACCACCTCT
>Ga0209671_1008356_pt1 | contig 10827 bp, 5 predicted proteins | sample WorMetHERISLAND2_2_FD_187401 | JGI IMG/M metagenome (GOLD analysis project Ga0209671, IMG submission 187401) | Marine gutless worms symbiont microbial communities from Max Planck institute for Marine Microbiology, Germany - Olavius geniculatus... | ecosystem: Host-associated > Annelida >...
ATTTTGGTAAAAACGCTTTAAACCAACATTGCAGTGAATGGTCTGTATGACATTAAATTGTGTGAGTCTAATACTGTTTAGTGTCATACGAATCATTCACCGCAATGTTGGTTTACAGTGTTTTTTTATTCATTTACTTAAATGTTTGATATTATCGTTAATTTTTTCCTACATTTATATTTCACAAGGTAGGTGTAGTGGTGTGGTGGGATATATAATACCCCGTTTACACGATCAAGCAAACATCGAGCAATCATCGAGCAAACATCAAGCAAATGTGCTCTAATTGCTCTATGTTTGCTTGACGTTTGCTCGACGTTTGCTCGATGATTTCTCGATGTTCGCTTAATATTTTGCTTGATGTTTGCTTGATCATGTAAACGGGGTATAATAATCATATTATTGCAAATAGTCCGCTGCCAGTGAAATAATTTTGATAATTGGTCAATAATTGGCAAAAATATGAACAAAAGTAAAGTGCCACGTTTTTGTGGACCACAGTGTATATTCTGCCGCGGCGGCTGACAATGTGAGTTTATCTTCAGTCACGTTTTCTCGACGGGCTACCAAGGATGCATGTTTTGTGCAGTAGAATGCGCAGTCATTCAAGGTCATTTAATGTCGGTGACTTTGGCAGCAGTCGACAGCGCGTATGCAGCAACAGGCGTTTCCTGTCACCGAGGTCTAACCTATATACGAAACGATTTTTTGTCGGACATCATTACAACACTCGAGGCCATCAGTACAAACTCAAGAAACAGAGATCACGGCTGGAAATTCAAAAAAAAACTTTTTCAGCAACCAAATAGTCACAAAGTGGAATAAGCTGCCTGCACAATGTCGTCAATGCTAAAACTGTCATAACGGTTAAGAATCGTCTCGACAGCTATATAGAGATTGGGGAATTAAAGCTTTGACTTCTATACGCCCGTTATCAACAACTAACAAGTATCACTTCTACACTGTCGCTTTCGGTCATCGGGCAGTATCTCAAGAATTTTTTTCTGTTAAACCCGTCTATGATAAGACGTCTCAGAAGTTTTCTTTCCAACTAAGTGCGGGTAAATCTGCTACAGTAGGCCTCACCTAGTGCATTCTGTCGCCACGGTTTTGCGATCCCTATAGCTTTGTCAATAATTATTGTCAACGCGGAAGATTAACGGCAGTGTTTTTTCCACTTTAGCAGTAGAGACACCGGCTAAACTTGATCTCTAGGGCAGGCTCGTAAGCGTTAGTTACGAGATTTTTAGCGACTATAAAGTTGCAAATGTACGCTATTGAGTACGGCTGCAAAACGTGAATGAGTTTTCAGAGTACTAATGTATGCGCGTTTTACTAACGTACTTATTTAGAACACAAGCCAGATTACCGAGGAAATGAAACTGCAGACAGTGTTTTTGCTTACTAATTGCTGCTAAATGCAAGATCAAGACACATAATGCTGCTGTATCACGGCTGGTGTGGTAGCACAAAACTGTTGTGTGAACAGTGTGTCTTTTCACTGAGAAAAAGACATAAATGGAGACTGCATGGGGGATGGTGTTTATTTGCCCATGTGCGCTATTACACGATTGTAAATTGCATTAGGCCTACATCACGCGCTAGATCGTACAGATAGCTATTTCTGCGGATAGCAAGTAACTGCTGATGCAGCTAATGTCTTTTGCTTAAGCAATAACACGTAGGTCTATATACCAGGTAAACATGTCGTATCGCGGTCGGCATTCGACATGGACGGCGACACGCCCAACATCACGACTGAAGACATTTCCTGCGTTATGTGCCCAGCTAGAACGGCGCTCTAAAGCTATGGCCACTTTATAAAGATTGACTAACTGACATAATCGATCGATAGGTTAAATGATTGATTCGATAGGCAAAAATACGACAAGCAACTTCGCGCGCCGCAGCGGAAAGAAATTTTGAATAACAAAGTTTTTAAAAATGTCGAGATCGTTTGCAGAAGTAGGGTTTCGTATCTGAGCAGTGACGTTCGTCAAGCTATTGAATGTTCGAACTTTGAAGCTAGTGTTTACGTCGTTTATAAATATTACTACATAAATAGCATAATAGATAGGCTAAGTCAGCTCTAGCCTCTAGGCCTATAGCAAGACATTTTAGCTAGCATTAGCTAACTGTTAAGTTAGACTCTAAAAATCTCTTAAATCATGCCGAATTTTTGGCAACTGCTTGCAATTTAGATTTAAGAACACATTACTCGAATTTGTCAGTAACTTATTCTTTTCGACGGAAAGGACCGTATCGATATCAGTGTATTTTCACGACGTCTGTGTACCGGTTGTCCCTGTCACCTATATGTGCCAGCTTCATTGAAGGACATAGGCTTACAGGAGTCAAATAGATGCTAAGTTAACTGGCTGGAACAGTCAGCCATATATGTGACATTACACCTTATCCATAGATGACCAGAGAGCTGAAACCGAACCGGGTTGAAGTTTGTTGTCCTATCGAGAACGAGATTATTACGCCGGGTCTAGACGCAGATAACCATGGACAGGAGACCCGACCCGAGACCCGGCAGTAATCACTGAGCGTATGACCCGTTGATCCGTGACTTACGTTCCAGCTGTACAACACCAGATCACGTCACGGTAGTGTCACGCAGTCGGTCTGTGCAGGAGCTTCTATAGTTAGCGTACCGGTAGTTGCCGTGACGTGGCAATGTAGATTTGCATGAACTCTCGCTCGTCTCATCTTATCGCCGTTTACATCAGTCACGATCTCTCGAACAGAACAGTCATATCCTCTCGAGGGCTCTTTGACTCGGCTGTTTTTTTATAGAAGGAGCGGTCGTAAAAACATTCATAAGTTCCAGTTACGGTCTATTTTTGAACGCTGTCATTTCTGCTGGCGTTACAGTTCGTGTCAGTTTTTGGATCATTCACTGTGCTTTTTCAAATAGACAGTTGTATATGTCATTTTGGCTTTTCTTACCCGAAGAACGTAACCTTTTAGTAAGTACGTGTAGTTGCAAACTTTAAATAAACTCATGTTACTCACGTCGGGGATCCCTGAAAACTGTCACAACAATAGCACGTAACTTGAAAGCGTACAACGTACTTTAGTATTTCCTGATAATTGAACATATCTTAATATTCCGAAATCAAATTGCGAATTAGACTATTAATCCACCAAAGCTAATATTTCTTATTTTAACGATACAAATTAAGATCAACGTAAACAGCAAGTTAGCAACCGATGACTGTGCGTAGGCGTAAAGGACAAAAACTGCAGTTCTTGCACGAAATATTAAGGGGTTATCAGGAAATATTGACCAAATAAAACAAACACGTACTGTATTTGTTTGCCATTTCAATATCGTTCAACTGAAACTGGTGCACAGCGGTGCTGTCAGCAGCTACTTTCACGCTACGTCGATGCTTTACCATAGAGCGTATAGAAAGCTATTTTTCATAGGACCAAAGACATGATCCGCGTGATGAAACGCTAGACGGCATGCAGGGAACAGTAACGAGGTGAATGATCGATGGCGTCTGTTCGCTGACTCGTCGTTATGCAATTACATCGACCTCCAGCTACAGACAGTGGGATTACAGACCGTGCTGTTTTTGTCACCACCAGTGCTGCTGCTGACAGTACTCATAGTACGTGCTCTGCAGCAATGCTGAACAGAATGGCTACTGACTTTTTGTCACGCCATCAATCAACGCCTATAGGCCTATATGTGACACCTTCCTGGTGTCACAAGCAGCGGCCGTTTATGTTTACCGTCCGCGAGTCAGACAGTGTGAGGTTTCCTCAGAAAAACTATAAGTACTGAGAAAGTGAGTAACTTCAACGTCACCAGCGTCGATGTCGCAGTGGCTGTCTCAACTCGCCGCAATAACTCACTAGACTATTTTAACTGTTTCAACTTTAATCCCATGACGACGTAAGCAGTTAGTCTGAGCATAATGACAGTGCCTTTCGCGCTGAAAGAGCGCTAACTATAAAAGCTTTCGCCGATATTGTTCGACATTCGCGGCGACGATGATAACAATTTGTCAGCGAGGGTAACAAGCACGTTCGTAGCAGGTCGTTGGTGAGATGAGTGAAGTAGACAAGCCAGTACTGACGGATCACTATCCACGGACGCTTGCAAGCGATCTGTCTAGAACGGGTTAACATGCAGCTTTTAAAAATTAAAATATTAAAATGCGTTTATTGCGTGATGCTATAGCACAATCTGACCAACTCGTGCACTTTTTGCCGATGTTTTGTTGCTGAAAAGTTTACTTGTAATTGTAAAAAAATTATCAACACGAACTACGACAGCAATCTGCTAAAATCTTAAACTGGGTCCTCATTCCCAAAAAATGATTGATTTGTGATTATAAACATTTGTGCCATATTTCGTGAAAATCTGACTAGTAAGTAAGTCAAGTGTAAATTTATATATAGGCCTATTAGTGCATACTCAAATCTCTAATGATAGTATTTTTTTAGAAATCGTGATCGACAAACTAAGACCTACCATCCAACAAACAGCGTGAAACGATGACCTGTCTGGCATATTGAAACAACAGTACTGAAAATGGCTGAGTGGAATTTCTATGTTGCTTCGAGCGATGCTGACGCGTTATCCATTGACGACCGACCTATGTATGGCAGTGGCAACCAGGCCTCATCGGTCGGTGCAATGTGCCGCAAGGCTCGGATTAGTTTTAACGATCGACGTCGGCGATCAATCAACCACGTCACCAGCACTCACTGACTCGACTAATGTTTACGGCTCCCTCCCTCTCTGCCTGCTGTCATATCATTCACGAGACACCAACGTACGCCGTCAATGACCCCGCGCTGATCAGTCTAAAAACAAGACGTAGGCCTACTATGACAGCCGTCAGCAGAAAGCACGGATTAGCACAGTGCTATGAGTGTGGATTGTAAAAGACTAGAACACTATACACGTTGCACAGCGTAATCTACCCCCACCGGTTCACTGCAAGCGGAGTGGAGGACGGGCGAATGTCGTGTTGGTCATCGCGGCGATACACGTGTATTGATTAATGACTTTGCCTGCTAAGCTGGACCACGACGCGCGCACATGCTGATCGACACTTACGACACTCTATAAGACAGCCAACCAGCTGGCGACTAGGGAGAGATGAACGTATGCTCGTCGGTTCGATAGCAGATGCTGCAGCAACCTCGTGTTATAAAAACTACCGTCGGCATGCTGCCTGTTTAATGACCACTAATGGCTGTTGTCATAAAATCTTTGGCACACTATACAACTCGATTTGTCAAATATTGACCAATTTTCCACATTTTCACTGGCATACTTTTTGAAATTTTTTAAAAAGTAATCAATTCTTCCTTAATTGCAGATCGCACCACACCTAAAACGCTTCGCTAATCTATTTTTTCAAGTATGAATGTAAACAATAGCGGGCACTGTAGGCTGGTGTGCTAGCGGAAGTGGACATTTTGTACTCCACATAACGTGATGATGCTAATCGTGATAAGCAGCAATGACTTAGAGTTTAGGCCTACTAATCTTAATATTTTCGTTTAATATATTTATGTGCGAACAATTTCAGTGATATATAAAATTCACAATTACTTAGCTAGTTTTCTACTTTGTATTTCACACAGTGACGCATTTGAAATGTCATAGAATGTTTGGTAATCATGCACTTAATGCAAATTTTCCGGACAGACTGATGTGTTTGTAAAGTCGGTCAATATTTGGTGAAGTTGGCAGAAACTCGCTGGTCTACATTTTGACTGACAAACTATACACACTCACTCACGTTCGATCACTTTGGGCCCCGGTCAGCGCATCGCCCGTACGTTCTGCAGTGCAGTGGACATTCATTCATCAGTCACTGCAGTCGGTCGGAATCAGATCATGACAATCTTCGCTCCATCATTCACGATTAACTTATCATCCGACGCCAGACTTGTAGGGTCCTATATAGGCTACTGCCGAATGAGCTTTGCTGATCGTCGCTCTCGTCGCTGGACGCAAAATGACATGGTTAGGCTTGAATGTGAAACACACAAAATATCTGCATAAATGTTAAGACATTAACATAATGTTTGTCTGTCTGTCACGCACTGGCAAGTTTAAAACATCAAATCTTTGTCAACGTGTCCGCGAAAGACTGTCTTCAGGAAACTCCCGCAAATACCCGCGTAAACTTAACACTGACAAAGTTTCCAAACTAAATAATGCTCTGTAGCCTATATAGTATCGGTTTATTTTTATTCAAAGACGCATGTTTTGTACAGTATCTGCATAATGTCGGCATAAAGTATACGCACGACGGACGGGCGGATAGACGGACGGGCGCATCAACCATAGCTAATAAAGGGCTTTGCACAGTAAGCTAAGCTGGCGACCTGCAATATAACATAAGGGTTAAACACAAAACATTTTTGCGAAAGTTTTGTGTTTTACACGTAATGAGGGCGTAATTGATAGGCCTATAGTTGTTTTTGACGCTTACGAATTCATAGGCCTACTGTATTCGTGAACATATATTTCTTTTTTATTTACTTTCATTTATAATCAGTGCCAGTGATGTAGGCTATAGTACTGGAGACGGCACCGTTCCGAGTCGGATTCGTGTCTTTATTTTTCAGGACTCAGACTTGGACCCACTACACTGGGATTCAGGGGCGTAAGTAACTGCGCCGTGATAATTTTCGAAATATTGTTGAATGTTTGTTGTTTTGTTGGCGTAATATTAACAACGGACAGATGCTGATTTCTAAACTTTTATCGTGTTCTTGATTTTCGCCGCACATGCTCAGATTGAGAATATCGAATTTCAGGAACCTTTCGTCTCGTCGAACTCATGACACAGAACGGCGGATTCGAACTCGGCTATACATCTTGATACAAAATGCGCCGTCTGATCAACGCCGACAGCGTAACACTTATATACGAGTCTACCCTGTTTACTGAGGCCAGAGCTACTGCTCATACATTCAATGTTTTCAGCAAAGTCGGCTGCATGTCCCAGTATAAAGACGAAAGCAAAAAAAAACAATATTTACACAAATCCGCGATTTCGTTAAATCATGACCATCTATCGTTCCGATCGCTAAGTCCTGAAGTCCGGATCAGAATACTTATTGTATATGATGGCTTCGAACATTCATCGTTGTCTGTATCGGATGGAACAATATTCGTTGCATCGATCACGATTAACGTGCCAAATCAACACTGCTCTTGCATTTATGCGCCGAAAAAAGCAGTGCGATCAGTCAATTTGCGCGTGTGATGAATGCTTCCGAGCCTTCGATCGTGTCGGCGACACTGCATTGTGTCGTAAGATTCAGACAACGTTGACTTCCTTCTACGATTTAACAACAAAGTCGCTGTTGTAAGACAGCACCAATCGGTCTTCCTTGCATTCATTTCATTGTTCATGAAACCCTACAGCGCAAGTTTTGGATAACCGAATGAAACTGCAATTTGGCGCAGATTTGAACGCAGAATATGCGTATAAAATATCGTAAGGCCTATATTTTTTAGTCTTTGAAAAAATTTCAGAACACATTATAGGGGACAGGTGAGTAAGTGTTTATGTACACGCATTGTACAGAAGCCTATACGTTAGTTCGTGTCTGTTAGAAAGCATTTTACGTTGCAGGTGCACGACTTTGTTAGCCTAGGCCCTATACTGAAGACGGATTAGTTGTCGGTCAGGTAAGCGGCAGTCACGCAATGGGCGGATAAGTCTGCACAATATTAGTTCAGCGCTGTGATCGGAAACGAGATGAAAATTGCACGGAATCAACTGCCACGGTGCTATAAGCAAATGCAGTGTAGGTTTTTTATAATGCGGATGAAATATTAAATCTTTCAGTAGGCTAACACGTCATGTAATCATTAATCATAAAAGCGCGTTCAAAGCAATCGAAATGAACTTAAATGAAAGCCGCGCGATTCGGCAAAAGATCTCGGAAGCGTTATGTTGCCAATTCGTGACGTAACCGAGTGTAAGCATTATGAATATACCTACAGCTTTATTCGTCAAGACACTGGCAGCGTAATAAACAAAAAAAATACTTGATGCAAAAGCTATTCGATCCAATTAAATCATAATTAAACGTAAACAAAAAGCCCAGCTGTCGCTAAGGTCGGGCCGACCAAACTGGTTGTCACTGCAGGTCATCTGAGATCAATAATTTTTATGTCATCTGAAAAGGTGTGTGCCACTTCCTATTAGTGATTAATAGTAACGTTAGCCCTATCTTGCACCGTTTAGCCACAATACATCCGTGACAGACGGGCGACGGACGACGGACGACAGACGACAACCATTGAGCCGACGTTTAAGCTTACAGCTTCGCGGTCGGCCCAAAAAGACTCGTTCGTGGTCAACTCCTGTGTGTTACGTAACATGAGCTACGTAGCAAGGGCAATTATCACGTCAATTTATTGCTTTCTGTACTTCTTCTCTTTCTGAAGTCAAGATTAGAAACGATGGTCTGTTGATGTGTTTGCGAAATTTGATGTACACATGACCGATAACTATAAAAGACTGCACAGCACATCCATTGAGTCGAAATATCGTCTAAGTAAGTAAGTAAGTAAGTAAATGATTTATAAAGCGCCGAAGTCTCAGAAAGAATCAGGGCGCAAGTGAAGTGAAGCAGAGTATGTCTGCCTAGTATACACAAAATTACAACGAATCATAACAAGAAATTTGAACTAATGCGCACGATACGCGCGAAAGCCTATAGCAGTTCCGGTTCAGTAGTTTAGCTGAAAATTGGGGTGTTCACGCTAATTTACTATACAAATGCCAAATTCTCTATCTGAATCGCATAACGATAGTAGCGTGGCGCCACCTTGTGAATGATATAGACTTGTGTCGCAGCCCGAAATCACCAAAAATCCATAAAACCTCCTATTTTGGCATTCAAGGTCATTCAAGGTCATTGAATTCGGCGCCAATCGAGAGCCAGTGTACGACTTTCTATTAATGATTAATAGTAACCTAGGCCCTATCTCGCACCGTTACTGAGATACAGCGACTTATTGGCCAAAAATCGCATATTTTGCCCACCCCCTCTCATTTAACGCCATCGTTTGGGGTGACCCTCTTCGAATTTATGGAAAAGCTTTACGGTTCCTGAAACTAGAGTCTTCCATGCAGCCGACGGTGAAGATTTGGTGATCCTAACTTGCACCGTTTTTGACTGATCCACCGGTGTGACAGACAGACAGTCAGACAGAATTGTGACGGTTAAGACGCGCTAAAAGCAGTAGCTGCTTTCGCGCGTAAAAGATGCCAAGCCCATGGCGAAAACACTAATCAGACAATAAACTCCGCTCGGCATAGTTGCCCTTGTGAATTTAGTTAAGCCGACTATGAGCCATAAATGGTATGGTCGTTAATAATTTGTTGCGGACGATTCTGGTGTAGTTTGACATTCTTTGTGTGTTTACGTGTGTTTGTGTGTTTACCTGTAGCTTCTAGTTTTATTGTACTGTGTTTTCTTTTCATTCTGTGTCTGTTTTTATGTTTACTGTGTATTGTTTAATGGACCCTTGTGGTCTGATTTCAAATAAAGATGATGATGATGATACTTATTACTATTTGAACGTGTTCTGTGTGGTAAATAGCATGCACTACATGACAACGGCAATAAGTCAAGTAAGTCGTCAGCTTAGTAGACCTATAATATTCGCCTTTTCCCTGGAACTGCGAGTGCTGCAAGACCCCCGAACACAGCAGCAGTATGGTCATTTGCTGGCACGTGACTTTCTCGCATTGGTAAAGTCTTTTTCCACGCAAGCGATCTATTAGCAGCCAATGGCTTCTTCGCCACGCAGTGTCATTTTATAACTGACCGAGGGCCAGGCGCTCGATCACAGCTTAAGCGTGTTAATTCATTTTCTGTTGCAGTAGTTGATGCGATATTATGATAACCGCTGCAGTGACGACAGGTGTTCAAAAGATGTAGCCTACGGTTAATAAGGTTTCTCAGAAAATCGTCAAACTTGCTTGCTCCTAACTGCTATTCTGGAAGAATCAAACGTGACAGTCTCAGAAAATATAATTTCGAAGTAAAGACGACTGCAAATGTAAGCTATAGAGCCGGAATTATAGCAGAACAGCCGCGCCGAGCCCGAAAGTATTATAATCATCAAAAATTTAACATTCCAACAACAAACCTTGAGTGGTCGAGCACAGAGAGCTCGAAAAAATGTCAGCAAGTTTTTGCAACCAATTTCAGCGAAACGCAAAAAAATATTTAGCCAATGATTCAGTGTCCGGTCCACGGGCATCCATTCACTCCAGTGCCGTATTTTTCGGCCACGGATTTTTAGTGTTTGTTGGCCGCTTATTGGGATTAAAATTCAGACTTTTATACAAAACGAGGCGCAACAAGCAACATATTATAATTATAATACGCTTTGTTCAAACATTATTATAACAAGTAAGCCCAGCGCATAAAAGTATTACATTGTATGCGAGACGGCCGTTTTTTTGCGAACGAAAGCGAAAAACATGTTGGATAAACTTATCTTTTATTAATGACTGTTGAGCCTAGAAATTAATCGTATTTTTAGGCCAGATCATTGTTACTTTATTTGCTATAGTGGGTCAGTTGCAAACGATGCTTCGTTTTTTCTGTTCAAGAAAACTCTACCAATGTCTGTTGGCAGAATTCAATTAGACCTTGGTATCTACCTCACTCGAATCTCAGCATGACCACACATATTTTCAAGACAGTTTCGAATTGCTTTGCTGCGATGAGATTAATCCGCAGTGTCCGCCGTTCTGTTTCTAAGGCGGTTTTACTATCGCTTGTCACGGCGCTTGTTCTGTCGCGTGT
>Ga0209671_1008357_pt1 | contig 10826 bp, 6 predicted proteins | sample WorMetHERISLAND2_2_FD_187401 | JGI IMG/M metagenome (GOLD analysis project Ga0209671, IMG submission 187401) | Marine gutless worms symbiont microbial communities from Max Planck institute for Marine Microbiology, Germany - Olavius geniculatus... | ecosystem: Host-associated > Annelida >...
ATTTGAGGCGCCATATCTCCGTAACGGTGCAAGATAGACGCATGGTCACTATGGACCACCGATAGGAAGTCGATCCCCGGGAGTCGAATGGTCACGTAACCGATAACGTTACGTGACCCCAAAAGACGCATAGTGACGATGGATCTTTTATAGTAAAACGCTGAGCGATGTATTCTGTGATTGTAATAATCTTCTGTTTATTACAGTTATTAGGCCTAATGTCTGAATACACCCGCTTACCGAGTCCTGGAAGACACCGATTTTATTCAACGGCAGGTAACGGCCATTGTAACAGTGGTGGTGACGTCACTTGTCACGTGATCGGCGCTTTGACTGCCATTTCCGGTCGCTAATTTACCGCCTCGCGGCTGACTGCCGACCCTGTGTATACTGGTTTGGCGTGTGATAAAGGCGCGGGCCAAACCCGGCGTTATTTACTGTCATACTCGTCGTCGCCTATCATCGATTGCGCAAATACGCTGAGTATAGCGATATCAAACCAATTCTAAAACGTTTGAGTGGTTAGAAAGTGACCTGAAAAGTGACGCTAAGGTAACTATTAGACCCTACCTGCATTGCTAGCGGTCAAAGTTTTCCGTTCAAAACTACAAGTTAAAAAACTTTCTTTCAGCTGCGAGTGGCACAGTTTAACTGTTAACGCATTACTTGAACTGAGACAATTCGATATCTTCCAATCGCCCTTGTTATGCCAGAACACATTTTCAGTAAAAAACCTCGTATAGGCCTGATACTTTCAGAGGCATTTTAGGTAAAAACTGAAAAAAAACATTGTACGCAAATTTTGACTCTAATCGGCCAGCGGGGATGATAACTTCGCATGATGCGTGAAATTGTCACGGTCACAATTATTATTTTAATCAGCTATAGTTAGTGCAATGCGTGTCTGATCTAGGGGACGAATGATGACCTTGACCTTTAATCTTTGTATGGCGCGTCGAGGTTTTTGTAATGTTTGGATATTATTTACTAAATTAGAAGTATCTTCGAGTTTTTGGTCTTGAATCATTAATGTTTTTTCGAATACAGTGCAAAAAAGTGAAAATTTTCTGCTATGTTGTTTAAGCAAATTAAAGAATTAAAATTTCAAAATTCGGCTTGGGAACTGGAAACGTCGAATTTAACATGTTCAAGTTGTCTTAAAAAGTTAGGTTTGCAGTTTTACCGGAAAATGTTTCTGTAGAAGCCACATTTACAAAAAATCGTCCTGACTGTTACCTGCAAAGGCGACTGCATATCAGATGAAGTTTGGAAAGCAAGGTGTTTTAGATGCTCGTCACGGTTCAGTCGACTGGAACCGTCTCCCGGAATAGCCTACACATAGGCCCGTCTTTAGGGGGTGGCACCTTGGCACTGTGCCAAGGGCCCCGCACCCCAAAGGGGCTCTGCACTACGGCGGAATCGCCACAACGGACGATGGATCCATCGATCAATTCAACCAATTTTCATCACCTTAGAAATGAATTAATGTCATAAATTGAACTCAATTAAAAGGTCTAGAAAATGTTTTTTTTTGGGGGGGAGGTTCAATTATTTTCGATCGCTCCGCTCGCTAACTTGTAGGCCTAAAACGCACAAGATGCTAGCCCATACCTTACAGATTTAAGCTTATCCTAGGGTTTGTAGTATAGTGTGGACACAGATCGCTATGTGGTATTAGGGGCCCCGCGGGTAAGTTAGTGCCAGGAGCCCCGCGTTGGCAAAAGACGGCCCTGAATACATTCATAGTTATGAGCATCGCCTGCTATTATCAAACGACCATTTGAAACACTTTTTTCAAATAGATACCACTTTTACCGTGGCACCGTGCGATGCAAACTGCGGCGTTTACCACCGTAAGTTGTTTGTCGTACAAAGAATGTGAAATTTTAAAAAGCATCAGAAAAATTGAAACCTTTAGCGGTAAAATGGCTGTTTTTGCACCTTTTATTATAACGATTGATTGCGGCATCGAGCTTTTTTTTCTTGCGACAGCACGGTTATATTGTAACTCTGTAACACTCCATAATGCAAGTGTGTTCTTATAAAGTGTTGTAGTAAATGCATTATAAATTTTTCATACAATTTTGCTCTGGGTTGTGTTACGATCAAAAAGCGACATTTCATTCATAAATAGGTCTGTTGTTACTAACTGTATTACCGTAATTTATGATAATTTTTTAGCTGTTTGGCTTCAGGGATCAAAACAATCTGACAGGGCGTCTCGCAGCTACCAATAATCCCACGCCGGCTGATCCGGTAAATAAACACCCGCCCCAGCAGTCCGGTGTTTAGTTATCGGATCAGGATCCTTCCGCGGAGAACGTTGAAACGAACGATGAAGCCGGATCCGTGTCCGCATCGCTGCCGGTAAAATGTGAGCAAAAGATCACTGTGCGTATTATCTGCTAACGGCAAACGGCGCAAAAATGGTTCCACGATTTAACAGCCGTAAGCACAACGTGCAAGTTTTGTTACATAGGCTGATATTGTTCTACTGTTCACTGGCATAATCCTACTAAGAGCTGTTTTAGTGATGTTTCCTACTTTTACACATAAATGTAATAAACTTTATAAAAATGACAACGTAGAAAGTGTTTTACTGTAAAACAACGTCTACTAGACATAAAATTAGTTGCAAAATAACTGCAAAACGCGTTTTATGAACAGATGTTTAGCCTAAAACGTCTATAAACGTTTTATGCTTTTATTCGCTCATTCGGTCAATTGGTCACCACAGCCGGCATACATATACTGCAGTACTATTATTGCTTGAATGTAATTACGTAGTACGTAATGTCGGTCTGCTTCCTGGAAATGCGTCTCGATGCGACCATTCCGTAATTGTTGGCCGTCGGTTGGCGATACATGTAGCCTACATCCACTGGCCACGGTGGCTCGATACTAGTGAGTCGCGTTTCACAAGTTGCGAAATAACACAGCTGTAGTAAAGACAGGGACGTTGTAAGATTTCCAAAGACCGTGTTATGTATGTTATTGACACATTAGTGCTCTTTTATTAGTCGCAATCGGCTACTAGACGCGATAGCGTGGCTTTGAGCTGAAGCGATGCACAAACTACACCGGATATAAAATTTCTTTTATGGACCTGCACATCCGACGGTAAATCCCCCAAGTGTGTATGTTTATTACGTGATACGGGGCTGTAGTGGTGTATAGTAGACTAGGGAAATAATAGGTTCGACGCTACGTCACCGCAAGCTACCTAGAGCAAGGTTTGCTCAAGCAAACTCAGCCTTATACCCTTACTTGGACGGGACATGCATCGTATTCCACCTAATTGTGGGGCCATTACCTCGTTTAATTTCTAACACAAAAGCTAAAGGTAATGTTATAGCTCTTAATGGAAGTCATTCCAAAGCTACGGAGCGTCACCTGCCGTATGGGATCACACAGTGTTACCTGCTACCCGACACAGGTGCACACGCCCCGTCTTAACCCCAGCCAAATAGGTTGGTACTCGATTTACCTACCTCAGAGGGATGGAAGGCTGAGTTGACCTAAACGGCTGGTTGCATACCGAGATGGTTTACCTGCCCGCATGCAGTCACCCATCCAAGTACTAACCCGGCCCGGCGTAGAGTAACTTCGTTGATCGAACACAACGCGTTACCGCTACGTCTCGCTACCAACCCTCAAAGCTGATGGCGTACGGTTTGAGATCATTTTCGATCGCCAATCCAGAAGCCTGAAATCAGTAGCTACATACTGACATTCGTCATTCGCCATAGGCCTACTGCCACATACTCGACCTCTAAACAATATCTTAACACAAACGCCGTTTGTGTTAAGATTGAGTGCATTGAGTGCGGCGTATGATCATTAAAATTTGTATTTCACATGGTATTTTAGTTTTTAGCGTAGTTTTTTTACTATGCCTATTTTAGCGTTAATTTCTGATGTCTATTAGGCTTACTTGTGTACGAGGCGTCGTACAAAATTTTAGTGCGACTGTGATTATAATGAATCAGACTGCATTTCCGATGACGCTATATAATTGCGGTCGTATATATTTCCTGGCATTGCATATCTCATCTGGAACCTGGCTTTAGCGTTATAAACGCATTCGTCTAACTGAATCCTTCCGGCAACCGACGTAGAATACAGAAGTGGTTTTTTGCAGAGAGAGATAGGGACAGAGAAAAAGAGCTACACGCCGCGATTGATACATAAAAAGCTCCCGTAGATCGTAAATTAGTCGAAACGCCGACAACGTACAAAGACCTAGTGATGATCATGGCTATACCATCGACTGTTATTATGCAAATTGCGCCAATAACATCCCGCTGTACGTGATCGTCATACGAAGGCAGTAACTCTGTAGACTGCAGATCTCTACGACTATAAATCACTGTTTTGTTCTGTACATCAGTTGTGCTACGAGTTAATAAACAGCGAGCAGACCGTTCAACGCAGGAAATCGTCCATCAAAAAACCAACGAAATGTAAAAAATATTAGCCTGATTTTGCTAACAAATGATATATCGGCAGTGAAAAAAAACATCTTGGTTATAAGAGTAAAATAAACATTTTTTACAAAAAGTTTACAAATTTGTCAGACGTTTCCTTGAAGATTAAATTGGACTTTGTTTTTTTGTCTTTAAGTAGTACTAAGACTGTATAAAGTTATTTAAATCAAAAATTACGGATAGGCCTACTGTTAAACTTTTCTTGGACTACTTTGATTATATTTGCCTATTACAGCGTCACGATTAAAAAGTGAAGAAAGACACTTTAATTAGCTGTGATAACTGTCGCTATTAGCTAAAAGTTGAATTTTATGTTTTTTAAATTTTTTTCTTTTATTATATTGTAGGAAATAACAGACTGTCGTTAACCGTTGTCATCCCGAGCGAGTGCGATTATTATCTCTCGCGAAACGTAAAGTTGGCAAAACGTACATGCACTGTACGAGTATAGAATAAATTTGCGCTGGAACCATGCATCGAACTCGGAAAGGATGCGGAATAACTGTCAGAATAGCAACGCTCTGCTAGGTCTGCAGCATTGCCGGCGGCGGACTAGTGATAGAACGTAGCCTACGCCGGCGAATGCTTGATTATCTCAGCTAGTCGTCGATCAGGCAGGACATCAGCTGAACTGCGTACCTCTCGTTTCTCCTCAGTCCCTTCCTTCCGTCTTTCGGCTTCCCGTGCTTCGTTTCATCTTCTCCGCCGCGTCGCTTCCGGGTGTGGAAGAAGACGAGTGTCCATGGATGCAATTTTGTCGGCGGATCATAGAGGCGTACGACTTGCCCGCAGTGGCTTGGTCGGTCGATCCGTATGCGTTATTAATTGGCTGACAACGAAGACGGAGAGAACACGACGTGATCGCCACTCTACACGGTGTTTCATAAAAAGGACCCTTTTATTTTTTTCATTATTCACTCAAATAATAATCAATTTACATGAAATTTTTAACACTTGTAGCAGAAAAAATAGCAATTCACAATATATCAACAAAATGCGGCTGTTAATTAAATACTATTTGCTAGTCGTGACGATGACGTCATAATGTGTGGTGAGAACAAGCTTGCTTGTTTCAACCTGATGTTGTCAGTGGCTACCTTGCTTTGATAATGAACTTAATCTGGTTCGCTGATAAAAAAAGTTTATCGTGTCAGCACTAAGCGACAATGGGCATGAAATCGGGTGTCTTACGAGCCAGTAACTCAACCGTCACACAGTCTCGGTGTGCTGATGCACTGTGACGTCTTGCTGGAAGCTGCAAAAGTCAAGCTATCCCCACAAGTGGGAGAAAGCGATCGTTTTGGACGATTTTTGTGGCTGCAGTGGTAAAACTTCAACATTTTGTCATCAGTAAACCAGATGAAGTTCACCATCAAAGTAGAGTAGCTATTCAGCAACTGACAGCACCATTTGAGACGAGCAAGCTTGTACTCACGACACATTATGAGGTCAGCGTTACGTCACGACTAGCAAAAATATTTAATCAACAGCCACTTTTTGTTAAAATAATGTAAATTGAAATTTTGTTAGCTATATCTGGTAAAATTTTTGTGCAAATTGATTATTATTTGAGTGAACTATGAAAAAAACAAAAGGTCCTTTTCTATAAAACACCGTACTCAGTCTCGCTGTCGTGTGACCGACTGGCACTCAGCAACACGTATCACAGTAGAAAAAAAAGAAGCTCGAAGATTTCTGTACTTTGTCCACCTTATTTGTGTTTTTCTGAAGATCTTTTTTAAAATTTAACTTGACTAGTATAACGTTTTATTTCAGTAGTACGGAAATTTGCTTGTCGGTCTGTTTCTTCGTGTGTGCATCGTGCGCTGGGTTCGTCGCCGCCATAGTAAGCTTACCCGTCCTCTGAGCAAACTACCAGCATAAGCACAACTTAACCGTTCTTGTGATTTTTACTGTGCTGTCCATTTGGCGCAATAAACAGTGACTTGCTGATTTATTGGCTTATTACTTTGCTAGTGTGGTTATTGTTATTAAAAGCTGACACAGATGCAACACAGTCACGATGCAGGAACAGCAACACTTAACAGAAACGAACGAAACGCGCGTTTTTGTTTGTTTTTGGTATTTGTTTACAGCTTGCAAACGGTGAACAAAAATACAGTAAAACCTATAAAATAACGAAAATCGTCCGGGTTAAAGGATGGTATGCGAGAGCGTCCGTAGTCTCGCTGGGCCAGTACGAAAGTCGGCTTCGGGCGGAGTGTGTGGAAACGCCGTGCATGGATCGTTGTCGTGTCGGTGTCCGAGCACGGAAAGGTGATGAACATCAGTGACGAGCATCAGTGGACACCGTTCGTGCAGTGGACGGGATGCCCATGTCACATTAAAATGTCTCCCCCTGAAAAATCCGCCCGGAAGAAATAATGCTGAAATTAATACGTCTTTCCCTCATTAAAATATCGCCGGTCCCATAAAGTCTCCCCATTATAGGATCGCCCCCCCAGAAAAGTCTCTCCTCGCCCGACAATTTACCGGTAAAAATCTGTCCTGCCCGGGCAGCCGCCAGGCGGGGCGGATTTTTGCCGGTAAATTGTCGGCCGGGGAAGACTTTTCTGGTGGACGATCCTATAGTGGGACACCATGCCAGTGACACCGGTCTCAACGGCAGAACGACGTCGCTAGCACAAGACAAGATGGATGACATGCATTGCACTGTAGACTCGATGCCGTTATGTGCCTTTGTCCGCCGGCGAGTTTTGAGTCACCATAGCAAATTTACAACAAGTTGTGCAACAAATGTCCGCAAAATCGAAGGCATACAAAAATCCACAACATCTTGATAAGTCGCGATGCTGTACAGCTTATTGTACGACTTGTGCACGGTCCAAGAAATCGATGTGTATAGTGCAGTTTGGGCCATTGTCCGCAGGCGAGTTGGTCAACGTACATTCCATCCACTTTTGCTGACCTGCAGCGACTACTGTATAGGGTCTACACTCGTTCGACGTGCGGTTTGTTTGAAGACTGCGGAGCATTGCATGGTCTGTCGCAAACACGAAGTAAAGACTGAAACTTTCTAACGACCACTCTTGCAGCCCGACTCTGCATCTTTTGTATTTTTCCGATTTTTCAATGCAAGCTAACTGAAATCTAATACGAAGACAGCAGATTTAATATATCCTGGCAGCAACGTCAGCTTGTACACTGTTTTGATAAACGTTTGCGCAGTACAGTTTCAAAGTTAACGGTAAACTTATTAGACAACAGTAAACAGCCTACGTGTAGGCCTATACACGTCCGTTATTGTATAATTATCTGTATTCGCCATCAAATTAGCAGGTAAAATAACAAAAAAAAATAAATTCGCTGTTATTTCTAGTACGAAGACAACGGTCAGTATCATGCAGATAAAGTATATTCGTCAAATTCTGAACGTAATCAATATAGAAAGTGACGTGACAGTTCCGAAGTTAGATACAGTCATGCTTTCGAAAAGAATGGGTGTACACATCTTGCGTGAGAAAGACATCTTTAACCGCAGCATATTATATTAGCTTAACACCATGAAACAGTTAAAGTCAACAATAACAAAAATTCTACCTGATCCATTATTTTAAACGAACGTAGTAACTGTTAATGGTAGCACGCGTGCATGTTTCTTTAGATAACAATCTTTTATGCCAATACTGTGGTTGTGCTAAAGTGTTACAAGACATAGCAAAAAAATTTGTTTGGTGTTTAGTCACTTCCTGAGTTAGCCGAAGCTGCGTAGGACCTTAAACACTGCTTCCGCGCAGTTGCATAGCCAGAAAATTTAAACGATAAGCAGATACAATGTGTCATGTAATGTTCAAGAAAAATTCGTAGAATATAATGATAGCGGGATATGAAAAAAGGTAATTTTAAAGTTTATTAAGCGGTTACAGAGATGCTGTAAACTCGCCCCGCAGGGACCCGGCTAAAAACTTCTGCGACATAATGTAGCGGAATACTTCTGGGACTAGCTACGACATGAGTCGCAATGACAAATATGAAATCTTACGGTTACATTACCCTTCTGACAAAAAGTGATTGTCGGTATTTATTTTTTCGCATAGTAGCCTCTGGGAGTTTGGGGAAGGAAAAGTTTTTTTTGGCTCCAACCACATAGGCTATACACGATACCGCGCCTTCGTGACCATTTGTAACTCCGATAAAACTGTATACTCAGAACACTGCAAGTCATAAATACATTTACACAATGCCCTCACAGTCGCTTGCAAAAACTGCTGAAAATATAATCGACAGTATATCATCACATGGGCTAGAGCGATGCTGTAATGGCTGTATAGCCCCACACAGTATATTAACGTTCACTGCGTGACAAAATCTGCCGTTAGTTTTTAGCCGACCGTACTTACCTGTAAGTAACGGTCGAGCTGTTGTCATGGTTGTCGTCTGCCTGTCCGTCTGTCTGTAACGGATGTATTGTTGCTAACGGGTAGGGCGTATAGGACACAACTTTCACACGAATATTCAGCTATGTGTCTTCAACTCAAAAATGCAAAATTTTAGCCATCTACTCCAAGGGGAACATTTTCAAATTGCAATTGAATAAAGGGGGTAAGAAAATGTGCGTTTTTCAACGAAAAACTAGCCATATCTCAGAAACGGTGATAAATAGGGCCTAGGTTACTATTAATCATTAAAAGGAAATAGGATACGCCCTGTCAGATTGAATAACAAAAAAAATTGAGCTAATGCTTACGAGACGCGCGAAAGCCTATACAGTTCCGGTTCAGTAGTTTAGCTAAAAATTGGGGTATTCACGCTAAGTTAATATACAAATACCAAATTCTTTATCTGGATCGCATAACGATAGTTCCGTGGCGCCACCTTGTGAATGATATAGACTTGTGTCGCAGCTCGAAATCGCCAAAAATCCATAACACCCCCTATTTTGGCGTCATTCAAGGTCATTGAATTCAGTGCCAATCGAGAGCCAGTGTACGACTTCCTATTAGTGATTAATAGTAACCTAGGCCCTATCTCGCACCGTTACTGAGATACAGCGACTTATTGCCAAAAATCACAAATTTTGCCTACCCCCTTTCATTTAGCGCCCTCGTTCGGGGTGACCCTTTTAGAATTTATAGAAAAGCTTTATGGTTCCTAAAACTAAAGTCCTCCAGGCAGCCGACGGTGAAGATTTGGTGATTCTAGCTAACACCGCTTTTAACTGGTCCACTCGTGTGACAGACAAATGGACAGACGAACGGACAGAATTGCGATGGCTAAGACGCGCTGACAGCAGTAGCTGCTTTCGCGCGTAAAAATCATTAACCCTGGATGACCTTGAAGGCCGTTACGCGTTATTGTGGCTAAATGGTGCGAGATAGGACCTAGGTTGCTACTGATCATTGTCAGAAAGTGACATATTGTCTTTCAAATAACATAAAAATTATTGATCTTGGATGACCTTAAAAGTCAGTATACGCTATTGTGGCTAAACGGTGCGAGAGAAAGCATAGGTTGTTATTGATCATTGCTAGGAAGTCGCATATTGGCTTTCAAATGACCTGAAAATTATCGACCTTGGCTGAACTTGAAGGTTACTGACCATCAGTACGGTCGGCTATCTTAGCGACAGCTGGGCTTCTTGTCATTTTTCTCGCCGCGATGATAATTACAGCAATAAATGCTTTTTATTTGCACCAGTTTATAAATATACGTACTAAATTTGTTCAAGTGTATAAACTGTACAAACGATATACCTATCGTTCATTGTACATTGCATTCAAGCGTATAGCCGAAACAGGTGCACTGACTTATGCATTTAATAGCCCTCTCGTTATTAACAAGACGTTATGCCGTAATTTTTTTACCACAATGACGACGTGAGTTATAAAACAGAAAAAATATTTTGCACCTTGTTGTTTCGTATTCAGTAATATCGAACACATTTTAGTACATTTTCTGAAATATCACGAACGCGATGAAATGTGAGCAAATTCAATGCGGCCTCAGAGTATACAAAATGTACACTAGGATTCAAAAACAGACATTAATATTTCACAAAATATAATTTTTACGCGCGAAAGCAGAATGCTTCGCGCGTCTTTGCCATCGTCTGGGCGTCCGTCCGTTTGTCCGTCCGTCCGTCACACTCGTGAGCTGTATCAAAACGGTGCAAGCTAGGATCACGAAATCTTCACCGTGGGCTGCCCCAAGGTCTCTAGTTTATCGTGACAAAATTTCGTGCCACTGGGTGCAGGCGTTCCCCTCGAACGAGGGCGTCGAAGAGGGGTACCCCCTTAAAAAAACGTCATTTTGCCGTTATTGGCTCGAATAATGTGAAAACGGTTGCAGATAGGTACACACATGCTGCTTATCATAACA
>Ga0209671_1008358_pt1 | contig 10826 bp, 6 predicted proteins | sample WorMetHERISLAND2_2_FD_187401 | JGI IMG/M metagenome (GOLD analysis project Ga0209671, IMG submission 187401) | Marine gutless worms symbiont microbial communities from Max Planck institute for Marine Microbiology, Germany - Olavius geniculatus... | ecosystem: Host-associated > Annelida >...
TGTCCGTATTGGCCCAACCCCTCCCCCTCCCCTTGCGGACGTCCGCACCTGGACTTTGAGTCTTGGATGCAAGATGCATGCAGTCTACTGCCTGCCGTGCTTTCCTGTGCCCATCGGGCCTGCTCATTGCTATGGTGTCCATGTACTAACCATGCCATGCACCGTCCATCGGCGAGTGCGATGATAGTGCTGTGTCATGGTAGGGGAGAAAAATCTCATCTCACTCATCTACAGTCTCAGCGCTAATGGCTCAGGCATGGATTACTCCGTAATAGCCAGACGTCTATGGTTCAGTGCTGGAGCTGTGGTACAACTGGTGTCAGTTATATCTGTCTGACCTGCCATGTTGCTGATGCGGGCGGCTGTGATCTGCTGATGCTCACTCCTTAATATCAGATGCCTACATATGTAATGTGGACGTCCTCTTTCACTGAACCCCTCTTCCCTGTTGTCTGCATTTGTTCGCATTCAGCTTGACCCCCCTCATTTCCCTCTTTGTGTGGACGTCTTTTATGGATGACCCCTAATCCAGGTTTCTCTCTCTCTCTCTCTCTCTCTGTGTCTGTTTGTCTTTTTCTATGTATCTGTTTATGTTGCTGTCTGTCTCTGTGTGTAGGTTTCCTCTGTTCACGGCCATTCACAAGATCTGCATCGGTGAATTGGCACCCGAGCAGTTGGTTGACTGTCTGAAAGATCATCCAGTACACCTCTGAGATTGTTTGTTTGCTTGTCTGCCTGTCTGTAAGTCTGTCTACCCATCTCTCTGCTTGTGTATCTGTCTGAGTTTACAAAAGATCGAGAAACCTCCTTTTAGATCAACTGACACAGCTGACTAGTTGTTAGACATCAGTGAAAATTGCGATAGAGACTGTTAGTTGAACTATCAGGGATTTATGTCACTGCCAGTTCGGTCGAGTGACCAATTTGACCAATTGACCGACTGGTGGGTGATATATGTACTGGGTTAAGGTTACTGTACTGTAATAGTGTTTGAGGTGTGTTGTTGTATATTGCAGTATATTGTTGTGTGGGTGCCTAGTCCAGTTTGGGTGTTTGAATTTGATCATGTTATAATTTCTATCGGCAGCAGCAGCGGCTATTGCAGTGTATGTTGTGTGCTCCATCGTAGTCTACTGTAGTTACGTCATTTCACTGTTGACCAATATATGATCGTTGTTGCCATTTATTAGTGTTTGCTATGTTTATGATAATTATTTGGTTGTTTACAAGTTGCAGAGTGTGCCATGAAGGAAGTTGTTCTCCTAGATCATTCACTGACATACATTGTTACAATGTTATGTACAATGTAATTGTATTTGTTGATTTCTGCAATTAATGCATGTCACTGTGTGGCTGTCTCACAGACTGTATTACTACATTGTTTGTCAGTTCTTCCTATATGGGATTCTAGCTTAAAAGAGAAAGACATAGGAAAATAGTGCAGCATCAGCAAACTGGCATTCTGTTGTGGCTTGCGTCATTTGTTTGTCCACCCAAAAACACTAGTTTTTAGAGTGGTCTTGTGTTTTTGTTTTGGTTTTGGTCCACAGGTGCACTTTTTCAAAGGTGGTCGACTCCAAACCCAGCATCCCTTCGGTATACCAGCCATGGGATCTGTGGGTCCAGGGTGTAGCCCTAACTGCAAATGCATTCTATGCAATGGAGCTCAATAATGTACGTCGGATGGTGGCATTTTAGTTAGCGCTTCTTAGTTCTGGCTGACGGTGGGTAGTGGAGTTCAGTCGAACACTATTGGCTATGAACCTGTAGTCATAGAAATGTTGGAAAGATTTGCACCAAACTGACGTGAAATTGTTAAGTTCCAATATACGTTGTGTATATGGTATATAATGCATAAATTACTGTTAGAAAATGCAGCTGGATTAGAATTAAGTGGACAGTTTATTTATGGCACACTCTGTGGATGATAATGAATCTCTGTTTCACCACTTTGCACTTTGCCCTGACTTACACTGTGTTTGAATTATTGCATGCTTATGTGTGAAGATATCTTGTATTTATTTCCACATCACATTTCAGCTTTCTGGAGCAACTTTCTGTTGTGTGAACATTAAGGTTTACATTTCATTGTTGTGAATTGTCTTATGCAACATGCTTATATCATGTGAAAATGATTACGTAGCCACATTTGGTTAAAATTGAAGTTAAAAATTACAATCTATGACTGTGGCCTTGGATCGGTGTGGCCCAGTGCCAAGGTCTGTAATGTCTAACTTTTTTCACCAGTCTCGGGCTGCATTGTAATTCGCAACATGCACCAGCTTGATACAGCAACAAATTATTGGAAGGGATGTTACTTGTTTTTTTGACGTATTATATAATTTTTGTGCGAGTGCCTCCCTGCCTTTGTAAACCTATAGTTACATGTCCCCCGTATCCTGCTAAGTTTTTCTCCAAAGCAGTTGAGCTGATTCTGGAACTGTTTGTTGTATTTTTTGCATGTTTTGACCTGTTTATTATTATTGTGTTTTTGTTTGTTAGCAGCAATGGCTTGCGTACCTGCTAGATCCGAGTGAATTGTTATTAACTTATTATACAGCATAGTTGTAATTTGGTCCAGCTATCTGAACTTGATGTCAGTTTATGATTACACCACCTCACTGTGTAGTGTAGTGAAATGTTTGGAGTCTAATGGTATGTTTGGGCAATTTACTGCATTTTTGCAAATCTGTTGCTGATTATGTTATCATAATGTTTTTGAGTTTTTGATGAATTTATGAAGTGTAGAAATATACTTGCTTAAAGACCAATGTATCCTTGTGACAACTGTTCTAGTGAGTGAATATTTTTGTTACAGCTTTATTAGATAACTTTTATCCGATATGTTGCCCAAAAAGTTTTCAAGAACGTATTAAATAACAAACACAGGTGGACATATAACTTGTGGCCACCATAAATAAAAATAAGAGCCTCCATAGCTATTCCATCCAGTCCGGCTGCTTTATTTTTCTTCTGTTTGTGAATACTTTCAATCACATCATATACAGTAAGTTGAAAATGTTTACCATCAGATAGGCAGTTGGCAAGTCGCTCATAAAACGCATTCTTACTATAATCATTATTTACAGAATTGTACAACTTCAAAAATGTTCACGCCACATGGCACACATATTATCGTCACCACTACACCCATCAACAACAGTTGCATGCTTTGTAGAGTTTGCATTGTTTTGTTTATTAATTCCCTTCCAAAAGGCTCTAAAGTCCTTATTAGTAAGACTATTAGCATATGCAGTAGCTCTTAGCATCTCTTCATGATCTCTACAATATCGGAGAGCTAATTTAAATGCTGCCCTGTTATGGGTCATCAGCATAAAAATAAGACCATGGCGTGGTCGGTCAGCTGCCACCCAGTCTAAAATTGCCGCTTTTGCAGCCTGATGTTTATTCTCAACTACATCCAAAAAATGCAAATGATAGTCATTAAACAGGTACCTTCAATTTCAAAACTACGATATAATAAAAGATTAAAATTTTGAAACGATTAAAGTTGCTCACCGATACGACAATGTGAGCAGACTAATGAGTTAAAAAGGTATGCGTTACGTTATGTTTACTGCGAGTGCGATCACGTGACACAGCAGTCATAAAATGTAAACAAATAATAATCTGTGTAACAAACTTTCAATTTGTTGGTATATGTTTTAGTCCGATTATTTTTGTTTGCGAAGTTGCTATTACTAGCTGTTTGTTACAGTTGTGTTCTGTATGTTTAAAATGTGCCCAAGTTATTCCAGTTAGGTGTAGGGGGGGGGGTAAAGTTAGGCAGTGGCTTCTATTCCCCAAATCTGGAAGGACGATGGTAAAAGGCGGATGTGCGGATCTGCGGATGTGACAACGGGTAAAAGACGGATGTCGATGCGGAGGACATCCGCAATTTACCCATCGTACTGCTTCTAGACCAACAAGTATTGTATAACCGTGCATTAATTTGGGGCCTTTGGGCGCCGGACGTTTGGGCGCCATGCTTTGTGATTGGCACGTTATTAAAATTACTGTACTTTGCATATCGTTCGGGTTAAAATCGTAAGTTGGCAAAATAAAAAAGTTTCAAATTTGGGTTTACAATAGTAACTTCTTGCTGCACATATTAGTCATCGTTGTCATTATCCGTTGTCGTTTGTCATCGCGTGACGTCACTGTAGGTCTACGTCGTCGTCGTGCATTGTCGTGCGTCGTCATCGTATAGGCCTATCGTCTCTGCGCGTCATTGTCACGCCGCATTCCGTTGTCGACTTATACGTCGATATCGTACTTCGTCGTGCGTTCTTGCGCGTCGTCGTCATCGTATATGTTGTCGTTGTGCATTTCTATACATCAATTTTCACGGCATATATCCAAAAGCGAAAAGATGCTTTCGTGACAATTCATGGAAAATAAGCAGTCGACTATGGCTATCTGCCATGAATTTTCGATCTGAAATGTATTCGTTTTTCTAGGGTGAGGTAGCGCTTGGATTAGGGCTTGATTGAACAGTCATGTGTATGGTGCACGCGCGTTAATGTCACATGAGTCAGGCGCATTAATGCGCGCAGTGAGAATGCACCTTAAATGCCTAGACGAATTCGCGATCAGGAATTTGGCTGTCTTTTACCCACACATCCGCACTTAGCATCCGCAGATTTTATCCGCCTTTTACCCGTTGCCACGTTCGCAGATCTGCATATTCATAGTCAATCTGGAATCGAAATCGGGCGCAACTTCCCCCAGTTTTGGGCTTAGGTCCCCCAATTTCTGACTCAAGTTTTTCTCTCTATTTTGGGCTTCTTCTCCTCTAGGGAGAAAGTTTTGTTAAGGGTGTAGATTAAAAAATAAAGTGGAAGTAAAAATAGGGGAGAAGTTTTGTTAACGGTGTAGTTTGCCCAGTGAAAATAGGGGAGGAAGTTTTGTTAAGGGTGCAGATTGAAAAATAGGGGGAAGTGAAAATAGAGGGAAAGTTTTGTTAAGGGTGTAGTTTGCCCAGTGAAAATAGGGGGCAGTTTTGATCTGCAATTTTATCAAAACTCCCCAGTTTTTTACTGGGCGTTATCTGCGTCCACCAGGTATAGGGTTAAAAGCCACTGAAGTTTGGTGACAGATCTGTACTAACCCCGCTAGTATAGCTCAACTTTTTGATTTTCTTTACATATCTTATTGGGTCTGTTTCATTGGCATTCCAGAAAGGTGCAGTGATTTGTTGCGGTTAAGACCTGGACCTTTGTGGATTGATGGTAAAAAAGAGCACCACTAACCTGGAACAGATATCACCACGCCCACATGCCTGCCGAACTGCATAATGCATATATAGCATGACTGAAGTACTGAACTAGTGCTTTCTGCCCTACAAAGTTATTTTCTCAATACGCAAAAGTACATGGCTAACAAACTGATGAATGCACACACCTGTACGGTTATCTTTATGCACAGTCAAATGCATAAAACTAAGCGGGAAAACTCAAATCCAGTCAAGTGTAAACAACATGTGTGATTGGCTCACGCCAGACAGTTTTCCTGTCACACGGCTGCACCACAGCTTTTTGTGTTACCTATCTGGAACAATTTTGGATTGACACGGGCATTTCCGGAACGATTTTAAAAAGAATGCAAAACTTTTATTTTGGAAACAATAGAAAAATGACTTGGAACCTACCAGACCTGGTCAGACCTGTTCAGGCTTTCAAAAGAAACACATCTGTTGTGTATAATATTGATTCTGTGCTACTATGTGTATTGTAGGTATTTGATGATCAGAGCAGACTTGTAGTGTGGTTGCTGTCTGAAAGTTTTGCATTATACAAAAGTTTTAGTGCTGAAAATGAGTCAGCAACAGTCAGATTCAGGTGCTGTGTCAACAGTGCCAGCACCAGCTGATGACACCACATCCTTGCCCAAAAAACCAGTCAAAGAAACTGGTCCAAAGACCAAGGCTGAACGCAGAGCCCTCCAGGTTAGGAAAAGTCGGTGCAAATTTGCTTGTGTTGTGTGCATCTGTAGGGGCAGAGTTTCATGCATTGTGTACATGAGGGGCCTTCAAAAAGTTTTGCAAGTCGATATGTTAGACTGAATAACTTTTCAACATCTTTACACCAATAAAATGCATATTTCTTTTGAACTCGTATGAGCTTAAAACGAACGTGACATCATGTTAGTTTATGATGTCATAAAGTGTTAAACAACAACGATTTGGACTACCAGCACAAACAGTGTAAAATTGGGCTCACTGTTGCACGACAATTCTTTTGTTTACCACCAGATTTTTTAATATGAGGCCTTGGGACATGTGATTTTATGAGAGCCCTGACAAGTACGTTCATGAATTTCTCATTTGCGATTATAAATATTTAATAGCCAAAATCTGTACCAGCCACGAAAAACTATACATACGAGAAAAGTCAGATAAATTTTGCAACTGGATAAGCCCCCGTATATTAGATTAAGAAACTTGTCAAAATCTATACAACAGTACTATACTCGTAAAGCAGATGTGACATCATTGTAATTAATGACGTCATAAAGTGTTAAACGGTGATTTGGAGTGCGATCACAAACAGCACAAATATATGCATGGCAATTCTGTGCACTCTGCAGCCGGATTTATGAACGTGAGACCCTGGGATATGTGATTTTGTGGAAACCTTGACACACGTTCATGAATTTTTTTTTATTTGCAATATGAATGAATACATAGTAGCCAAAATCTGTGCTGGCCATAAATAGGGACGCTTATGTCAATTACGATGTCGTGTCAGGATTTGTCATTGTCGGTAAAATTTTTGTTGATAAGTTAACAGTTAATGATATTCGTCATCTTTGCGAAAGGTTAAACAATTTTCACAATGTACGCCCTGATGTATGGGAGCGTGGGAGCGAACTTCACAGATCTTTCCTAAATCCGGCAGTGCAGTCCATTCCCAAAGTTACAATTACCCAGCAAGCTGTTCGCGACTCTGGTCTCATACAGTTAGACCACCCTGCATACAGCAGGCACATTACTTGCAGTACTTTTCTAAATTTGAAAAATTTTCTTGGTGGTGTCTATTATCCAAACATTGAATGACTCATCTTTGTGGTAGGCACATGGCTGGAAGGACAGACATAAAACGCTTTATGACATCATAAGTTACAATGACGTCACATCCGCTTTAAGCTTATATGAATTTGGGAGAATTATGCATTTTATTGCTGTATAAATTTTGAAAAAAATTTAGTCTAACATTGACTTGCAAAACTTTTTGAACGCTGCTTGTTGTATTAACTGTTTGGTTGAAATATTTTGGTGTACTGTTTTTAAGTTCTGCACACAAATGCTTGTTTTTGCTTGGATTTTAATTTTGTCATTTTCTGACTTTGTTGCTAATTATTCACAAACAGTGTCAGTCAGAGAAAAATGCATTGAAAAGCTTTGATGTGGTGATAGGTGGCAGTAACTTTAGTTGTGTGTCTTTTTTTCCACTAATGAGAAAATTGTGGACCAGAGTTTTGATCTACGTAATGCAATTTGCACAAGCAGTGTGAATTGTTTCTGTATATGCTAAATAATTTTATGGATTTAGCAGAACTTTTTTGTTAATTCTTACCATCATGAAAATTTATTAGTAATAGTAGCTTTTGGTTAATGTTGCATCAAAAGCGCATGGAAAAAGTTTGGCTCAAGTGAATATTTGAAGTGATGCTACAAGGGTAAGGCATTTACAATGATTACAAAAATTTCGGATGAATACTCAGACATATTTGTGATAAGTGTAATTATACTGATTGTCTGTAGGAAGCTCAGAGAGCAGCAAAAGTGGCAAATAAGCAAGCTGCGAATAAGCAGGCAGCTTCTCAAAAACAAAAAGACACAACAGCTGTAAGAGAGGAGCCAAAAAAGTTGCCATTGACAAAAATTCAGACCAGTGGCTCAAATGTTCCAAAGTTGGAGTCCGTTCCAGTTACAGGTGAAATATCGATTGCTGTTATTGCGTGTGCTTAATTTTTACAATATGTTTATTTGTATTAGTTGTAAATATCACTTTGCTTGCTCTTCTTTTAAATGTTCTGCAATCAGCTTATTGTTAAATTAGCTAGCTGCTTTGTTGTCATTATTCTGGAGGGGTTTTTTTGTCACTAAAGGTGCTGCCACTGAGTTCTGTTAGTGTACAAGTTGATAATGTGCACACAACTGTCATGCACCATTGTGCATAGCTCTTTTCCAGAGTTGTGAAATATTGTGCATGGCAGGTGTGCATGAAGTGGATAGAGCAACTAATAAATTCCATGTTTCTCACACTGATAAAAACTTACAAACGTGTTTTCAAGTCAACAGCCTTGCCCATGTACACTGTGTCTCAAAAAAACATCCCCGACATTTTCAATTGTAACTTTAAAATCAATTAACAGATTTTGATACTTTTTGGTTTGAAAATTCCTGACACAACTTGCCATCAAATGATTATTCAGTTTCCCACCTCACTCAATGTATGCTTCTGCACTACCTTGGGAAAGCAGATTGAGCGAAATATGTGTTGAAATAAACAGAAAAACTGAAAAAACATCCCCGACATTATCGATCGTAACTTGAATAAAGATTAGCAGATTTTAGTAATTTTTGGCAGAAATATTTCCAACACAACTGGCTATTCAATAGGTGTTTTTGTTTCCACTTTACCCAACGTCTGCTTTTGCACTACCTGTGGAAAGCAGACCAAGCATAATACGTGTTAAAATGAATGAAAAAACGTCGATAAATTTCATTTATTCTAATCGTGGGCCACAACAGCCAGTTTATTACAAGGTTTGACTGTCATGCAGCAGTGTGTCTATCAGCTGAAGTTTGGGAATGTTTATGAAGTCAAGAAGCGACTGGTACAGCCTGCATTGGTCTGGAGCAGAACATTATCGATACTGCTGTCAATGAATGGAGAAGGCATCTCCTTGCCTATGTTCACATAGTGGGCCAACAGTTCAAGCAATTTTACTGCAAGCATTTGAAAAATGGATAATTGGATGAAATGTCAACCAAAGTGTCAGAAATGTGAACAAAATGTGTTTTTACTCGTTATGTTAATTAAGCAATCATATCGGATTGGATAAAGAAGTGATATTTTGCTGGTTGTGTTTTCCCCAGGTAGTGCAGAAACAAACGTTGGGTGAGGTGCGAAACTGAATAATCATTTGATGGCAAGTTGTGTCTAGAATATTCGTACCAAAAATTATTAAAACCTGGTAATTGGTTTTTAAGTTACAGTCGAAAATGTTGGGGATGTTTTTTGGGACACAGTGTATAACATGTAAGAAGCCCAGTCTGTTGAGCTTGTAAGTAGCTGGCAGTCAGCCAGTCAGAGTTGCTGTAGCAGTGGATTTCATCATGTGCCATCTCCAGACTTCAGTCACAGCCGCAAGTGTAGGCTATCTGTAAGCCTGGTCAACAAGTTATCATTATTGATGATAGGTCTGCTAGTCTGCTACTGCTAGTCCTGCTCGATGGTGATCAGTTGCACTGTGCAATGTTATGAAGGCGTGAAGGAGTCGCTGAAGTCGATGCGTACTCCTGACAGCGTGCAGTTAGACGATGCTCGCACCGCACGAAGACAGACCAAGAAACTTGACCGACAGCATGTACCATGTCGACAATCACATGGACAGAAGAAAGTCAGTTTGTTTCGACATCTGATCCAATATGAACGTGATGCTGGTCTCACCTATGGACTCGAGTAAGAATGTTTCTGTTGCTGTTTGTAATGCATTCGCTGTACTCTTGCCAACAGTCTGTTGAAGCATTAATGACACTGATTAGTCCTTGACTGTGATGTGTTTAGTTATTGCGTGGCTTTCAGTTATTTATTGATGCTGACCTGCCATGCATAACTGTGATTAATGCGAGCATGATGCCAAAAGTAATCGTATGACAGCTGTTTTTTTATGAGATGATACTTCAGGAGGTGGCTTAGGTCTGAAGTTGAAACTTGCATGTATGTAGAATATGGCAGGAGGTTGGTTTATGATTTTGATTTCTGTATACTGTATACTATTGAATTGTTTTTAAAAAATCAGTGAAAATCAATAAATTTGTAATGCAATTGACATTAGGTGTAATACATTCAGACAGCATAACCTATTACACAACTATCTTGGATGAAGGCATAAGTTCCTCGGCATTTACATTGAATTGGCTGCTGAGTGAATCTGGGCTGCTGTTGTCGTAACCTTGCTTGGTTTGTGAATAAACTAAAATTGAAACAGCGACTAAGAAGCTGTATGAATGCATTGATCACCATGACAGCCTTTATTTAATGAGTTGTTGAATGACCTTTCAGCAACTCCTGTTGCCGTCTTTTGGAACAATTTCTGTTGCTATTTGGAACGATTTTTCACAGATTTAACTTAAAGGTACTTGGTTGGACTCTTTATTTTGGTTTGTGGACTTTGAATCTAAACTTAGACCAACTTTTTCGTAGCTATGACAGTTTGTTTGCAGTGGTGATGTTTAGTGATGATTTCAATTGGTTCAAAGAACCTTTAAAAAAAACTGCACAAAGAAACGTTGTAATCTGATGAATTTTTGTAGCTTAATAATAGAGCTGTCACAATTGACGTGTTAATTAACGCGTTACTGCGTTAATAAATTAACGCGTGTTAAAAAAATTAACACACATATGTAAATTTATGTTAATTTACTAAATTTTGTGAAGCAAAAGTTGAAATATTCCGTTAAACTGCAGTTATTTGACAATCGAATGAATTCGAGTAACTAAACTGTAGTTTTCGTTCCATCACTACTGTAAATAAATAATTATTTCGATTTTCGATGACATGCTAATAGATTTCTATGCTACCTATGACGTCAG
>Ga0209671_1008360_pt1 | contig 10825 bp, 7 predicted proteins | sample WorMetHERISLAND2_2_FD_187401 | JGI IMG/M metagenome (GOLD analysis project Ga0209671, IMG submission 187401) | Marine gutless worms symbiont microbial communities from Max Planck institute for Marine Microbiology, Germany - Olavius geniculatus... | ecosystem: Host-associated > Annelida >...
TTGTAATGGTCCGAGGCGGCTAGAGTTTGTCCTTTATAGGCACAGAACGTATTACGGACGTATACCGACGTACGACGTACGTACATAGCTGAAGCAGCAGAAAATCGAACCTTTGGACCTGCGCCGTGAGTGAGATGCTCAACGTATAACGTACGCGTGTGAGTGTTTTATGTCAATACAGCACGTCGATGGTTCATGATCACGAGAAATGGCAACGACGTGATACGATGTACTTGCCAGCTTAACGTTATAGACCTACATATCACACAACGACATGCGTACGTATTACGAACGTATACGTATACTGATGTATACGAATACATATACCGACGTACAACGTACGTACCATGCTGAGCCGGCAGAAAATCTAACCTTTGGACCCTCGCTGTGGGTGAGATGCTCAACGTATAACGCACGTGTGTATTTTATGTCGATACAACACGCCGATAACTCACGATCTGATGAACATTATATTACATCTTTAAGTCTTAGTTAAGTTTTAGTTAGGTTTTATTATTTCTTTGCTGTTTATTTCTTGTCTACCGTATGACGGTGAATAAAGATGTGTGTGTGTGTGTGTGTGTGAAAAATGACAACGACGTAGTACATATGTACAGGTCTGTTAAGAGGGTGAGGTAGAGAAAGTAAGCAACCCCGGGGCCAGAAAAAAGGTAGAATGCACCATTTTAAAAAGAAAAAATTTAAAAATTTCCTCCCAGAGGTTACGAATGTATACCGTACGTGCTTAACGTTATAGGCCTATATATCACGTAGTGGTAGGTGAACAGATGTAAAAAATAACAACGAACTGAATACGTACATGAGTGATGCCGATACAGCACATCGCTGACTAGCGGTAACGTGAGAAACGACGACATACGTAGAGAACGAAATGATAGAAATATATAAATTCAACAGCAGAGAAATTACCAAACATATGGCATACTGCAACGTGTTGCACTTTGCCTCCAAGCGTGAACGTAAACGAACGACTGCCCTTTGGTCCTTCGCCGCGCGCTACAGGATGGGAGTTTAATGTCGGCGAGTAGAAAATTAAGTGTTAGGGATTAATACGGAATTAATACGATTAATAATAAAAAAATAATTAATACTAAAAATATTCTTGGTCGGATTTAGACCTAAGGCCTAATTTAGACACTAATAATAGACTACTGTAGTATACTTAGGTCTGGTGAGAGTCATTGATCTGCCACCAAATGCATTCGATGACCTTGGCCTTTGACCTTGACCTTGACCTGTCAAAAATGATTAATGGTGTTCCCGGAGACTCAATCTCTTCCTACTCGTAGGCTACCGCAAATGATTAATAATGTTAATTATCATATAATCATATCAATATAATCTAAGTGTTGGAGGACAGAATTTTTTTCTGTACGAAATTGTTTATTTTAATTATTTTGACGCTGTTCTTTTTTTGCTGCTAAATTGATTAACTAATACACTTTTACGTTCTACTATATCTGATGTACATACTTAATAATGAACGAGAGCATAAGCTAAATTTGGTTGAAAATTTACAACAATTCCTTGTGCGGCTTGGTAGACAGAATGGCGATCACTGCGGATGGCGGATCGACACTGTGACGATCCGCTGAGCCGCGTTGGCGGGCCGCGCGCGTCGTCGGCTTTGTGTTGACTTCATAAAAAATTCAAGTAGCCGTTTATGATAAATCGAGCGTGCCAGCGAGCGTGTGTGGTCAGTATGTGTGTGTGTGTGTCTGTCTGTCTGTCTGTTCGTCTCTTTCTCTGTGGCTTCCAGTGGATCGCCAAACGTTAACACGATAGCCTACCCACGCGAGATCGACAAGCGCGCGAGCCAGGCGGATCCGGAAATACAATTAGTACGGGCCGCGCGTGCGCATTGCGCAATATGTGGAATCAAGCGACCGGCCATGCCGTCAGTCATAAACAAACATCACTGGACCGCACTTCCATGGTGTGGGCTTGGCGCTTGGTCGGTCAATAGTACGCTATATGGCAGAGGCCAACGAGCGTCCACTGCCCACCGGCCACCAGTGTCGGCGCTAGCCTATAAACACTTCCGTCTCTATTGTTTCCACCACGACTCTATGCCGCCGGGTGCCTTTCCGTCACGTGACCGACCGATTGTCTGACACCGCCGCCGTCGTAAAAAATAGCATCTAAAATGTTCATGATGTGATTCTATTCTGTGATCTGACTGGTCGGTCTATTTTTGGGCTACCGCAATAACGGTCGAGACTACGGTACACGGTTCTGTCTGTTGTCTGTGACGTTATGTATTGTGGTCAAACGGTACGTCGTAAAGGATCGGCGATGGTAGGGCCTACCGTTGAATATGACGACGACGAGTTGCTATTTCTACTGTATCGCGTTTGCATATATTGCGACTAAACCGTACACATGATAAAGTATAAAAATCATACAGTAACCAGCATTTGTTGACGTTGTCTGTGACACAATGTGAACAATAAAATTTTGTAGCAAACGGCCACGTTTTACAAAGTTAAAGTAAAAAACTAATAATGTCGATTTACCCAAGTTCGCCGACTCGAGAACGTCCGCTGTCAGTCCTTATTCTAAGAGGTCTATGATAGTAACAATGCCTTTGTCTGCAGCGGTTTGGCTGCAATTATGCTCAACGCTAAGTTGCTCTTTGCATCCATCTTGCATGTGTGCGCCGAGTGGTGATGTTAACTGACGGCGCTACGTGCGAATTGCACAGTGCGGAACAGTTAGCTCTTACCATAGGCCATTTACATACCGTAGACTGGTTATCTGTGGTAAGCTGGTGCGTAAAGAAAATCGCTTATCTTTGTGGTGGGATGCTGGCTTTTGGACGAACACGGTAAGGTCAGCCTTTCCCTTGCGACAGCTGGGTTTTTTGTTCTGTCGCTGGTTTTATTCCCAGCTTTTGTAGTCGTGTTTTCGCCGCACACAAATCCGGCTGCCGGCTGCAGTCGCTTATCTCTACCGAGAACAGTGAACTGAGCTTGATATCGATATATCGATCCTCGTGGCTTCCAATCGCGCTTACTTGCACAAGACACGCACAACCTGTAAGTGCAGCGTTCGTGACCCCCGGGCGAAGCTCAGACCCGGAAGCAGACAGACAGACGGACACACCATTCACGGAGCAGCTCTCTCTTTTGCTTTCGGTTAATAGTAGGCCTACTTATACGATTACTATACTGGGTCTATATGGGTCAACAGCATCCGGCGTCATGCCTAGAACTCACCATCGTTTCAGCCAATGCTGGCACCTACCCACCAGTAACAATTCCCCCCCCCCCGACTGGTACGATTCATCGCTACGTCGCGGCGAGAACCACGGACGATGACGCCAACGAGGGTAGGAGGCTGAGTTGACCTGAGCACGCACTGTAGGTTAGCAATTGGCTCAGGGTTGCTTGCATATGACCGGCGATAAGATGCGAATTTCGAACTGCAATCTCAAAGTTACCGCATTTCATATTTTACCACTAGGTCACTTGCATCTTCACTGTAGTAAGGCTAGCAGACATTCAGACATGGATGGACCATGGACAGTTGGAATGTCAACATTTTCAAGGCTATGGTCACGATTTTTTGTCTTCGCAGGCTGTCATCGAAGTCGAGGTCAGTCCTGCATGCGATGCGGTACTTGCATGCGTTCAGAGCGACTAAGGATGAGCGGCACAGACATCTGACTCGGCAGATTTATGACCTCGGTCTCCCCTCCACTCCGCCATATCTCCCGAGCAGTACCGTACTCTAGCGTCGGTCGGATAAACATCAGTCGAAGATCGGACAGTAATTCTAGGCTCCTGCTGTGTACCGTAAACATAAATGCGAACGCAAGATGCACAGTCGTGTTATTCTGGGCGATGCAACTTGATCGCAGATGACAGACACGCTCGGGAAGCTAAACAGTACCTGACGACATCTTAGACTACCTACCACAGCGTCTTATTGAGTCAGTTATACCCCGTTTACACGATCGAGCAAACATCAAGCTAGCTTGTCCAGCTAACATATAGCAGCTCGTCGAGCCAGCTTGATCGTGTAAACGGGTTATTAGGCCAATTCAGTGGTTAAAATAAAGGGTGGCAAACTGGCGATGGTGTGTTGTTTGGTTCTTTGCACTGCATTCATCCGAGCTGAAATCTGAGTTCATCTTGTTTAACATGTTTACGCCGTTCTACTTCCTGTCAGTTGGCGGATACATTTTTCGAAGACAGCAAAAAAACTTAAAGGTCATAATTATTCAGCAGCACATTGACAAGTGGAGCTGGCAAATATAATTGAAAACTAGTTTGCTTAATGGAAATTGGCCTTTTGTTGTTCCATATTGCTTGTTCGAACTAATTTAATTATTAGCAGGCAACGAAAGGTAATTTTCTCTCTCGTGGGTTGACAGACGTCGTGAAGAATTGTGTCGTCGGTATAGGTCGGCGACGAAAAAAGACTATAGCTATACGGCGAAGGATAATTTTCACTAGCGTCGGTCGTGGCCGGGAAGAAAGCAATAAGGGGAGAAAGACAATTGCCCTTCCCCAAATTTTTTTGGCTCTCAAAAATATTTTCTTTTTGTCAAAAAGTTTTGTTTAAAAATGCAAACTTTGGGACCGAAAACACTCATTTGGCGAAATTTAGAGGCATAATTGACATTTTTGAGCACCCATAGGCCCAATCATTTCTGTCGGAAAGTTGCAATTTTCTTCCCCGTTTACTTTTTACGCGCGATAGCAGAATGCTTCGCGCGTCTTAGCCATTCGTCTGTCCGTCTGTCTGTCCGTCACACTGCTGTATTGCGTCAAAACGGTGCAAGCTAGGATTACGAAACATCAAGGACATTAGTTTATCGTGACAAAATTTTGTGCTTCTGGGTGAGAAGGGTCCTCTCGAACGAGGGCGTCAAAAAAGGGTACCCCCCCTCTAAAAATACGGTATTTGCCGGTATTGACTCGCCTAGTGTAAAAACGGTTGCAGATAGGTAGAGACATGTTGCTCATCATAACAAGCACTGGTAACAGGCCTTTTAGTTTTTTTAACATTAGATGATCTTGAACGACCTTGAACCGTCAAAATTAAGGGGTTTACGTGAATTTTTCATAATTTCGAGCTGCGACACACATTTCAAGAGTGAATTGCGACAAAATGGCTGGAGATAGACCAAGACAACCTGCATATGAAATTTGCCGCACTAAACGTAGATTTCAGCAGACCAAGTTTCGATCCCATAGGTTTAAGGAGGCCGGCGCAGGCGAGCGTCAAAGAGAGGTAATTCCTGAAAAGCGGTTATTTTACCGCTATTGGCTCGTGTAACGTAAAAACGGTTGCAGATGAGTATACAAGCATGCTGCTTGTCATAACTAACAATAGTGACAAACTTTTTATTGTTGTCAACTACAATGACCTTGAATGATCTTGAACCCCAAAATAGGGGTTTTCAGTGAATTTTTAGCGATTTCCTGCTGCGTCACACATTTTAAGAGTAAATTGTACCAAAATGGCTGGAGATGGACCTGGACAACCTGCGTATGACATTTTAGCATGGAACGTATATTTTTAAAATCTAAGTTTTGATCTCTTAAATTCAAGAAGTTTTCCATACGGAGGCCTCAAATTTAAGTACTCTTTCAAGACGCATTAATATCGTATTGCTGTACACTGATTGCCGAGGGGACAGGACCGCTGCTATCGCGTGTCACGTGAGCTATGCTAAAACTACTTGTTTTAAACCCAGGACTCCGCTGATTGCAGTCGAGAAGTCAAGCTGTCAATGCAACTGTATACGCGGATCTGCGCTGTGCCTATCTATGTACGCTGTCATTTGATGGCGGTGTGAAAGCTTTCACGACACGTGAGTAGTTTCTCCGTGGCACAACAGGACAAAATGGGTCATTTAGTGCCGTAAATGGCACGATATCCAACTGTAGTAACATCATGCTTATAATACCGACACGCGTTAAAATCACTGCTTTGCGATCGCAGTCATCAGCAACCACAGTTAGGTTACGGCCCTTGGTCTTGATTTCTTGAATCATTCACGCAACACAAGCTTCAAGCTTGCCACTGCGCGCATGCTGCTATTGTAATTCACAACTACTGAAACTACTGCCAAGTAAAATCGTTGTTACACGGAAACGCAGAAAGCAAATGAAGTCAGTTGGCCTCTAAAATGTTTTCACGTCTAACACACTGTTTAGTCTGGTTTTCAGGGTACCTAACTTCCTGTCAATAATATATTGCCGATTATGCCATATATGCGCCACGAAGAAGGTGGCAATTTGCAGCAGATGTCGCGACGGCGTAATCGCGCTTCGCGAATCACGTTTGGATGCGACGTAGGACCTAGCACGATTAGTATTAACCTGTGATCATCGTTAGTGACATTGTGTAGAACACCGCAGAGTGCGGCAGATTAACACCATGCAGGGTCAGCATTCATACACGGCACATTATCAGCAGCATGAGAAATTATTGCTCACTGACACGCAAAACCCCAGACTCGACGCTGAACCAAGAAATGTCTGTAGTAGACAGGGCAGCAAATATACAGCCATGCACCGCGACTTTCGTACATTCACTGGCAAACGACACAAGCGGTCCAATAAACCGTTAACAGAAAATGATGCTAGTTTTAATTGCAAAATTAGTACCTCGGTGGTGCAGACGTAAGACGTTGTACTTGCGATCGTGAGGTCGCGGGTTCTATTCCCGGTCGGGGCGCCATCAAGTGGTTACTATAGGATGGGTGACTGACTATGGACAGGCTAATTCTGTAACCAACACCTAGGTCAACTCAACCTTTCCGTGGTAGGTAGGCCCTAAATCGAGTACTGTTTCTGGTCTGTCTGACTAGGGATGAGGCGGGGCGCGTTCACCTCTGTCTGCATGGTGACAGGTAACACTTCGTGATTGGTCCCATATGGCAGGTAACGTTCCGTAGCTTTGATATGGGTTTCCCGTAAAAAGTTATACAGTTTAAACCTAAATCGGGCGAAGAACTTGGGCCGTTCGGTTTACCATGGACTGGCTGTATTTGTCATAAGCTTATGTCTACTAGGGGCTCCCAAATTCCTGAACGCAGGCGATTTTATGGTGTGGGTTCCAAAGGGATCACTATAATTCATTCGTTCTCCTTACATACTTTTATGGACTTTGTGAAGTGGTCAGCAGTTGTTTTTTTCTCGCTGACTCACCTGCAGATACAGCCCTGGCCATCGTGGACTTTATGGCCTGGAATCGTGGAACAAGGTCGTGGTTCAGTGATTTCCCATCGCAGTATGGCTAGAGTGTGTCGCCAGCGATGCAGATGGTCAATGGGATCAGTGATTGAGCTGGTTTGCTGGCTGGCGGAAGGTTTAACAAAGCTGGCGTAACGAAACAGCTGCTGCTGCTGCATCGACCGACTGTACCATGGCTAGCAGGTTATGCGACGATCCGTGCACCTCCTTTGATGTTGTAGCGGGACGATTCGCGCACGGTAGCCTATGCTCCGATTTAATGTCGCTTTGTGCGAAATCGGCAAAAGCAGACTATATAACTCGGTTCTCGTCACATACGTCGCCAGTGAGTTTCAACGCTGTCCGCGCTTTGCCTATACACTGTGTCCCAGTAAAAAACATCCCCGACATTTTCATTTGTAACTTGAAAAAATGAAGCAATTTCAATAATTTTTGGAAACAATTTGCCTGACACAACTTGCCATCAAATGACTTTTCACATTTCCACCTAATCCAACGTCTGAGCCTACACAACCTGAAAAATTCAGAACACGCAAACTATGCGTTAAAATGAACAAAAAACGTTACTACACATCTCCGACATTATCGAGTGTAACTTGAAGCAGAATCACCTGACTTTAGTAATTTTCAGGTATTTCTTAATAATATGGTGGCTATCAAACGACAGTTCTAGTTTTTGCCTCACCCAATGTATGCTTTTGTACTACCTGGGAAAAGCAAAGCAGACAAAATATGCAGCAAAATGAACAAAAAGTAAAAAAAAAACATATCTCCAGATTTGCGGGCCACAATGCCAGTCGAATAGTTTAGTTGTCATTCAGCAGTGTGTCTACTAAATAACATTAACAAATGTTAATATGATTTCAAGAAGCGGCTGGTGAAATCTGGATTGGTCTGGTGAAGAACATTATTGACAATATTGTCAACGAACCAAAAAACCGTCCTTGTGCCTGTATTCGCAAGTGAGCTGACATTTGAAACATTTTAAAAAATTTCAGACTGTTGCAAAAATAAATAAGATCTATACACTGTTAGCCTAAGTAGTGGAAATGTGAGCAAAATATGTTTTCTGTGTTATTTTGATTAAGTAATGCTTTTGCTTTGGATAAAAATGCCACATTTTGTTGATTCTCTTTTTCCCAGGTAGTGCAGAAGCAGACTTTGGGTGAGGTAGGAAATCAAATGATTTTTTACGGCCAGCTGTCTTAGGAATATTTTCGTCAAATACTATTGAAATCTGATCATCTGTTTTCAAGTTACAATCGAAAATGTCGGGATGCTTTTTTTATCTGAATTAGTTAGTTTACTTTGCACTGCTTGTTATCTAAAATAAAAACATCACTTGTGGCATTTGCTTCCCTGTTCTCCCTGCGCTCAATGCACGAATCCTCCCACTGCAGCCATCAGAGTGACTGCACGAATCGTCACGCAATCGTTAGCAAGCATCAGCAGCAGCAGGCTCTAGCTGGAGGATGTGATGTGCTAGCAGGATGCGGGACAGAGATCCGACGTGCTTCGTAGAGATCGATCAATGAACTGTCTGCTGGGACCAGTACTACTAGGCATTATAGGCCTAACCCGGCGCTTGCCTGAGCACAAGCTGCCATTAGAGATGCACGTTTGCGCAATATTCTGCTCCATTCGATACACGGATTTCGGTTCTGCAACTTTGCGACGCACAATAATGTTCTACTGAGTGGTTGATTTAATGATTGATTGAACACAGTCGTAGCATCGATAGTTGCGTGACGATCACGTCAAAGAAATAAAAAACTTCAAAGAAATAAAAAAAACAATATGAATAAGTAAAAAGTTTAATAGTTCTATATATGCGGTTTTACGAACTGAAAGCATTTTTGCACTAGTCTCATAAGTTAATAATAATTATGCTGCTACAGCGCGATCGTTGTGCTGATGATAGACTATCTGTCAACTCCTGTGCTTTTGTTTTGACAAAAAAAATACTAATTAAAACTCTCTTGTTATCATCAATAGCCATATTGGCCAAAGCATGGAATAGTTTAATATTGCTAGCTGAATTTATCTTTAAGCAGATTTACTATTTCACGCAATTAAGAGGTTTTTGGCTGACCGTTAAGTCAAGTCCTTGGTACAACTTGTCGTCTGTCGTCATCTGTCTGTCTGTGTGTGACAAAATGTACTGTGGCTAAACGGTAAGTCGTAGGTGTCGGAAATGTTACAGTTGGTAGGGCAATGACAACTTCTATAGACTGCCAATGGTAACCATGTGTCTATCTGCAGTGGTTTGGCCGCAATTTTAAATGCAAAGTTTTAACCTTTAAGTCGCGCTATCTCAGAAACTGTGAGAGATAGGGCCAACGTTGCTATTGACAACTAATAAGAAGTCGCATAAAAGAAAATCATTAACCTTGGATTATTATGCACTATTGTAGCTAAACGGTAAATCATAGGGGTCGGCGACGTGCGCTCGTCGTGCACTCGCAGATGAGATGCAGTATTGGACATATTTGATACTGCAAACATTCATCGAGCAGGCTCTTTAAGCACAACAAGCGCAGGTTGTGGCTTGATAACGGTGTATTTTGCAGAAATTCGCGAAGTATCGTCGCTCTAGTATCGATATCAAAACGAACACGTTTTTAGTGGAACTGCCATTCACTAGTCTTGCGTCTACACACGGGACCCGCATGCTGCACGGAAGCTGCGCATCATCGTTAGCGAGCAGAGCGAGTAGCGACCTATATGCCTCCCCCATCTCTCCCCTCCGCCGCTCCCACTCCTCTCCCCTGCTTCTCGGCGTCTCGTAGTCGGCAGCTGGTCTCCGGTACAGACGCATTCGTCTCACACACTCACAGTGACGCTCGTCCCTCCCTGTGTCCGTCCGTCCGTCCGTCCGTCTACATAAACCCGTCTCTATCTGTCTGGTAATACTCGTAGTCTACTCTGAGCTGTTTGCGCACGCGATTATCCGCTTACTTCCAGTGTAAACTCGACCCCTAGCAGCCTACTATAGACGTATAATAAGTAGGCTCCGCGTGCAACACGCTACAACAGCAGAAGAACTTTGCTGACTGTGTAATGGTAAAATTTGAATTGTGATTTGTGCTGTTTTATATCTACAACCACGATGTCACCCTTAAACTGTATATAAACTGAACAGTTTTTTTTACATAAATTATACAGTAGTTCCTTCATAGCATGGCGCTTCGCCAGAAAATCAATGAATTTCACGTATAATACCAATTAATCAGCCAATCATAAATTACCAAAACGACAAAAAAGTTTTTAATCAGTAGTATGTTTTTTAGTCCGCCCGAAAACGATAGGACTTATGTTTTAGCCAAGATGTTTATTTTTTTCCGAGCGCGAGATCTCCGAGATGCGTGGGCTGACCGGCTTGAAATTTTGCAAGATGGTCAGTACTAGGTCGAATTTTATAATGCCGGTCCAAAATTTTGGGGGGCGCAACCCCCAAAAAATTTCAGGGGCAAAAAAATGCAAAATTTGGCCCGATTTCGGACGACTTCGAAGTTCGGCGGCGAATATCTCCGAAACGGATGAAGATATTCAAAATCGGATTTTTATTCCGTCTACCAGTCTACCGCGATTCC
>Ga0209671_1008361_pt1 | contig 10823 bp, 7 predicted proteins | sample WorMetHERISLAND2_2_FD_187401 | JGI IMG/M metagenome (GOLD analysis project Ga0209671, IMG submission 187401) | Marine gutless worms symbiont microbial communities from Max Planck institute for Marine Microbiology, Germany - Olavius geniculatus... | ecosystem: Host-associated > Annelida >...
TACAATAACAGTAACGTATTAATGCGGTTGTGTGCCACGGAATACGCCGAAACGCCGTTTCAATATCGAAAAATTCAAAATTTTTGGAAATAAGCACTGCCCAATCCGCAAATCGTTCTCCAGCAGAAAGCAAACACCAGTACCCGCACTCTACTTCCGGCGTCTTGGTTTACATTAAAATTTTTAGCCTTAAACCCACAGAAGTCTTAGAACATCCCTGGTCGTCCCAACCCAGACCCGAACTCCAAAACCCGGGCTCAAAAAAAGAGTCTTAGGGTTGGAATCCCTATATAGTTGCAAAATCTATTCATAGCTAGAGTTTTCGAGAACTGTCCTTGACCTCGAGGACAGCTTGAAAACAAAAACAAGACGGCCTTGGCTTTGGTTTTGAACTTATAACTTCTGGCCTTGAAGCAACCCTTGACTCTGTTTGGCTCGGAAATGTCAAATGTAATGTATTTCAACGACCGAAAAAAATGCCAAATTTATTTTATATTGCAGTGGCCTCACATAAGCGGTTTTAATCTTGTGTTGTCTATTTGACCAATATTTCAATATTTGCTTGCTTTGCAATACCATGTATTTGTACTACTATAGGCTACTAGCTGATGAATTAGATAAGTAAAATATACATTCATCATAATATCTGTTTGTCTGTTTGTCTATTTAGCTGTCTTTAAACGAATGTGTTAATTACAGTGCTAGGCCGGCCGACGTCGCGTGAACAGTTCACGGTCGCACTGGGCCCCGACTTCGACACAGGGTCGGTGTCAAGTCGGGGGCGGCGTTGCTGTAGGCCTACCGGATGCTGTCCTGGCAACATGACTCTGAGGCGTTGCTGCAGCAAGCCGAGGAGACGGCGGCGCGGCTGCTGTGTCGGATGTACGGATACCTGGGATGACACTTGCTGCTGCTACTGTCGCACGGCGCTGTGCAAAGTGCGGCCGAGCTGTGTCTGCACGGTCGTGGCGCTCGTTCTATTGGCTCTTGTAATCGTCGCCATCGGCCTCTTCCTTACAATCTACCTACTCGTCACTCGCTCAGGTTGTGATTACACGTGCTCCAACAATATTTGTCAAATCGAGGAAACACGCAGTAGTACAACACAAGGACAAAAGCGCACAATAAAACGTTAACTTCCAAAACAACGAAATTAAATTGTAGAGATTTTTTATTATAGTGTTATACAAAGACATTTACTAACGCATGAACACGCGACGAGATCTTATTTACATGTTTAAGGTGTCTGTTTTTAACGTTTTTTAATATGTTGTAAACGATTGTTTTTAAGAGTACTTTTTGTTAGTCGTGTTTACCTTTCCCACACACCATTGGATGTTTGTCGTAAATGGTTGCATATTTTTGGATGCATTACATGTTTGCGTTGTCAGAAGTTGTTCTTGTCAACTTTCATTAAACGAGGATGATGATGATGATAAGAAATTAAAGTTTCGTGACTCGAATGCACTCAAGTTTTTTTAGCAAAGGTCTCGGTCTTGCTCTCAAAACAAAAGACTCAAGGTTTTGCTCTTGATCTCGAGGTTTTTTCAAAGATCTTGACAACAGGTCTCATGCCATTATCTTCTCCAGTTTGAGCGTAAAAATCTTGTGTTTCCAGTTGCCGTCTTTCTCTGAAAACCCTCGCCTCGAGAGTTTTTAGTGGGCCTTTGGCTAAAGAAGTATTGGTGCAGTTTTTTTTGTTTGCTTTCAAAATTTGATTGACAGATAACTTTCTGCTTCTACTTTGTTAGTCTAGTTCTCATGGGTACTATTTATTGTGTCGGTTTGTTTTATGATCAGTTGTGTAATATCACATTACATCTTGCCAAAAAAATCTCAACTGAGCAATCGTGGTTCTCTGTGGACTGCACAGAAAACGACGTTCCATCGGTTGTCATGGTCAGCTAGCTATTTTTACTTTGCATTGTCGGTGAAAGACATAATAAAATTATGCATCTAAAAACCGTCACTATTGCTGTGAACAAAAATAAACTGAGAAATTGTTTGTTTGTCGTGTCGTTTACAGGTTCGCAGTCGTCCGTTCCTACTGAGCCACAAGGTTCGCTCGAGTTAGTTCTTATAATATACACGTAACTGTAATGAATAATGATAAGTATTGTCATTGTCAATAACGTCTTTTGTTATATCCTTGTCTTCTGTCACGCATTTCAGTATACCCATACGCATTTCAAAAATACTGTTGTCATACCGATGTCGCTTGCCTTCTGTGATATTTGCAGTGTATGTATTTCCAGTACTGTAGAAAATCGCAGCAAAATGGTATGGGCCATACACATTGGCACAGCAGCTGCTGCACTGCTTGGTAAAAGTTAATCCCCGCTTGAATTCATGTTGGGGCGACTGAAAATGCGAGAAAGGCAAATGCGGCACGATCAAAATGTGGGGTGGAAAATGCGGGAAAAGCAACTTAAACATGATTTAGGCAAATGATGCTTAATGTACAGTGTTGGCCAGATTATAAAATGTGTTGTTTTTCGGAGTTTTTTTCGGAGTTTGATGATTTTGGTTTGGTGTTTTAAGAAAGCAAAACGTTTTTACGTCAGCTAATAACGTACGTTAAAATGTTCAAAAGAAACAGTGCAGAAGTTCATTGGCCGATGAATAAAGATAATTGTTGACTGAGATATTGTGAAACTGCTGTGAGTACAGCAGGGTCGCCGGTCGACGCGTCCGTCGTACTACGAGTCAACTCCAGTTATAATTCTGTCTACGGCGACCTGTCAGATCCAGTCACGAGACACATCACCCGGTCTTACTGCAACGCTGTGCGTATTTTAGGCTATACATAGTGTTTCAAAAACGTACTACTTTTTATTTTTATTTTATTTTTATTGATACTTTGTTGTAAATGGCCGTACTGCGACTTATGCATTTTACAAGGTAGTGTAGTAACAGTATTAAAGTGAAATGGACAAAATTGTATGCATTTACGTACGTTATTTTATGACGTTGCTGTAAAAAAATTACTCAAATCAGTCAATATTTCAAAGAGTTTTTCAAGAGCTAAAAGTGATACATATTTAATACACTGTGTGTATGTTTTATTTCTGTCGGCAATATCATGCAGACAAGTCTACTGCAGGACGTAACTTGTTATAGCTTGCTTGTTAACTAGGCAAACAGGTGCAGTCTGTGACCCCGACGTGTTCTGACTCTGACTTTTTTGACACAACATCTGTGACTCTTTTCTTTGTCACTGAATATGCACAAATGCTTCAACGTTTATACAATCATTTAGACCGATTATTACTTCAAAAACCTCAGATTTAACGTGTCGTAAACAGATCACGGCGAATGCAGTATAGCCTACAGGTATCCATTAAAAACGCGCGATGTCAACTAAAAGTTGTAACTTTGCTTCTTATTGCTTATTGTTTGGCGTGGTCTAGTAGTTTTTGAAACATAGTGTATACAGTATGCCTATATAGACTGAATGGACTGTAAGCTTATGCTATTGCGCGGTGCTAATTGTGACTTGTATAGTTGAGGAGCGCGTTGGGTAACATTACGGACGTCGACAGTTCAGTTGTCATTGCAACAATGAGCAACACCTGCACAGCAACTCGCTATACGTACGTTTATCGGTGTACTGCTTTGTTGTTCAGAATCAATCATTTCTAAGAAAAAAAATTAACAGCAAAATTTAAATTTCGAGCACCCATTATCTTCTCTATCGGAAATTTGCAGCTGTGTGCAGGGGCGGATCTAGGAATTTGCGAAAGAGGGACCGGACCCTTTCTCTTCCCTTCTGTTTTTCTCTCCTTTTCCCTACTCCCCTTGCTTCCCTTCTTTTCCCTTTTCTCCCCTGTCTCTTTTCCTCCCCTTAACCTTTTTTCTGCATTTCCCCTCTTTTCTCCTTTCCTTCTTCTTAGAAGTAGGTCTTCCTGTAAGCTGCCCCAGCGGGGCCGGGGAGGAGGCCCGACCAAAAACGAATTTGGTACATTCTAAGGCTGTGAAAAAGCCACTGGTGGGAATTATTTTGAGTAATTTCACGTAGGCTGCTTACACTATTCGAGCCTTGACTTCGTGACATCTTTGCAAGGGACGAATCAACCATTATCTCCCTTTTTCAAACACGTCTTCATGACATGTTTGAAGGCAGAGAAAGATAATGATTGATGCGTCGCTGTTAAGTTACCTGCTTCACGGTCGTAGCCAAGATGTGAAAAACGAGGAAGCAGTACAGGAGGTATAACGGACAGAGTCGCCCAGCGGGATCCAGAGGCTGAGCCCCGGTGGAGGGTCTGGGGCAAAGCCCCTTAGAAGTAGAGGGTCTGGGGACAGAGCTCCCCAGCGGCGTCCAGGGGCAAAGCCCTGGTGGAGGGCCTAGGGGGAAGCCAGAAGCTGAAAAACTTTCAAAATTCACTTAGCTGAAACTTTCCTTTTGTGATACACATGCTTGACACTGAAGGCTTCCGAGTTCATTTCTATCTGGATTATACGGTGTTTACATGATCCAGCAAACGTCCAGCAAACTTCCAGCAAATGTATTCAAAATACACGTGCTAATGCTGGACGTTTGCTGGATCGTGTAAACACCCTATTTGTAAACTTATAACTGGCGATGGATACAGTGACGGCGTCTGTCCGTCGCCCAAGGGGGGAAGAGGGAGGGGCGGAGCCGGCTCGGACCTTCTCTTTGAATTTGCCTCTGGTGTGTGGAAATTTTGTGGAAAAATTTGAATTTTTTGTCGGAATGTTGCAACTTTTTGCTTTGTTTATTTTTAACATACGTCGCATCTGACGGATGGCAAGACGCAGAGTTGCGGAAACAGGTAGGTTCTGTCAGCTTTACAAAAACCTGCGAAACAGTGTAGAAATGTCTGCTGTATTGTTGTTTAAGTTAGCTGTTAACGTCGTTGGTCTCATCTACGAAGTTGATCAACTTGTTGGTTAATACTTGGATGGGTGACCGTCAACAGGCGCGTAAACCATATCGGTATGTAACCAGCCATGCAGATTAACTCAGCCTGGCCATCCCTCCGTGGGTAGATACAGTGAGTACTAGTAAAAGCTGAAACGTCTACAGGTCCACCTCGCGATGCACTAGCCCCGTATCCGTGGTCTAACAGTGTAAACTGGTGTCTGGCTGACGGCGAAGGAAACAGAGATCAGTGCCGCTTTAGGCCTATGGGCCTTTTGGCTCGGGAAGGATTTCCCGTTTTTATGATGTAGGAAGGAATCTGGTTCAAGATACTTGGACGGGCAACAGACGGCGCATTATTTTTTACAGAAACGGTTCGACGATAGCTCAGTTCACGGTATCTTGCGTCAAAAGTTCGGACGACGTCGACGACGAGCGGTTGCAGTCCGCAATGACCGCGTCTCTGAACCAAACACTGGTCAGTGAGTCACAGGACTATTCCACGGCGACCGTACAGTTCAACGGCGTCACCACCGCGGCTGCCTCCCTGAACACGACACTGCACGCCACTCAAGCAGCAGGCAATTTAATGTTTATAATGCTTTGAAGCTAAAGCATTTAGAATCCGTTATAAACTAGAAGGGCACACGCAGAGCGCAAATCTCCGCCAGCTCTGTCATTTTTGTTTTTGGTATTTAGAAACCAAAACCAAAAATACTATTGTAAATACGAAGTAGTAATTTTAATACAGTAGCAAAATACTTCTAATGTTACACGAGATGTAGCGATAAAAACGCTGAACTGATATCAGTTCAAAGAATACAGTTTACGAATGATAATAACAAAATTTGTGAAGAAAAGCCCTAAAACAAGAAGCACCGATTAAGGGCACGTAGTGAATCGAACTTGACCACTGTTATATGAACCGGTACTAAGCTCGAAAAACCAGACACAAATCATTCTCCACATGCCAAGTATCCAGAAAGACGAGTCTACCACAGTTTAGCGTCTTACGGATCAGTCACCGCGATGCTGGTCTTAAATGCTTTTGTTCGTTTATTACTACTTTCGTTTCCTATTAAAGCCTATTGTTATCGTTATTAGTAGCCTAATCACGTAATTGCAATTTTTTACAGTGTGGCAGTAAATTTTTAAATGAGCTAAAATTCGGCATAGATATAGACTAAAGTAAAATGACTTAGGAGGCGCAATTTAATAGTTAGCCACAATGCGCCGAAAAAGTCGGTGGCACGCTTTCATGGCCCACGGTGTATTGTACAAGAAATTTAAGCTAATGCTCACGAGACGCGCGAAAGCCTATAGCAGTTCCGGTTTAGTAGTTTAGCTGAAAATTGGGGTATTCACGCCAAGTTAATATACAAAAACCAAATTTTCTATTTGGATCGCATAACGATAGTTCCGTGGCGCCACCTTGTGAATGATATAGACTTGTGTCGCAGCCCGAATTTGCCAAAATAATCCACAAAACGTCATATTTTGGCGTTCAAGGTCATTCAAGGTTATTAAATTTGGCGCGAATTGAAAGCCAGTGTACAGCGTCCTATTAATGATTAATAATAACCTAGGCCTTATTTTGCACCGTTACCGAGATACAGCGAGTTATTGGCCAAAAATCGCAAATTTTGCCCACCCCCTCTTATTTAGCGCCCTCGTTCGGAGTGACTTCCTTCGAATTTATGAAAAAGCTTTACGTTTCCTAAAACTAAAGTCTTTCAAGCAACCGACGGTAAAGATTTGGTGATCCTATCTTGCACCGTTTTTGACTGATCCATTTGTGTGACGGACAGACGGACGGACGGACGGACAGAATTGGGATAGCTAAGACGCGCTGAAAGCAGTAGCTGTTTTTCGCGCGTAAAAACGCTAAACATGACTTGCTGGCAGGACGCCGCGTGTTCTATTCAGTACTGAACGCGACAGTGTCACTGGACAGTCTGCACATCATTACTTCGACCAGCACGGCGACAGCCTACGTCCAGACATCATCGGCGAATAACACGACAGACGCTACCACTGCACTGACGACGACCTACAGCAGTACTGCAGCAACGCGTAGCTACACCACGCAGTTCGTTGTACAGGTAATGTTTTTTTCTATGATTGAAATAGTATTTTTTTGTATTCAAATAGGCCTACTACTGAAATCACTGGCGGACACAGAAGTTGGTATACGGGGTCATGACGAGCGTGGTAGCGCGATTGTATAATAGGGGTCTTAAGGCTTAGCCCCCAGCGGGATCCAGCGATAAAGAGCCTCTAGTTAGGGGGTCAAAAAGGCAAAGCCCTGTGAAGCTAAACGTGTTTTGGCAGTGACGTGCTAAATTTTTGTTTAAATATTTCGTGTTTGTAAAGAATTTCCATTGTGTTACATGTTGCGTTTGACGCAGAATACGCCAATGGCTTCTGGCTTCAAAGAGGAATGTGGCTGCATTGATCACTGCATAGTGGAAGGAAAGGCATAGACAGATTGCTTTTCCCATCGTGGATCCGCCATTGTTTAAAATAGTATTTAAGCGACAATTAGAAATAGTTTACAATTTTTGTATCGATATAGTATTTACGAATAGTTGAGACCTATTCAATATATTTTAAAAAGTAAACGTTTTTAGTTGGCTAAGTTTTACAGTGATCAGTGTGGTCACTTCACGCCCATTTAAGTTGTTGCTGGTGAAAATTTGCGACAATTGACATTAGTATTTAAACAGTAAGTTTAATGATCGGTCGCAACGCTGCGTACAGGAGATCAGCACGCAGAAAACGCTGCACGCAGCTGACGCGAGCAGCGTAACCACCACGCAGACGACGTCAGTCACCGCCGCCATGACGACGACATTCAACACGACCTCGGGTAACGACTACAACGCAACAACGCCGGGTGGTAACTACTACACGGCGACTGTCGACAACAACTACAACTACACCCTGGCTGACGTGCTGACGACGACGAAGACACTAAACACTTCATCACCGGCTACAATGTACAGCAACGTGACGACCCCCAGCTCACAAACGTGACCCTCATGGGTGGCACCAGAAAGGGTGCAGGGGGTGCCCCCATGCCCTTGCCCTTGCTTCTGAAGCCAGTGGCTTCTACGACCCCAATGCAAAGAGAGCTGCTCTCGTGCTCTCGCCCTTGTTTCTCTTTTTTTAGTTGCCTTTCCCAGGATAAATGTTGGTCGTGCTAGAATGCCCTCTTGTAACGTTAAGCGACTAAATAAGGTCTACATTTGGTCCACACGCCGATTTCCATTGCTTCCGCTCTGTGCCATGATTCTTGCTCCCACGTTGTCCCCAGGTTCAGATTCCTAACGCCCCCATGGTGACCCAGTGTCAGCCCCCATTCAGAAGGGCCGCCATTCCTAAGGTTCGCCATTCCGAAAGGTTAGGTTTACAGTTAGGGAAAGGGTTAGGAATATGCCTACGTTAGAAATAGAATTAGGGCAGGGTGAAGGTTAGGTGTAGGCTTATGGTCAATGTTAGAGTTAGTTTAGCGTTTCATAAGTACGGTTTCGTCGTCGTCTAAAACAGGTTTTTGGCGAGTTTGGAATTGCGGACCCGAGTCGGTGACCCGACCGTGATGTTCACTTATCAGTTTTTACGCGCGAGAGCTAGCTAGCTAGCTATAGCGCGTATTAGCTACGGTAATTCTCTCTGTCTGTCCGTCATCCCGGTACCGTTCCAAGACCAGGTGAGACAGAGACTTCGGGATTTCACCGTATGATAGCTTTGTGGCTCTAGTATTTCGTGACAACATGATATGTCATGCAACTGGGTGAAAGGGGTTTCCACGAACGAGGGGCAAGAGGTGACCTCTCCGAAAAACACGTTATTCTATCGCTATTGGCACGTCTAACGTGAAACTGGTTGCAGATAGGCAGAGATATGCTGCTTATCATAACGAGCACTGGCTAGGAGCTTCTTAGAAATGTCAACATCGATGACCTTGAATGACCTTGAACCCTAAAAATATTGATTTTTGTGATTTTTTGGCGATTTTTGGCTGCAAAAAAGTGCATTGCGACGAAGTGGACGAAAATTGAAGATAGACTAAGATTGCCTGCGAACAGGAACTGCCATAAGCTCTCGCGCGTCTCATTTGCATTAGCTCAAATTTTTCTTTGTCTGTGCTGGTACTGTCCGATACGGCGTATCGGCACTTACTAAGAGGCGGCTATATAGCCAACAAATACCATGATACTTTTAGACTGATTTCACTATTTAGATCGTTGCAGGTACCTACGTGCAACAGCATTAAAGTAGCTTCTATTCGCCTCCGCGTTTTTTGTGCAAATAGGCCAGCAATGAACGAACATTATTCCACCGTTATAAACTGTTCGTCTTTGTGTGCGTGCAAACCAGGCTTATTTTTGTTTCAAATATCGACGTCATGCAGTGTAATAAATAACATTTTGTTGCTGAAACGCTAAAAATCGGCCGACGTCATAACTAAAGTTTTAACAGACACCCTTGAACGAGTTAAGCCTACTCGCAAAATTAATATGAGCTGAATACAGTACGTTACATCGCCAGTGTAGCAGAACGATATAATATGGGGAATGCAGCAGTTGGGTGTATAAGTACAGGGCATATCAAATAAATTACAGTCTGCTATGGCGTGATGAGGCGTTGTTGTCAGTGGATTATAATTATGCGTTAGTTTGAGTGGACGATGTTAACATCATTATCAGCAGCAGCAGATGTGGCAAAGGCGTGTACAAAGCGACAGAAATGAATTGAACTGAACTGAACTGCCAGTTTGTTCGCTTAATACAACGCAACCGGAACGGAGCGAACTGCGCTGATCGATTTCGGTTCAGTTCAGTTCAGTTACGTCGCTGTGTGCACGCCTTTAGGCCGGTGTTGGCTGCGGCTATTTGCACGGCTCGTGTGAGGCAACGGAACGCAGCTGTTTGCCTGGACAGAGATCGTCACGACACCCGCAGTACCTCTCGTGCGACCTGGGTACATCCATATATACACGTAGGCTCGGTCAAATGATAAGGCCACCTGAAAGCTACGGAGCGTCGCCTGCCATATAAAATTACATTTCCACCCGACGCAGGTGAACGCGACCCACCATAACCCAAGCCAGGCAGGCCGGTACTCGATTTACCTACCCCGATGGGATGCAAAGCTGAGTTGCATACCGAAATGGTTTGCCTGTCCGCAGACAGTCACCCGTCCAAGTAGTAACCGCTTGATAGCAACTGAACTGGGAGTTGAACCAACGACCTTGTGACTGCAAGTCAAACGTCTTAACTCTCAAGCGTTACACTACTAAGTCACCTACCTAGGCCTACATACATGTGGGCTTACAGTTGATAAACGCAGCTTACACACATGATAAAATTTTTAAAAAATCGAGAAACTGAAAATAAAAACAAAGACCGAAGTAACTGGGTAAATAAAACGTGGAATCTCTGATTGATGCCGTCACTTAATGAGTTATAAATAGACCCTAGACAATTGCAAGTTTTGGCTGGGGGTTAGACCGTATATCTACCCTACTTTGTGGATCATGGACCCTTCTTCTTCTAACACAATGTGTCATTAAACTCTACAAGTGTGCATGGCAAATGACATTTAAATCCGTCCGACGATTTAAGCACTGTGCGCGAATGTAACAGGCGACAGACGGACGACAGACCACGCAACGGAAAAATGTGTAAGAATAGGTGGAATCGTTCGCCCTGTAAGAAACGATTTTGCTTATTGGTACGCAGATAAAAAGCTAATAAAACAGTCGGTACACAATGGAGAACAAACAGCAGTTAGAATGTAATATTTTATACAGCACAAAAGCTTTTGCATTTAGTGAGACTGTTAATTAGACATCACAGGCTGCGCGGTAGCGCAGCACTGTTGTAAGGGTGACCAGCCATTTCAATGGAAAACTCAAAAATTTGACCCCTCGTAT
>Ga0209671_1008363_pt1 | contig 10822 bp, 5 predicted proteins | sample WorMetHERISLAND2_2_FD_187401 | JGI IMG/M metagenome (GOLD analysis project Ga0209671, IMG submission 187401) | Marine gutless worms symbiont microbial communities from Max Planck institute for Marine Microbiology, Germany - Olavius geniculatus... | ecosystem: Host-associated > Annelida >...
AGGTAAGACAGTTGCACTAAATAGATGAGGTGGGAAATGAAACCACCATTCGATGACATATAGTCTCATTAATAAGTGTGCCAAAAATTATTATAATCGGACATTCATTGTTCCAGATATTGCCAAAAATGTAGTCACATGCTTTTTTTTGAGACACAGTGTAGATTCATAGGTAGTAGGCTATTAATGGAAAAGAACCCTTTTTGATGGCACCAGCAGCTTATACATCACTAACTAACTCTGCTCACAGCTTATAGCCTCATACAGTGATCTACCAACTGACAGACCATTATGTTTGATCAGCAATAGACGTAGTACACTAACGCCTGCATTATCGCGGTCGACTTTCGCATGTCTTAATAGAACAATTTGGAAAAACTCTTGATTGAGGCAACTTATTTAACAACAACAACAGCGTCGTTGGTTCAAAAAATGTAAAAGGGCAGAAAATTTCAATTTTCCAACAGACAGCTGCAAATTTTCAAAACGGGTCATTATAGATAGTCAAAATTTCAACTTCGCCCCAAATTTCCCCCTCCCCCAACTAGGGAACTTTTCCCTTAAGTTTGTATTTTCTGATATTAACTTTCTGACAATAAGAAAAATTTCCACTAAATAACAATATGCATCAAACAAGGAAAATGCAATACAAGAGAAAAAGCAGACAAAATCAAGAAAAATCACTGGAAAAACTAGCTTTCACTTTACCTCCAGTATTTCGCCGACCCGCACTGTCAGTTCTTTGGGATTCTTTGAATCACGTGAATGAACAACGCGGAAAATCCTGCACAACCAAAAAAAAACAATTCTTTATCACCAATTTTTATCACCACATTTTGCTGACTCCGCTAAGTCTGGACGGAGTATAGACAGAGACGTACAGTAGTTGTATTGCAATACTGGCATACGACAAATAATTCTGTAATGAAACTTACTGTAATGTCATTACTATGCTGTCAAAATGTTCTTTTCCATCATGGTGTAGTAATCTAAGCTGGCTACAATTTGTTTTAGCATATTATTATTCATTATTTCATCGTACACGAAGTACAGAAAAAAAGAAAAAGAAAAGAAACGACAGTACAACACAAAAAGCAACACAAACTGAGCAACAAATAGACTACAAAGTACGGCTTGATGCTAGATATAAAATGAGAATGTCCAATTCAAAATGTAACAATGTGCAGCCATCCGAAAAAAAACAGAAAATCAAAACGATCACATAGGTTCAACATCTGACGTAAGGCATCTACAGTAAGCCAGTCAATCTGTTAATCAATATGTTATGCAATACTACATCATAGTCACAATATGATTAGCACAACAAGTTATGGTTAAGTCAAGCATAGCAATCACATCACTCTACATAAAGACTCCGGATCGAGTAGTGATAATTTACTTGGCATTGCAAAACTTGAGATGCTGGACGAATTCGTCGACATTGGCAAATCGTTGTGCAGCTGGTGACGTCAGTTTGACTGCATCCGGCGTCTGTCTGTCATGACCGTTACTGTACTGTGCCGTGCTAGCGACATCCGACTGCGACCAACTTGACGACACCTGCTGACTGGCTCTTGTGCGTGACTGCTCCGTCACATAGCCACGCTCAGCAACCAGCATATCTCTTGCTGAACCACCAAAAACAACAAAATTAACACATATCACGCCATAGACCATTTTCACAGACCATTTTGGCGACCACTATTTTGATGTCACCACTCATTTAAAATGCTTTTTTTATATCACGCAGGATTAAATACATTGATCAATCATTATGAGGTCATTTCACTACACAGTACACAGGCTGTGCATGTGAAGCTGAAATTAAGCATAGGATGCTGATTGCTAAATTATAGCCATTATTACATCACAGGCTGCGCGGTAGTGCAGCACTGTTGTAAGGGTGACCAGCCATTTCAATGGGAGAATCCAAAATTTGACCTCCCATATATCACAAACCCCTTAATTTTTCTGAACCAATATTTGCACAGATGATTACGTCCCGCATATTTCCTGATGTGCAAAATTTGGTGAAAATCCGTTCACGGGGGGCTTCCCCACGAATAGGTGAAATATAATGCTTGCATGACTTTTTGTACCTTCCCTTCCCTTCTTTGCTTGCCGTCCTCTACAGGAAAAAAGACTGAATTGATTTTAACGCGCGATGGCTCATATGACGTGGTTTTGCACAACCAAGTGCTATTTGGGGGGTTACAAAATTTAAATTCAACATTTTAACCTATTTTTTCCACAAAAATATGAAAAATTACAATAGCGCCTATGGGGAAAATTAGAAAATGCTTTAAACCATCATAACTCCGGCTATGTATAAGATAGAGTCGTAATTTTTGGTTCTATGATATGGTTTTCGAAGTTGGCCAATTTAATGGTCTCATTTGTATTTACCCCTGATTGACCCCCGTTGCCATGGCAACGAAATTTGGGACAAAATGGGTCATAACTCAGTCCCCTTAAAAGATAATTGTGCGCTGTTTGCACCCACCCCCCTATTTTCGGCCCCAGGCTATCCGATGGTGTCATTTAAATTTCTCCCCTGCCGACCCTCGTTGCCATGGCAACGAATTTTGGAACCAAATTTACAATATCTCGGCCCCCGTAAGAAGCCCCGGCCTGCGGCAGATGTTTTTAGAACGTAATTTCTTCCAACGGTAATAAAACTGCAAATATTTATGTAAAAACTGTTCAGTTTATATACAGTGTAAGGGTGTCATCGTAGTTGTAGATATAAAACAGCACAAATCACAATTTAATAATTCAAACATCACCATTACACAATGTCAGAAGAACTTTGCTGACTGTGTAATGGTAAAGTTTGAATTATTAAATTGTGATTTGTGGTGTTTTATATCTACAACCACGATGTCACCCTTACACTGTATATAAACTGAACAGTTTTTTTTACATAAATACAACACAAATAAAGTGTGTTGCCAGCAATGTAAGTTTGCTGCCAAACAAGGCCAAAAATGTCACTTTTTAACAACAGTAAATTTTAGTTTTATAAATCTACTCTGCCACGCCAGTGTGATGGGCAAGCAGTCATTTTCTAGAATGAAAATTGAAAATCAGTCAAAAACAGTGAAATAATTAAAATGAAAACAGTGAAATTCTTCATCCAAACAAGGTATGTAAACTGGTCTGCGGCCACGAGGGATGGCATTGCTGGCCGCTCAGAAAATGTTAAAAAGTTAAAAATGGAAAAGAATGAAGTGAGCAATGTCATAACAGATTGATGCGTGATATTTATAGTTTGGTTTTATTTTGTTTTTTTTCTGCATATTCATTCAGAAGTTTTCTATCGGCTTTAGTTTGTTTTAATGTTGTCATGTGCTGGTTGTTGCCATTTCTAATGGTTGTTATTATTGGTCACTTAAACGTTTCTTTTGCCATTAGGTGTTAAAGGTGTTGTTAGTTTTTGCTATGTTTGTTATCGAAATGAAAACGAAATGAAAACAGTGAAATGATTTTTGAAACGACTGACTCAAACCTGGACTTGTCGAAAACAGTAAGAACGTAAATTGCTTAATGCCAAAGTGATGTCAAAATTAAATGCCACTTGATACGCTGAAACAGTTATTTCAAAATTTGACTTATTTGGCACGGTAACATGCCAGATGGCAATGTGACCCTGTTAAGCATAATCGAACTGATGACAATTTCCTACTCTACTAGCCTTGTACAGGTCCACCGCTCATCTGATGTGGCGATAATCCATCAGTGACTTTGTTGACACCTGCGCGACCTACAAGCACAGTCGGATGACCACTGGCTGCTGAGTGATCATCATCATCTCTCACAGCCGTCTCGGCCATCTGACGGTTCAGTTCGGCCTCACGCTGTCGTTGGTAATCTTGCGCCAGTCGCCTCTGCAGTTCTATCATTCTTCACACGCATAACAGCCACCAAACGTCGTCGTACGATTACTTCTTTAAATACGCAAAAATAAACTATAACAGTAACAATTCAAACTTCTGAAAACATCACCACCAATGACAAAAAATCTTTTGATACAACAAAATTAACGTTATGACACATATCTAAAAGAGTCAATAGCAACATTATCAACTATCACCATCAGTATACTGAAGTAAAGCAATAATCATAAAACTTTCGGCTGCTGCTTATGCTACTATTGCAATTTTTCAAAGACACTCCAAGTTATGCCAGGTACGACAAAATATTTTTTCTGAATTGCTAAACAACACTTATCATATACCAAGCCGCAGCATAAAACATGGTGTTACAGCAATTAAATATTATAACCTTATAATCTCAATGTGCATCGGATAACATCGTTACAGAAATAAAAATCTAACCTCAGATTATGATCAGTATTGGGCAACATGTCGCTTGGTGCTTGGCTTCTCACGTACCCAGCTCTTGAGTCCATCGCCTGAAAACAACAAACTTCACTGAACACAATCATCAGAACAACTTCTGTTAGTCAGCATGAAAAACACACCATGCCTTATTAAATACTAGAAAGCAGTCAAGAGCCCGCACACCTCTGCCAAAGCAATGTTGTTCGCTAGGTGGCAGCACCATCTTCGGTTTTGCAGCGGTTTCCCTTATGCCCAATTGAAAGCAATGGTAACGAAAATTTCAAAGTGATCCAGAATCCAGGATTCCTTCCGGATCACCCCCAAAATCGAATAACTGGCAGTTTGTGCCATTCCCGACATACCCTCAAAATTTCAGACAAATCCGTAAATAACTTTTTGAGTTATCTTGCTAACACACAGACAAACAGACAAACAAACAAAGTCTGGCAAAAAACATTACCTCCTTGGCGGAGGTAATAATTAACTTATTTAAGGTTGGTGCTTGGCTTATCACGTACCCAGCCCTTGAGTCCATCGCCTAAAAACAACAAACTTCACTAAACACATTCTATAACTTTATCGAATTCAAAGCCTGATAAGAACAGGCTTCATTAAACACATTTAGCACAACAGTTTCTGTTACAAACTAACAGATATAAGAATATGGAGTAGTCTATGGCTGAGCCAAAGTCAACAGATAGGATGGAACAGCAACGTCTGTTGATCTCGCTGAGTTTAATGACTGGCTTAGTGCCAAGCGCATGCCAGTTAAATGTTTTCCGTCCGTCGAATTCGATCGGTTGGTCATCCCGAGCAAGCATTCCTATTGGAGTGTCCGTGCAGCTATAAATAGAGCGAACAAACAGACAGACAAACAGACAGAATCTGCAGCCAGCGTCTGCGTAAAAAAAGAGTGCTGTCATAGCGCCAGTGTGCGATATTAAAAAATTTGCCCAATGGCCACAAACAAGAGCAGAGATACAATACCAGTTCGGGAGTTCCATTTCTCCAGTAACGTGCTGCCACAGGTTGCTGTGAAAGAGCCATTGAGGCATTTGCTGGAACGCCGACCTCCTCCAGCCAGAACGCTGGAGGCTTCCATCCATCTGAGAACATTGGCAGGTAACTTGGAATCTCGGCCTGCCATCGATCACTGTCCACAGCAACAGCGACAGGTTTCTTTGAACTTTGAACACAAACAAACTGAATAATACCGAAGATAACGAAAGTAAAAAGTACATGCAGACGTTGCAGCATGAACAGCCACAAAATGCTACGGCTTAATAGGCAAGCTTAAGCAAATGTAAAAAATCAATAACAAAACGACATATCTTGCAAAAAATGTACAGCGTATTACATACAGTCAGACTATAATCAGAAATGATAACAAAAACAACTAAAAAAATTCAGATAATAATACAAATTCTATTTAACCCAAGTATTAACTATCCAGTTTAATTTCTAATCATGTCTGTAACAAATTTTCTCAAATGCAATGTTTGTCTTCACCGGAAAGTCCAATAACCATTACAATACGTCAAGAGAGCACTTTACATTCTACTCCTGCATGTGACAAAAATGTTCACTAATTCACAGAGCAACAAACAACAGTGAAACAGAACTCAGAACTAACATGCTCGTTGTCCACGCGGTGCCAAGACTTCTCAGCAGTTCCGTTTCTTTCGACGTCAGACAGTTACCGAGCAGCTCGTGTGTGTCTGTGGTCAGCAGTGGGGCAATCACTCGTGCAGCCAGTCTGCCAGATGACTCGCCAGGTGTCTCCACGTCAGTACTGCACGCCTCAATCACCAGTGACAGAGGCGAGAACAGAAAGTGCACCAGCTCTGGTGCATTCGGGTCACAGATGCTGCCCTTCAGTCGCGCCTGCAAACAGCGGTTCTTCTTTAATTTAGGTCAATATACTTTCGACGCACTGAGGGTTTGAATAACGTGAAAAAATAGCTGGAGGTTGACAAAAACGTTGACAAACTTCGACAAGTCCTGAAAAAATTAAACTTTTGAAAACTGTTAGCGCAACAGGCAAAAACTTTCCTTTACAGGCAAGATGCTCTTTTTATCAGCAGAGACCAACAGCACGAAACACAGTTATAAGTAAAAAATTGACTGGTTTGATAAAAATGGGAAAACCAAAAATGATATAGGCTATTATTGTTAATGATGATGATGATGCATGATTCCTATGTTGATGTATCATACTACTGCTTATCAACAAAAACCAGAATGAAGTTCTATTAACAAATGATCAAACTCAGCTTACCAGAAGAATAAAAGACAACTTGAATTTCTGCAGAATGTCAATGAAATGTGTTGCTGGTGGCGGTTTAGCACGCATGTGCAGGAGCCCATCTAAAAAAATGAAAAGTTGCAACACCAACTGTAAATAGTGAACATCGTAATGAAAACTGGGCATCATTAGGCCTATTTGCCCAATAATATCAACATTACGAAAGAAGTCGGTTAATTTGTATTGTGCTCACATCTTCCCGCCATCCTTCTATCACATATAGCTGCAGAGTACATTTATAAATAAACATTATACAGGGTGGGCCAAAAAACCGGATATGTTTGAGCATTGATAACTCAGCGATGGTTAGTGTTAGAAAGACGTGTGATACGTCAAAAGTTTCAGAATGCTGTAAAAATAAAGACAAATTTGCACAGTGAAGCATTTAAATATTATTTGCCTGATTTGCATGAATAATCGTCACCCCCGAAATTCTGCCAAATTTGACTGTAACAAATGTATTTAACATGGATATTTGAGCTTTTATAACTTAGCGATGTTTACTCATGGGAAAGCACGTAATATGCCAAAAGTTTCGAAATTGTGTACGGAAGAAGTATACAACTTGCATGTCTCAGCATTTAAATATTCTTTGCCTGATTTACACAAATCTGCCCCACCCCTAAAATCATGCTAAATTGGCAGTAACACATAAATTAAAGTTGATTTTCATTCAGCATACAGTAAAATATCAACAACCATTAACACATACGTTGAGTTTAGATGAAATTTGATATAAACAGTTGCCCAGTTTTTGCATTCATAAGCGTCATCAATCCTTCTAAGCAGCTGATCGATCGCTGGAGTCAATCTGTTCAAGATCAGCTAAGCCCAGCATACGATTAACACACGTTTTAGCTGGTCAGTTACTGAAATTTTGTGGCCGTGCCATCTGTTGCAACTTGCAATCCCCCCACACTGAATAATTCACAAAATTAAATCTGGACTTTTTGACAGTAAGTTTTTGAGTTTAATGCACTCGAGCACATGGGAGTGCAGGCAAATGCCTAATTTCAAGGGTAATGAAGATTTGTGCAAATTAGGCAAAAAATATTTAAATGATTTGCTATGCAAGTTGGGCCTTTTTTGTCTACAACATTCTAAAACTTTTGACATATCACAGGCCTTTCTAGGGGTAACCATCGCTGAGTTATCAACGCTCAAACAGGTCCGTTTTTTTTGGCCCACCCTGTAAACAGCATTCTTCGTCATAGTCTGAATTAATTTCTGGACAAAAATTCTACTGCAAGATTTTGGTTTTGTTAAAATTATTACATTTGATGTAAGACTCGTGCCGTCTCACAGACTTAATTATGTATGTTATCTATTTAAAAATTATGCACAATTTGTTGCACAGAAGCAAATAAAAACCGTGCACTAAAATGCATCATATCAATAAAGTTAATCAACTCCTGGCCAAGTTAGAATTTGGAAGGTGGCTGGCAAAGATGGGAAAACGACATCGATATTTAACCAGCCATCCAGGAAACTCAGAAGCTCAGTGTGGCCATTTCTTCGTGGGTAAATGATAACATTATAAGTGTGAAGTATTAGCAACAGCTGAGGCATAAACAGGCACATGTATCTATAGTCTTGCACTTGCAGTGTAGGCTAGTGTCTGGCTGAAAGCTAAGAAAACAGAGATCAACGCTGCCATTATTGACCTTTACATTTTACATTGCACATTACACAGACGTATGGAAAATGCCAGAGCCTACCTCCAGAATATTTTGAATGTTTGTTCACACGCACTGAACGCCTATTATCCAGTTCTTTATAAGCATCTGCCGCTTGTTGGATACGCATGACAAACTGCTCAATGTCAGTGAAACAACGGTCCAGTAATGTCTGCAGACCACAACACAATTGCTGCAATTTCTAGATTTCCTTGAAGTGTTAGCAGTATACTAGGTACCGCCAATCCACTATGAAAATTGTATTGAAAATTGTGTATTGAAAAGCAAAATATCGAACAAAGGTGCATTGAATTACTGACATTACAACAACTTAGCAGAGCATAATACACGGTGAGTAGAAAAGTACACCACCAGATTTTTTTGCCACAACTTCATCAACTGTTAACAAATTCTAAAAATTATTTCACTGCCACTTTCAGAAAATTGCAACAAGCAATCATTAAAAATCGCAGACTTCTTAGCTCCCTAAAAGCAATGTTATATTTACTGCATCTGGTTATTTGACCCTGTAATATACTGATGCCCAACCAGTAGTTACAGTAATTTTCCAGTTTCCAGCAGACTAATAAAAACTAGAAGCCTGGAAAAGACAATAATTAAGTCAAAATATGGCAGAATGATCGTTCAAACTTATAAAACCTACCACAGCACGCTGTATCGTTTGATCTGAGTCCGAATCCAGACCAGCTGGTTCCAAGCCTTCCTGGTGCATTGCCTTGCGAAACATCTGCCCCGCTAGTGGACCTGCTTGGTATCGACTTGCTGCCTTCGCTAATGAACACAATCAACTATTAGTAACAGTTATTCAGTCTATCCACTGAGATGTCTATCAGGATTACAGAATAACAGCACCATATAATCTTCAATTGTGCATTTAAACAACCAGACTTTTCTACTAGCAGAAATGACATACAGTGCTTGATCTGAGTGATTACTGAGTCATCTATGAAATTCAATGTTTGTGTTTTAAGTTGAATTTCAAATCTAACTTATCGCTTTATCTAACATTATTACTCAACATCCACAGCAGTCAAAAAAACTAAAGAAATACACATCGGATAGTCGTATCACATTATCAACTGATGAAACAGTATCACTCGCCCAACATAGAAATAAAATGGCTGTAAGGTCAGATGAGAAAGACAGTTCTATGTCTCAATGGGGCACCTGCTTCACAACAGAGTCATTGCATGTAAAGTTCATCATAACAGCAACAGTCACTATTTACCACGGTCAAACTGGTGGCACAGCGTTAGGGTGAGGTCAGAGGCTTGACTCCCTGTCAAGTAATTCCCAAGTGGCCACTACTTACACAGGTGACCATCGACAAACGGGTAAACCATCTTGGCATACAGCCAACACCAATGTCAACTCAGCCTTCCATCCCTCTAGAGTAAATAAATCGAGTACTAACCTGACTGACTGGGAATAATGCAGCCAGTTTATCTGTGTCAGGAAACAATGTGATCCTAAGCTAATAATCATAAATGCACGAAACATCAGTTTATCACAGGCTGAATGATAGTTGAAACCATGTGTTAACGGCAACTTCTCTTTCTTATGGGAAAGCCAAAAATTCGACCCCCACCGAATCAAAGCCTAGGATATACACCACAGTGACCACACATGCCGCATTCGGCTTCATGCTACTTGCAGTAGCCTATTGCAGTAGCCTATTATGTCTCCTTGTAAACCATGGCCAATGTGTTGTGTGCCGCGGTATAGGTATCGTTAAACTATACACTGGTAAGCTTACTGGTGACACACAGAGAAAGTGGCAGACGATACAACAAGCTGCAGTCTGTACCATCCTGCAGTGTGACGCTGGGATTTCCCACCACCACGCAGCAGCAGCAGCAGCATTGACTCGATCCATCGAGCCAGTGCTGATGTTGCTGCTGCTGCTGTGCCAGTTTTTTTAATCGACCCAATACATTGCCGTCTTCGTGGACACACAGACAGACAGACAGACATACGCTCTCTGCTAAGATTTGCTCTGTTTTAAAGAGCTGTATCAGCGACAGCTCAACAGTTCCTTAGCCTTGCAATATCAAAAGAAGCTCTAGATTCCTTTAAATTTTTGAGCAGATTAATCAATATCCAAAATGTTTCCAGACCTGCTTGTTCTGCAGCATGAAAATTGTCAAACGAAGCATTGCGTGCTGGATGCTGTACTTGACTGGGCACCGAGACAGCGTCACTGATCACCGACGACGTTGACTTGCTGCAATCAATAATTAATTCGGTGAATTTCAGTCGTGTTGCACTCGAATCAGAAAGTGGACTCGAGTCGGACTGAGATTTTTATTTTGGAAATGACTGACTCGAACCTAGAATTGTACTCATAATAGCTTGGAATCATTTACTGCAAGTATTGCACATTTTGTCTGTGTTTTGTGCATTTATGTTTGCCTACGCGGCCACGCACATGGACGAAACCATGCAGTCACGTAATACTATGAGTCTAACTCAAACAT
>Ga0209671_1008364_pt1 | contig 10821 bp, 10 predicted proteins | sample WorMetHERISLAND2_2_FD_187401 | JGI IMG/M metagenome (GOLD analysis project Ga0209671, IMG submission 187401) | Marine gutless worms symbiont microbial communities from Max Planck institute for Marine Microbiology, Germany - Olavius geniculatus... | ecosystem: Host-associated > Annelida >...
CTAGTCCAGTGCTGTCCAACCCGCGGCCCGCAGGCCGCATGCGGCCTGCGGGCCGCGGGTTGGACAGCACTGGACTAGAGTCTAAGCTGTCGAAGCCAGAACGCAGGCCAGATCTCTTCGAGGTCAGTGCCACATTTATTATTCTCGACCTGTCGTCGAGGTCAAGTATACTTGTTGACAACTCCATGTGTGAATTTGCAAATCTGTTGTGGACGCACGCAGGAGGGCACGTTGCGTGGGCAGACGTCTGGTCGGTTTGAAGATCTGCGTCAGTTGGTTGAGAAATGGCTCACGGACAAAGAGGATGAGACCGAACGCTTTGAACCAGTCGCCGTCAGTGAAGACTTGCTGGCCGAACAGTTGCAGCAGATACAGGTGCGCCTTGTTGACGATGCGTTTCTCTACTTATAATAATAATAATAATAATAATCTGACTTATAAAGCGCCAGTATGTGCTAAAAGAAAGACTTCAGTACTTTACATGTGCATCTGTTGCCCCCCCAACTGTTTAGCAACAGTTCACTCGATCGCCGTCTAACAGCGTCGGCGACTACGTGACTCCGCGCACGAACGCGTCAGCGTCGCAGCGACAGCCACCCACCCACGCTTAGACGTTGAGTGCTTACTCTTGCACTGCAACGGTTGCACATGTAGTCACTCCCTTATACTGCTTGCTGTTGCTATTTGTACTGTGGGTATCATTGTTGGTTTTAACGCAGTGCATTGTGATATAATAGTGCGTTAATTATGATGCAATAACTAAGTAAATGAGGTCTATTATTGTTCTAAAAAGTATTACAAAATTACAACCTAAATTCACTCGCAACAATCCTATACTTAAATGTTTTCACCAACTTAATCTCTATCCAGACTCCACGTATTACTACAATTACTTGAATCTTACTGTTGCTTAAAGTTGACTTTGTTTCTGATCAATTTTAATGAAATAAACCTGTGATAAATTGTGATCGTTTGGTTAATTTAATGCTGCAGACGCTGATGACAGAATATCGAGAGTTTGCTGCAAGGATTGATGAACTGAATGAAGTGGGCAGTGTGTATGATGCTTCGCTGAAAGGACTTGAAATATCAACCACGCCCATCACAAGAAGTACACAGCCTTTACATCTTCTACACAGTCTTCTGTGTAATTACTAAGTGAAAACCTCCCTTATCAAAGGATAGATTTATTGCCACAATAAGAAAAACTATTTTGCTTCTCGTTACTGTTGGCAGCTGCCAAGTTATCATACCTTCACAGGTCCGTGGACGCCAAAATTAACATATACATTTTATCCATTTTGCTGAAAGTGCAGAATTTTCTGATAACTTTGACAGTAATATCGGCGTCCAGCTTTTTGTCAACACGGAAAAATTTACCTTTGAAGTCGACGATCTACGAAAACGACGTAGTGATGAAGTGATGAAGAATCATAATCATGATTATTAATAGGTCTATTCTGCACCACTTTGACATTTTTGACTCAATTTATTCAGCGTTTAATTGTAAATGTGGTAATCACTAGCCGCCAAAAATATTTAACGGTCTTAAAACAACGTTGGACAAGAAAAATACTGAAAAAATGCGATCGCATATGCGGAAATTTGCGTCATATGTGCGAATATATGCAAATTTTTGGATATGAGGCAGATGCGGCATGATTTTCGCATATGCAATTTTGAAAATGCCATCATATGCGGAAAAAATGCGATATGCGGGTTTTGGCAAAATATGCGATCGCATATTCGCATATAACCAGCATCTGCATTTAATGCAGGTTATTGTCCCTTCATTTCCACTCTCTTATTTCTTTTCTGTTTTTTTCCGTAGGCCTACTTTCTCTTTTCTTTCTCTCCCTCGTTTGTTTTTCCTTTCTCCTCCCTTTCGCTTTTTTCTTTGCCTTAGAATTAAGATCCCTTAAATCCAGCTAGGATGTCTGCGTGAGTGCTCTGAGCTCGAAATCGAATTGGGTGCATTTTAGCCTTAAGCTATTTTTGACATCTGGTGCCAGCAATATGATTACTTTCTTGAGAATCAACTGACCAAATCTAGTGCAACTTAAACAGTAAAGTCAAATTGGGAGAACCAGAATGAGAAACATTTGTCGTCGGCAGGTGCACGTCAACTGCGGCTGTCACCCGTTGCGTTGAGTGACGGCTGCAGTCTGCTGTTGCGCAAACGTTTGACACGGTTAGTGTGTTGTCGTATCGTGTAGAGTTTCGACGTCGAGGGATCGCGCAGAAGTTGATGTCTCCACTCGGCATTTCATCACCCACAAGTCGCACGTCGCCATACAGCCCCCACTCGCCCTTCCCATCGTACAACACTGCAGGTGATTACAATGTGTATGTATGAACGTGTTATATGTATTGCGGTGTCACTTCAAAGCCGGGAACGACAAAAGCAGGAAATAATGATCTAGGCTTAGGTTTAGAGAATATGGTTAAGGATAGGATTTAGGTTTAGGAATTAGAGATTAGGGATAAGGTTACGGATACGCATGGGGTTAGGGTTAGCATTAAGGATTAGTGATTAGAGATGGGACAGGGTTAGGCATAGGGTCATGGTGCAGGTTAGGTTTAGGGTTCGTGTAGAGGCATATTTTTGAAGGTTCCCTCTTTTGACGTTTCTGGTTTTGACAGGGAACCGTGTACTATATGCCACGCTGTTCTTAGCCAACTATTTCACAGCGTGACCTGTTGACTGGAAGACCTAAGAAATTGCAGGGAATTTATCAGCTTGGCAGTCGTTTGTGGCGTAACGCTTAAGACGTTGGACTTATGATCGAGAGGTTGTGAGTTCGACTGCCTGTGGTTACTACGTGGATGGGTGACTGTCTCCACACAGGTGAACTGAACTATATTGGCATATATAACCTAAGGTCATTAAGGTCAACTCGGTCTTTTATTTTTTCAAGCTAGGTTAATCGGATGTATATGTCTCTTTGCCTGGGGGTGAGGCGTAGCATGTTCACCCGTGTCGGGTGGGTACCGGCTCGCTATTTCGAAGGTCCGCTATTCCGATACTTAGCAAACTACACAGATATCTTCTGTTCAACTTTGTTGTGCAAGAGTTATACCAACGCATGTGCAGTTTGCCAAATTATCCAGCAAAACCACTTAGAATTATTAACGAAAGTCGTAATCGGAAACGCAAATGTATTAAAAATGAATTAAAATCGAAATCACGCAGAAAAGTAACAAGGCACGTCGTAACACTGCAGGGAATTGCTACTAACCTACAGTCAGAGTAATAGTTATATAAATACCGCAGTGGCGGAACGCTAGTTTGGCTTTGGGCCCGTTTTGGTGCATTTGAGCTCTTTGCTGTGTCTTTTGGGAATTTAAGATGGGGGAACACTTCAGACTAAAAACTAGCTCTAGGTCGGGGAACTGCGTTCTTTCATAGGCGTACTTTAACTACTGGGTGAGTGATAACTGATAGGGCCAAGTTTGCTATTAATCACTAATAGAAAGGGGCATACGTTCTTTCAGAATATATGAAAATCATCGGCCTTGGACGAACTTGAAAGTCACGTACTATAACTGGAACTGCTAGGCCTATAGGCTGCAGCGCGTCTTTCCTAGCGACAGCTGAGCTTCTTGTATTTGGATGTTTCAATACGTTTCCACGTTAATGGCTTGTTATGGGGCCGTCCTTCCTAGAAGGAGGCCCCATTATGTATTGATGCTGTCCGTCTGTCTGTCTGTCCGTCCGTCTGTTCGTCAGTCCGTCTGTCCGTCCCGTGCCTCCACCTAGAGGGAAAACGAAAAGGCCTACGAATACCAAACTTGGTAGGAAGGATCCCCAGGATACGAGCATCCCGTGGACCAATTTCAAGATCAAAGGGTCAAAGGTCAAGGTCACGGCGGCTAATTGCGTTGTTGGCGAAAAATCCACCACCACCAAAGCACGCTCACCGCGTAGTGTCGTCAAGTCTAAATGATTCACGAGATGGCAGCACTTGCTGTCGCCGTGTGGTAGCACGCACGTGCTCAACTGCAAGGACGGCCCCATAGCGAGCAGCCCCTCAACGGCTGCACACTCTTGTTACAAATGCGCTCAAGCCTTCGAAAATTAATTGCGACAAAACGAACACTCGTTTAGCTACGTAAAACTTTCATGAGATGTTTAATAAAATGAGGGGCGTTCATCTCCCCTTAGCGTTAGGAGGCAACCTCCCACCAACTCGCACCTCCAACTCGGACGTCTCTCCTTTTCCCCTTTTTCCCTGTTTTTTCTTCTTTTTTCCATACTCTCTTTTTTCGTCCCTCTTCCCACCCTTCTCTTTTCCCTTTTTTCTTTCTTTATCTTTTTCCTTCTTTCCTCTTTTTTAGAAGAAAAACCTCTCCCTTGAATCCAGCTAGAAGATTTACGGGAGCGCTGTAAGGTCCCCTAGCAAGATCTGAAAATTGAATTTGGTGCGTTTTAGCATTGCAATATGTCAACTTGTACCTTGTTACTTATTTATCTATGTCTGATTTCAATTGGCAGTACACTCTGTTAATAATTCTAACTGGTTTTGCCGGAATTGCACATTCGTTAGTGTAACTTTTGTACAGCAAAGTTGAACAGAAGATATCTGTGTAGTTTGCTAAGTATCAGAATAGCGGACCTTCGGAATAATGGACCTTCGGGATGGCGGACTCGAATCGTCGGGTGGCAGGCATCATTTTGTGATTTCGCATGGCAGGTGATGCTCCGTAGCTCTGCTGATAGAAATATGTTGGAGTTGGAGCATCACCTGTTCAATGCAGACAGTTGCAATGACGCGCTAGGTGCAGTGCTAAGTGACTGGAATGCTGAACATGTCTGAACATGCCTAAACGTGCCTGTGTTGTCTGCTGTAGATATGTCGGAGACCGATCGTCATCTTTACGATGCCAACAGTCGCTATGAGGCGCTGGGCGCAGTGCTTTCTGATCGTCATTCAGCGCTACTGTCAACCGAGCGCGCCGTGACGCAGTACAGCGACGCACTGGCCTCTCTGTCAGCATGGCTTGATGACAAGGAACAGATCATGCTGCCGCTCAAGTCGCTCTCAGCCAATGAACGTGAAGCTGCCGACAAGCTCAGCGAACATCAGGTAATTTATTTACTTATTTATTTTATTTATTTATTAAAATGTTCATATAACAAATGCACATACATGATAGTACAACGAAGCTAAATGCCAATGACAGTGACGTAAAAAGGAAATAAAAGACTAACAGCTAGTACTAACGAGTACTAGCTGCTGAGCCTGCTAGGCAGGGTTAGCTAGGTTGATAGCTATTGGTCGACTCTGACGTCATTGCTATAAAAATTGCATCATATCACGGCAGCTACTGTGGACAGCCTTAGCCTTGCGCAAGGCTTGACAGTCTAGTTAATTGACTGATTGATTTATTGATTGATAGGGGTGCACCGGATCCAGATTTGGATTTGGGTCTGAATGGATGGATAGCTAGTGGTTTATGTGGATTCCGCTCGGATTTGGATTGGCTAGATTGGAACATCCCGGATCCGGTGCACCGACTGCATTGGCTGCCAGTGCGACAGCGGGTCATGTCAACTCCGATCATCCGATCACCAACTGCTGTCCCAGCCAACAGACAACACAGTGTTCGCCGGCCGTGCGTTCAGCTCAACTGCACCTCGTATTTGGAACAGTTTACCAATTACCTTTCGAACAGCATCCACTACCAACACTTTTCGACGACACCTCAAGACTCATCTTTTCTCCGGCAACACCGCCATCGACTAACTGTTACTATCCGCGCCTACGATTCAAACTTCTGTTTTGACATATGGCGCGTTACAAATGCAGACTACTTACTTACTTACTTACTTATTGATGGATTGATTACTGCATTATGCAGGAATTTCAGGCGGAGCTACAGCAGAAGGAGTTTGAAGTGGCTGCAGTGAGGACGAAGGTTGATGAAATTCTGCTGTCTCATGCTGACGACAGTCCAGGACACAAGGAACTCAAGAAGCAGAAACGTCGACTTGGTCCGTCAATCAGCTTACTGATCTCTGTGTTTCTCAGAGTGATTTTTGTCAGTTGATAGTGAGGAAAATTATTAAAATTGTTGCCACAATTGTGGTAGTTGAAAGTGGGAGGCGAGATAAAGCAAGGTGAAAGGGAGGGAAATCAAAGCAGAGGGTGGAAGGAAGGGGAAGGGAAGGGCCTCCCGCCCAATAATTTCTAACTTCCTTTCACCCAGTTTAAGTTTTCTCGGATTATGCTTCCTGACGCCAGCCTGTAATGTATCCCGCTGAGGGTAGGAGGCTGAGTTTGCCTTAACATGACTTGTGTGTGCGTGTCTGGTTTCAGAGAAGCGTTGGTCCAGCCTGAAGGAGCTGTCAGACAGCTGTGGGCGCTCGCTGGCCGAGATGGTCGACGATCTGAAAGGTTTCGATGCTGCTAACACTCAGATCACGTCCTGGCTTGGACAGAAAGAAAAGATGATTTCGGTTTTAGGACCTTTGGCTGCTGAACCTGTGATGATCAGAAGCCAGATTCAACAACTGGAGGTAAACGATGCTTCTTTGCTTATTCGAATGTTGAGCTCTGCGGTTTCACGGTTAACTAACGGTGTTTTCTCGATTCGCTGAATTCCATCTTGCCGAATAGGTGATTTGGAATTCGGAGAATTGGAATTCAGCAAAATTGTCTCCAATAGCAGGGTGTTAGATTATGATCGTGCAGTTGTGGGTTCTACTCCAGGTTGCATCGCTGTCAAGCGCTTACTACGGTGACGGCCCGCCATAGCCAAAGGCCGCCATAGCCAAGGGCCGCCATAGTTAGGGTTACGGTTAGGGTTAGGACCCCACTAGCCCTAACCCTAACCCTAACCCTAGTAGCCTATAGGAAAGTGTGGCAGCTCACGCTTCGTAGCTGTGCATTGCGTTTTCTATAAAGAGACTTTTAATGAGCCGAGTTTGTTGTTGTGTAGTTCTTGCTACCGGAGTAAAGGGTAAATTGTTAGGGACCAACCGAATTCACGGGAAAAAATGATTTCACGGCAGAATTTTTAAAATGTGTCAAATTTCATGGAAAATTCATGGAAAGGGTTTCGGAAATTCATGGGCCACACAGACGTTATTTCGAGGTGCTGTGCTAATGCAAAAGAAGAAATTTCAGAACAACGAATATTTACTACACTAAGTCAAGACTCAAGACAGTCGATGCCAACTACTTAGTGCTAAAGTGTGACACGTGGTAAACAGCAACATCTGTACAAAAGCTGCTGATAAAACTGGAATTGTCATAAATTAAACTAAAAGCGCTAAAATTCACGAAAAATCACGGATTTCACGGAAATCAACGTTTTTCACGGAAGGAGGTCAATTTCACGGAAAATGTCACAGCCGTGAAATCGTGAATTAAGTTGGTCCCTATAAATTGTAGAACAAGCAGAGGCACTATGAACACTTTTTTCGATTTCCTACCAATTCAACAAATCCTTGACAAGACTGGCTTTCACCTAAAGATGCTTAAACATGTTCAAACATGTTGAAACGTGGCTGGACATGTCCGAACATGCCTAAATGGCTCTTTTTGATTGTGCAGTTGTTGAAGGATGAATTGAGGAACGAGCAGCGCCACTACGAGCACTTCTTACTGCAGGGACACGCAATCCTTGACAAGACGGACCCTGACTCATCTGATGCTGAGCTGGTCTCACGGCGCCTCGAAGACGTCAACGTCACCTGGGACAGACTGGCAGGTTGGCTGTAATACATATTTGACTCTTACAAATGCTTTCGCTTTGCACTTGACTTTTAAGAATTATTTGACTTTAACTTTGATTTAATTTTGACTGAAATCGCTTGACTTAAGCTTTGATTTTAAAAAACGTTAACGTAACACGTCTTTCCTGAGCCGTAAGGCCCATAGAACGGCGCTGAGACCACGGATACCTGGCACTAGCCTGGTATCGCTTGATGTGCCTGTTTATGCTTTTGCCGGAAATCATTGCACCTACTCGCAAAGGGATGGCCAGGCTGAGTTCACCTGGGCGACTGGTTAAGATGATTTACCCGCCTGCCGATAGTCGCCCATCCAAGAACTAACCGAGCCCGGCGTTGATTAACTTCGTTGATGCGACCAAAGACGTTACCAACTAAGCCAAATCGCCACCTGTTACTTTGAATTTTGCAAATCATTTGACTTAAGCTTTGGCTTTGACTTGGAGTCAAAGTAATATAGTTCACTTGGCCAGACTTTGATTTAACTCGAGTCAAAATTACACTGCAGGTCAGCTGGACAAAAGAGAGGCTTCATTTACCAATGAGTTTCTGAGTTCCAAGTTTGAACCAAAGTCTAAACATGTCTGAACGTGCTTAAGCATGCCTGTGTGCAGGTCAGCTGGGTGAGAGAGAGGCGTTGTTGAGAGATGTGCTTGAGGCTGGTACTCAGTTCCAGGAAACGTTGAAGACGTTGGTTGACTGGCTGCCACTTGCTGCTGACTCTGTTGACGCTTTGACCAGCTTGAACCCAGCCGAACAGCGTCAACAGCTCAAGGTACTGCTAGTTCATCAGTCCTAGTTAGGCAGTGAAACCCGGGTTTTTCTTATCTCCGGGTTTTTCCAAACTTTGGGTTTTGAGGCAATCTGGAAGTTCCAAAACCAGGGTCTGAAGGCTATGTTTTTTTTGCAAAGTAAATTGTGCACTCTGACCACCACAGACTACGCTGAAACAAGCCATTTTGAGATCGAAAAGTTGATAAAATTTGAGGAAGGGGCATAAAATGAGCCGCTATACTCATGCAAAGACGGTGACACTATTTGTGATGTCACCATATGAGACCCTGGAAGTTGTGTTAATTTTAGTCTGTGAATTTTGTGAATCTGGGCATGTTTTTAAACCGTTTCTTAAAATGTTGTGTTTTCCAGCGAACGAGGCAGTGAAGTTTCTGGTCACTTTCTAGCACAAAAGTTAGGAAATTTGGACTTGCAATCACAAGGTCGTAGGTACAACTCCTGGTCAACTTAAAGGTCCATGGCCACGGTCAAACTCACTCGCACAATTTCTGTAGATTTAAATTAGACATTTAACCTCGCATATATAATATGTCGATTTGAGCTTCATAAATATGTGAAGTTAATGTGTGAATTCAAACGAAATGTGGCATTACGTTACGTTATGCGAAATATTCTAATCTATCAGTGCCCGCAGTGACGTCATGACTCTAGCCCATATAGATCATGAATATTAATGGCTAGCCGACGCTGTCATCATTCTAGGCTAGGCCATAGCCTATAGACGTCATGAATATTCATGACGTCTATAGGCTAAACTCATGACGTCACCGCAGGTCATCGTGGCGGCGCGTTTTCTACGTCGTTTTCATAGATCGTCGACTTCAAAGGTAAATTTTTCCATGTTGACAGAACGCTGGGCGCCGATATTACTGTCAAAGTTATCATAAAATTCTGCACTTTCAGGAAAATGGATAAAATGTATATGTTAATTTTGGTGACCACGGACCTTTAACGTCTGATATCTTCAGAGAAGGTATGTCGAGTACCAGCCTTCCTGGCTGGCGATAAGGTAGGGTGCATTTACCTGTGTTAGGTGGCAGATAACACTGTGTGATTTCATATGGCAGGTGACGCTCCATATGCTGAGATTGGTTTCCTATAAAGCTGTATCATTTAATTTGTTTGTGATGTTAGCACTTGGACGCTGAGAGCAAGTCGAAAGAACCCCTGGTTGACAACGCACGTCGTCAGTGTGACGAGTTGTGTAACTTGGTGAAAGAAGCTTCAACGAGACAAGACCTCAAGAACCGATTAGCTAACGTCGAGCGACCGTTCAAAGACATGCAGAAGAAACTCGGTACTATGTAACTGTTACTGCTGTGATCAGCGTAGAATTCTTTAGCAATAAATATTGTAAAATGGCATGACGAAATTAGGTATTTGGGGGTCTATAATACCTCGTCAAGTGTGTATTCTTGTTCTTTTAGGCATTCTAAACAAGCTGTTTATCGCAGTTTTAATGCTATATTTGGAAAAGTTGGCAGGATTGCTAGTGAGGAAGTTGTGCTCGAACTATTTAGAAAGAAGTGTATGCCTGTGTTGCTGTACAACACTGAGACTTGTCCGATGAAAAAGTCACATATCGCTTCGTTGCAGTTTGTTGTCAACAGCTGTTTTGTCAAAATGTTTAATATTAGGTCGAAGGTTGTAATTAAAGAGTGTCAGCGTTATTTTAATTTTGATTCGGTATCTGATATAATAGCTAAGCGAACATATACATTTTTAACCCGTTTTGACAACTCTGACAGTTTGTTGTGTTCTGTACGCCATGCATGGTCTTGATTATTTTGTTTACTTAAGTTGTGTGTTTTTTTATTATTTGCATTTAGCCTCTGTTTCTACCATGTTTATGGTGAATAGAGCTTCGTATGTGATAATAGCGTGGCGCCAGCTTGTGAATGATATAGACTTGTGTCGCAGTCCGAAATCGCCAAAAAATCCATAAAGCCCCCTATTTTTGCGTTCACGGTCATTCAAGGTCATTGATTTCGGCGCCAATCGAGAGCCAATATACGACTGAGATACAGCGATTATTGGCCAAAAATCGCAAATTTTGCCCACCCCCTCTCATTTAGCGCCCTCGTTCGGGGTGACCCTTTTCGAATTTATGGAAAAGCTTTACGGTTCTTGAAACTAGAGTCTTCCAGGCAGCCGACAGTGAAGATTTGGTGATCTTAGCTTGCACCGTTTTTGACTGATCCACCCGTGTGACAGACAGACGGACGGACGGACAGAATTGCGATGGCTAAGACGCGCTGAAAGCAGTAGCTGCTTTCGCGCGTAAAAAT